>Ga0157357_1000986_pt1 | contig 12078 bp, 5 predicted proteins | sample AttcapACBM1_FD_111485 | JGI IMG/M metagenome (GOLD analysis project Ga0157357, IMG submission 111485) | Fungus gardens microbial communities from leaf cutter ant in Botucatu, State of Sao Paulo, Brazil - Atta capiguara ACBM1 | ecosystem: Host-associated > Fungi > Mycelium > Unclassified ... | reverse complement strand
CCGAACCGTCATTATTAAGCAAACGCTTTGACCGAATCCAGTCATAAGTATGGAGAACCACTTGGTTTACTACTCGGATTTTGCTCATTATGTGTCGGGTTCAACTTTATACCTAAACACCATAGCCTCTCCCCGATAGTTTTTCCACTTGAGTCACGTTACCGGGAATCCCTGAGCGATTCTGTTCTTCTGTTCTGTTCTGTTGGAACACTGGTAAGTCCGATACCGGATCCTTTTGCTGATATGCTTGTAAGATGTTTTCCCACTAACTTATTACATCCGCTACTACCTACGAGTGAGTCATAAATCCCAGTAGATTGCCGACATTCCATTTCCGATCGGGAAAACTCTTAGCAAAGAAGGGCGAAGGGAAATTTCGTGAGGGTCTAGCTTCGCTTTCCGATTCTGACTGTAAACGGAGTTGCGGTGGCGTCGGTCATATTTGAGAAGTTGAATCTTCATAAGTAGTAGTGCGATGATGACAATTCGACGTTTTTTCTTTTGATATGATAAATGATCCGTGCTAGGCACCTTGCTATATATGTGGCTCTTCTATCGGCGGAATACAAATCCTTCTTTCTGAGGGTCACTTTGTCTGTATCCAGTTGAATTACTCTGACTTTGACAGATGATGGAATGTATTATTGCGATCAAACGCACAAGAAAGGGTTGTTTCAGCTGGTGCTATTGGGGATGATAAGTAGCGCCGTTTAACCGTTGCGCAGACGAGGCAGGGGAGTGGGTTTTGTTGTTTGAGAAATTGCGTTTTCGTTTCGGGTCTGAACATGGATTGACCCCCCTGAGGGTCACTTCTTTTAATAGCAGATACGAAATATCTCGTCATAAGGTACAGCCCTGCGAATGCATTCGCCAGTTTTAGTTTGAGATCGGTCCGGGATTTTTATTTCAGGCTTTGACCGAAATTTCAGCGGTATGGGCGGACGGTTCCTAGCTGACCATTTGAAAATTAAAAAAAAAAAGAAAGTTCGAGAGAAGCAGTACGTCCTGGCATAAATCAGCGCAGGCAAGAGAATTGGAATCATTTGATTGATACTCACGTGTGAGATTAAGTTGGTTGGATCTTGTAAGGGGCGATTTTCTTTGAATGTGGGACCTTCTGATATCGACGAAATGAGATGCTAGATACGTAGAGACGAAGTGGTTGTCGATGATGATGAGGAATCATTTCTATTGCCTATTGTAGCCTGATTTGAGATTTAGGGAGATGAACCTTGTTGGATAGGTTGTTGTAGCGTCGCCAGATGACATATGTTATCGTTATCGTGTCTGTCATTTAAAAGCGAGGCAATTGCTGAACAAACGCGAATGAGTCTATCTGGGTAAGGATAAGCCATCGATCATATGGAGCATACCAAGTAGGTAAATTTCCCCGCACTTATGGGAGAGTTCTTTGTATGCCGAGGAATGGGCTGGTATCATGTGAATGGGTATAGTTGCGAGAAGGGATGGTTATGGATGAACTGTTGAGTCGTCTGGGGGAGAGTGTGGCCTCGAGACCGTCGTTGCACCTCAGGGTTGTGCCGGGGAGAGGGGCAAGCCGGGAGCCGGTGCGGTGCGATGAGATCTGGCGGTGGCTGCGGTCCTAAAGGGTCCCCCGAAGAGCGTGACAACGGATATTTGAGTGTGTTTGTGAGGGGATAGGTATATAGGGGCAGGGCGGGTAAGGATTGTGTACTGGCGTGGGTGCATGGTCGTCTGATAATCGAGAGTCTGCCCAAATCCCTGTCCTTCTCTTTCCGCTAGCCCTGCCGTAACAAGGATACCGCCTGCAGTACGTCTCTCTGGTCCTCCCTGGTCCGTGCTCACCCATCTCAGTTCTCGCGACCCTTGCCGGCCTCCTCATCTCTCTCTTATACACACCCACACACATATACACACGCACGCTTGAGCCCAGCTCGCGATCCCATGGCACTTTCTCCTCCTTCAGATCCAGAATCGGCCTCTCCTCCTCCTCCTCCTCCTCCTCCACAGGATCCTAGCAACAACACTCCCACCTCTCCTACTAATACTACTCCCACCACCACCACCACCACCACCACCAAGCGCAAGCCCAGCAGGCGTGCCAACACTGCAGAACGCAGGGCAACTCACAATGCAGTCGAACGACAGCGCAGAGAGACCCTCAATGGCCGTTTCCTCGTCAGTCCACCCTTTTTCTTTTTTCGTCTCAATGTGTTCTCATGAATTTCCGCCTCAGGATCTTGCCGCCCTTCTGCCGAATCTGTCCCAGATCCGTCGTCCTTCCAAGTCCTCCATCGTCAATTCGTCCATTGCCCACATACATGCTTCCCGTCGCCACAGAATGCTCGCGGCCCGCGAGCTCCGCATGCTCAAACATGAAACGGACGCTCTTCGCCGTGAAATCAACGAGTGGCGTAATCGTGCCGGTATTCCTTGCATCGAAGAGCCTGTCAGAAGCGATGGTTTTTCCATGGTTCTCAGTGGTGAGCTCGAGGTGATTCCCGCTGTCCCTGGAGAGGAGGACAACGAAGATGACAACGACTACCCTGGCTATGAGGACGAGTTTCCTGCCGTCGTCCATGTTTCTCATGGCCATCCCCGTATGGATGAGCTCGACGATCCTCGTATGGCTTCTATGATCAAGCCTGGTCACTTTAATCCTAATGTTTCTGTCCCTTCCACCGCTAACGCTTTGCCTCTCGCTCATATCCTCCCCCGGCCCTCTGCTGGTCCTCCCATCATGGCCAGTCCAACCCCTTACGACGGTTCCAACATCTATGAAGCTCATCATGGCCTCGCTGGTTCTCCCACTGCTGCTCCAGGCTTCATGCAACACCAGCCGCAGCAGTCTATCGACGCTGACAAGATGGCCTGGTATGGTACCCAGCCCCATCAGCAGCTTATGCAGCCACAACAACGTTCGCTCTATACCCCTCCTGCTTCTAAAGGTAATGGCGCCCCTTCTCCTGTTAGTGCTACCACTAGCACTGGATCAAAACCTCCGTCTCCCGCAACGACCCACCCTTTCAATGATCCATCCTCTCATCCTTTTTTCACCAATCCCTTGCCACGACATCAGCAAGGATACGCCAGTGACGAGGGAAATGTTGGGACTAACGGCTCGAGTGCAAAGCACATATCTGTCCACAATCCTCTCCCTATCAACTTGGCCACCAGTAATAGAGGTCCCCCTTTGAGCACCGCCAGTCATGGTCCACATAGCATCGCCATGGCTTCTCCAGATGGTGCTTCGCCTGTCAGTCCCGGTGCTGGTAGTCCAGTGTACGACGGCTCTTTCACTATTCACCGACCCCCTCCCAACGCTCCCAATAATAGCTGGAGAGATCAAGCTCCGCCGCAGCATGCACAGAATATGATGGGTATGGGAATGGGTGGTGGGATGATGATGAATGGTATGGGTATGGGTAGTGGGCTTGTTGGAAATGCGATGGGAACTATGGTTTCAGTCGGAGGTGGAGGGAATGGGGGAGGTTTTGCAATGATGATGTGATTTACACTTTTTCCCGTCGTCGTTCACCATACCTTTCTTCCAGCCTCTTGTTGTTTCGCTCTTCCCTCAGACTGGATTATGGATCATTGAAAAATGAAATCAAACATGATTTGTCTGTTCCAACAAGAAAGAGTGTTTGCCTTCTTTTTCTGCTTGCCCTGTGTGCCCACCTTCTATTTGTCGTCGCCGTTTATTTACTCGTCCATCTGGCCCACTTGCCGACAACTGTTTGTCCTGCCCCCTGGTCGTTGTGCATTCAAGTTCATCTGTCTCCTTCCTTCTTGTGGCTGCGTTAAACTCGTGGTTGATGTGTTATTCTCTCCCGTCCTTCCCTTTGCTCGTTGAGGAGTCATGTTGTGATCTTGGTTTCTTTTGCCGATCACATACATACAACCTCCCCTCCATCCGTCTTTCCACTCCTTCGATAATGACGAACTGCCTCTATCATACGCACCCATATACCGCGGTATTGCTTATGCCGTCGTTTCATCGTGATTTCTTGGGGGCCGATGTCACCTCCATTATGATCATCAACTGAATTCACCCGAGTCATTGGGATTCCTTGTATATTCTCATACCCATATCGATATCTCGAGTGCCGAGCACCCTACCTCACTCCTATTAATGATGACCTCCCGCAACGACAATCGAGTCGGCTTGCTGGCAGATGTATGTTGTGTATTATTGGGATTTCTTTGTATACACATCTATATATACGATCTCATTCTAGTGTACTTTTGACTCACCCCTGGTTTGGATTTTTTTATTGTTAGATTTTTCTCCTTCTGTATCTCTGTTCATAGGCTGGTTCATTTACATATATTGTTTGGAAATGAAAAAAAATAATTCATTTCATTCTGTGATTTTTGACATGCAGGAAGAAGACATCGTCATCGTATTCGACATATCATTATTATTAATCTTGATGATAAACATCAATTGTCTAATATGGGTACGTTTCGAACATGAATATATTTCTTATGGAATGCTCCGAGGATTTAAAGCATGATCTATCTATTCATCAAGTTCCGATATCAACGCGTTTGTACTTAAAACTATGATGGAGACTCGGGGGGAGGGGGTGGCGTGTCTATGTATGTACAGTACGATTGGTGAGAAGGACGTTGGTCAAAATTTTCATCGTCATAGGCATCTTGGCAAGTACCACAGGGTCCTTGTACTAGGCACTGCATTACTCAGATGTGATTAATCTAGTCTTTTCCAACATCAATTTGATTTTGAGTGTCTGTGTCACACGAAATTCAGTAATTAAAGGAGAGAAAGGGACAGAAATTGCGTAGAGATCTAGTCAGTCAAGAATCATCCTAAATGCTTAATAAACATTTTTCGACTATCTACGCTACTCGACAGCTGTCTGCGCACCCATACAATGAATCACGCCACCTACCCGTATTTATTGGTAGCTTCATCTTCTCGTCCATTTCTTTGTTGTGTGTTAACGCTTTTATATGCTTCGATACCAGGGTCGCCATGCAACCTGATCCTTATTTCCTGAAAAACCAATGTTAGTACAGATCAATCCATAATGAAGTATAATTCCTCACCGGTGAAACTTATGCATATATCACACAATGACTCAAACTGCCTATCTGTTAAATCATCATAAACATACTCTATGCTATCCAACTCATTTTAGGGTAAAAAACTATGCTTCCCTCTTTTATAAGTCCCAAGTGGACCCCTGAGTGCCTCTGAAAATGCATTATATTTCAACGAGAAAAACATAAGAGTTGCATGAGCCTTTAGGGTGTAAGAACTGTAGATGTCAAAGATGTGATCGGAATTTCTGAACGGAATATAATCTCATCTCTTGCCATAGGGAGTGGACTGCACTGCAAAGCATGAAACTAAGTACCCTTTCGTACCAGATCCTGTACTATACCCTGCTCCTTCATGCAGTTATTCAGGTGGCAAGTATGCAATGCCATTATTGCTGGACCAATAGCCAAGTTCCAAGGAATGCTATACTTCTCTTGAAAAAATTGTTGCTTATCAATTGAAAGTCAAAGCAGAACTTACCAGATGTAAAAAGAAAGTGGTACATATTTTTTTCCCCCTCCTTTCGCACATTGGCATACCGATAAGGTCTGCAATAAAGCAAGTTGTCGAGTCCAGCATGATGTAGTGGAAGGTAAGGTTCTGGCATGGTCATAGTAGACCCGAAAGAAGCTTGAGCATTCAGTGGCGGAGATCTGTGGAGGTCACGCCAGACCCAGACTTCGAATCGAATAATTGCATATACTTCTTTGGTGGCACGTATATTTGGAGTGTGACAGTATAGGTTATATTACAAAGATATAAACTCAATATAGTGTGACTAGAATCATGTGATGAGGACCCCAAATCATCAATGGCGCAATCTCGCCATCAAGAGCCTTCGGGTATGATACCCTTTCACTCTGGACAATAGGATACATCCTGGTTCCGATAACACTCGAGTCAAGACACCCAGCTATGACCATTGTCAAGGTACTTATTCCAACCCACCTGCAGGGAGCCTTATAATTCCCCTTACGCGAAGATTCCACCAAGATTTCTCAGCGCTTGCTTTTATCAAACAATTTATTTATTTATTTCTTTTGTTCTCCGAAACATTTCACGTTAGAGTATATCTGCAGTAATTGAATATTCTTATAGGAATGGCTGATGCTGTGCCAGTTGTCGAGCGCTGAAAGTTGAAGTCAGGTGGTGATTGACCATAAGAACCCCAGATCTTTCTGCAACTTCTTATGACTGTCATATAACTCTTGCATATGGTTCTCTTTTGGCGGTGTATGGTCTCACTTCATTTCCAGATTTGTTCACTTGGGCATATCATATTGGACACCATTCTGGAGACTGCTCGGAAGTTTCGGATAGCTCACTTATCAGAGCCTCTCTAATATAATGCTCATCACTCCCATCAAGGCCGACAATACCTCTTCCATCAGATGAGACAGAGGGCATCAACATTCAGATATTCGAGGGGCAATAAATTGAGAGCATTTTGAAAGTACGCAAGCCCTCAATTTAATACTCATCGTTCACATGACGTAACCAGAGTGTATGAGGCCAACGCTGTTATGCACGGGATATCTCTGACAAATTCCTTCCCAGCTTGAATCGTCCGCTTTATCCTCAGGAGGTAAGTTCTTTGGATTCGATGATCGGAGAGAAACCGAGAGGATGAACTAGTTTGTGTATATCAATTATCGTGCCGCACGTACCATGGATGCGATGCGAATTGCCTCAGACTTACGTAGGCTGTCATAATGTCCGTCATACTTCCTTTCCGAGGCCTCACTACTTCCGCGAGCCACTGAATCGGAGCAGGAACATATATTTAATTCTTTGTGTGAACTTGTCGGACTTGAGTTGCAGTCCCTCTGGTGCTAGCTCGACTCGGATCCTCTTCCAGATAAAATGCTACAATAATCCATAAACGCTCTCTCATCTATAGCCGCTAATTATTAATTGACCTGATATTAACTGACATTATAGATCACGGCACCGTCTAAACGTCCCAATCAACACCAGGGACGCCGCTTTGCCGGGCATAGAACTCCCAAGCACCACTTGAAACATCACGTTATTGAACACAAGATAGCTGTGAGAGTTGCGAGTACCCTCCCCTTCTTTTAATACAGATGGGAATTTAGTCACTAGCATATCCCAGGATCAACCACCCAGAAACACGTGCAAAAGAATGAGACGCTCTCTAAAATTTCTCTCTCCCTACTACTACCACATTACACTGCATAAGACGTTAGAGAAACTTGGATCGTGAAAGGGGATGCTAAAACGTAGACCGAGATGTTCATCTTCAGAGCTATTCCTATTACAGGAATTGATCAGATTCCCCGCAAAGCAGTCCCGAATAAACAGGCAGCGTCTAAATTCAGAGTTCTACTACTATCAGGGCCACTATCATTACTACTTGACCACTGGGGAAACTCTTACCCCAAAGCCGCGGAGGTATGAGTTACGGTCCTTTCCACTAAAATACTCTCACTCTCTCACCTTGACATATACTAGGACTGTGAATCCCACACCCAACACAGTAGCTGTCTTGTACCCGTATGGAAATGCCGAATACAAAAAAGCCATGGGTCATGAGCCATAGATCTCATTGATCTTCAGGCTTCAAACGCCACCCTGGCTCCCTCACAACACCTTATTTACAGCACCGACAATCTGGCGTAGGTCACATTGATGCTGAACGAAGAAAAAAAAATAAGACCTTCCCTTGTGACTTGGTGCATTAATTATTTATACCGATGAAAGTTTTCATCCTTGATCATCAAAATCTACCATATGCGAATCTACTTGGCGCGATGTATTCTAATTTTCTACAACGACTCCGGCGTTCGAAAAGTAGTGCAAGTCCATGACCATGACCAATCTCCGATTTTGTCGCACAGTATCTGAGAGTGATTCGTACAGGACCTTCCCCATAAGATATTTACTTTGAAGTAGAAATTAACAGTAGCTTTCTTTGCATATACATTCTCACATGTTAGATCATCTCAGTCACCAATTTATCATTAATATTGCTCTAACATGTGTCCCACGATCATCGGGCCTGATAATAAGAATGTGCAATCAAGTACTCGGAAGACTCGGGAGAAATGGATAGCAGGCGACTGATGGTCACCCTGAGTAAGGGAAAAACGAAACGTCAGCTTTATCTTTCAATCTTGAGAGCTATCAGCTTTACTGAATCTTATTGGCTTCAACGTGAAGGCCAAACGTTGGGGCACATCTTGTGAAGTCGTTAGCGTCGACGCTCGTCAATTTCAGAGTTTTCAATGGCTGCAAAAAATCTAATGTTAGTCTTATATACGAGCACCGCGGCATCTCAGGTTTCAATGAACTTGTAAATGAGACCAGGCGGTCATCGTCCAAATTAGATGGAGAAACTTGTTCAACCGAAACTCACCGGAAATATAATTCATTTTTCATACCTTTTCCTCTTCTGCAACTCTATTATAAGAAGGAAAGACCGCTACCAGGTGAGAAATATCTAATCGCGAGGTGCTTTTTTTAAAAAAATTACAAATTATCATTTGGCGGCTTGGCTCTTCATTTGCAAGCCTCGGAGTACCTGTTGATATCCTTTTAAATCCATTTAGGAATGTTCACTTGTTCTATTTCTCAGAATTGACCAGCAGTCTAGACGAGTAACGACTGAACAGGAACAAGAACGGTCCAAGTGAACAAGTGATTAATGCTTAAATAAGAAACTAAAGGTACTGAGAACGTAACTTTGACAGGTCAGGGGGTTCGATGAGGTACTGAGAGTATAGTTCCCATGTATGTAATCCTTGGATTCGCCACCAACGAAAATATCGATTTGACGCCGATCAGTCGGAAGTCGGTCATGTTTAGATCTGAGGGAGCATAGGAGCCTCGAGGCTTGATCTCAGGGGTCCATGTCCAAACTAGGCCTTCTTCTCTCTCTCTTCTTCTCTCTTCCCTCAGTTCTCCTTATACAAAGCGGCAAGTAAATATTAACCGTAATGGGTTTGATAAACACGACAACAATTGGTTTGAAACAATCTTTTCTGGTTGATGTCATCGACCAACTCCTTGGGTGGTCTTTTGGTTCCGCCCTTAACAGTATCTGTTTTTTCTTTTAAGATAATTACTGTCACAGACAACCTCGCCTAAACTTTATAACCGTCGGTACCCGTTTCAAAGCCAAAGAAAAGAAAAGATTGCATCGCGAAACTGTCGTAAACCTTGTTTCAAATTAGACCATCAATTGACTACAAAAATATCGAATAATGAAATGGAATGCATCGCATTACATCATTGATCAAACCACGACCTGTCCTTGTCTGAAAAAAGCGACCGAGAATTGCTAAAACAAATATTCTTGATCAAATCCATCACCATCATAAACATCCCAAGTTTCACTCAAAAGAATACTCCACCAGTAGGTAACATGATCAAGTTGCCACATGTACATCAGTGTAATGTGACACAGGACTTTCATCTTCTAAACATCATTCTAGCTAATTGCTAGCAACTAGATCTTGATAGATCTTAATGTTACCAAATAGATCTTAGAATTGGGAACTCAGCCATAAGCTACAAAGAGGCATTTGGGTTGAGAAAAGCAAGTTTTAAACTTAATTAGAACTTGAATGATATTCAGTTCATGTTAGGACAACTGTAAGGGGACTGGCTCTTCTGAGATTTTTCTCTTCTGTGTTTTTTGGCTGATCTGTGTTCTGTGATCCTTTCCTATATCCACAGTCATCCACTCATCTGCTTTCCTATGCTCTAGACCCCTTCAAGCTACCCCAACCATCTGGATATGTCATTAAACTCTCTTTTACGCACTCCCTTGCTTTTTTTGCAACACTCTATAGTCTTCCAAAGTCTTCTAGTATCACCTGTACATCCACCTATCTGTTTTTCCATATTCTTGTCACAAACTTCATTGAGCTTGTATCTCCACAACTAGTAGACTGATTTTTACAAACTAAGTTGCACCAGAAAGTCCCAAATGAAGGCTATCTACACATATGTGGGATGTACAAAAGTGACAACTAATGACAGATATCAGGCCATCAGTAGCTGTAAAAGCTTTATCTGCTAATATCTCATGAATGGCTGAATGGATTTGCACGATTGAACTTGCGCTGGAAAGTGCTCATCAATCTGTTTACAACAATATATGATGTGTCTCAAAGTGATAAGTATTGGTAGAAATACAAGCATATCAATGTAGTGACATAATTAGTTACCTTCTAAAATTAGCCTGACAGCTGCTATGACAGATGACAGCTCCCATCAGGTATGAGTTTTGATCATGTGATGGCAACAGCTTACGCATAGACCATCACTCTTTTGTATATATACTTCTGTATTTGAGGATTAGACTTCAGATATAACAACATCAATCTTTATTCTTTATTATTTATATTGATCTTAATCATCATTGTCATTATTATTGAACTTCTGAATCACTCCTAAACCTCTGAGAGTGTACCCAAGGTTCAGATATCACAAATAAGTGAGTAGTTCATTTTGTAATATAGAGATTTGAAGTGCTTTGTGTTAAGATCGCAAGAAGTGGACTTAGTTTTTCCTTTTTTCTTTCTCATTTTTATTTTTATTTTCCTTATTCTATTTTTAGAACTAGGGTTAGGGTTAGAGTAATGAGATCATGTTGTCACACAGCAGGTCACATCAGGTGACAGTAACAGTCACAAGTTATGGGATACATGGAAGGATATAGAAGGTTCTAGAAGAAGTAACATCATACAACATGTACATCACATATTGACCTTATGTCTTACACATGGTACTTTAGGATAGGGTGCACAGTAGTTAGCATGGACCATGTAGATAGGTATATAAGGTAAACTACTTTGTAAAGAGCTCTTTATCAAGTTCTCTTGTGTTAACCTAATATAAGGTTTTATTCATTAACCCACTCTAAGGTCTTTGAGTTGTAACACTTTGTGCTTCTATCCAGTTACCCTAACAGCAACTGAATGGAAATGTGGAGTTGATATGGAGTTCATACTTAAGTGATATCTACTCATCTCTAGGATAATTTAAGAGAACAGAATGAGGTCTCTGTCAGAGTTTAAGACAGTAGACTCTAACTATTTTATTTTTTCTTTTCTCATTTGTTATTTCCTTTTATTTTATTTTTATTTTTGGGGACTTAGGGTTAGGGTTAACATGATATTACAGTCATACAGTCATATGTCACAAGGAAAAGCATAGAAGATTCTAGAAAGATGATATCATATAGCATGTTTAACATATGTTAACCTTAAGGCAAATACATGGCTATTTAGGGTAGGCTAGAAGTAGTTAGCATAGACCATGGAGTTTTAGTATATAAGGCAAACTATCCTGTACAGAGTTCTCTATCGAGTTCTCTTGTGTAAATCCTATACAAGGTTTCTTTTCTTGATCTACTCTAAGATCTTGAGATTGTAATAGTCTCCTGAAGGCAGCAACTATCCTAAATAATTTAGATTACATTCCAATCTAGTAGAACAGTACTGACCTCAGCAGAAAATGATAATATCAAGGTGATTAGAAACTGTGATGAAAATATATCTGGAATAGGAAGAGCTTATTTGATATGATATAAGGTATGAGAGAACAATAATTTAATTAAGAGAGACAGTTGAAGCTAGCATATAGGAACAGTAAAGTTGATATAAGAAACTCTGGTATCAGTGATGAACAATGAAGTTGGCAACATAGAAAAGATAATGAACTTCTGTCAGATGTGATTCAAACTCAGAAGTAAAAGTTTACAGAGTTAGTTAGAGTTTGACAAGTATGAGAACTTATCAAAATTTATGAGGTTATGAACTTTTCTAAATAATCTTGGTTTTAGCTTATGTGTTCTATACTTACATATTGCTTGGTTATAACTTTAGATATTGAAATAGAGTTCAACAGACAGAGTTCTAATAGAAAAAAATATAAGAGATCTAATCCTTTTTTGTAGCCAGCTTAGAATTCTACAGCAAGTCTGTTCATAACCTACTCTAAACCTTGTAGAAAGTCTATGATGTTGTTGTCCTGAGCCATGTTTACAACCACTG
>Ga0157357_1000985_pt1 | contig 12080 bp, 10 predicted proteins | sample AttcapACBM1_FD_111485 | JGI IMG/M metagenome (GOLD analysis project Ga0157357, IMG submission 111485) | Fungus gardens microbial communities from leaf cutter ant in Botucatu, State of Sao Paulo, Brazil - Atta capiguara ACBM1 | ecosystem: Host-associated > Fungi > Mycelium > Unclassified ... | reverse complement strand
TTCATCGATTATCAGACTAGCAAATTACAGTGTAGCTACTAGTCTTATATACCAATATCTACTATAAGATATACTTGGAGTTCTAGTAGTATAATCCCTATTGCTCCAAGCAGAGGTTCTAGTGTTAAGACACTAACAGAAGTATGACTCCACTATAGAAGGCCAAGTCAAATAGGAGTATCTCCATCATGGAAGACAAAATATCCAGATGATTGCATTACCACTATGAGGTGTGTTGCAAGTAAGATGGGCTTTATTTGTTGACAAAGAATATACTACAGAGATATGTTTTCTGGATAAGTAGACTTGGTATATGACAACATTAGAGTAGGATTATTTATCATTAGCATAGACCATCTATATATTGTATAAATAGAATAGCAATTCATCAGGAACTCCTTGTTGAGTTCTCTTGTGATTCCCATAAGATACTTTCCATTAAGTTTACCTTGGTAATACTATTGGTCTTTGTGACTAGTGGTTGTGACTAGTGGTTGCTACAACAATCTTTTTGGATTATCAAAATCTCATATTATTTAAGACAGCTAAAAAGCTAACCAGAAGACAAGCAAGATAGGCTCTTTACATGATCTATTTTGACCATGTACTCTATTATAAACTGAAAAAGATAATATAAGCTAAAAACCTCTTGTTCCAAAGAGTAGATCATAAGGTGGGAATAGACCTTAATAACATGAACTAGGTACTACCAAAACCTGAGTTCTTTACAATTAATGTACTAGAGGCTTTTCATGAGTCACCTAACAATAGTGTTATAATTCTAAAGGAGATCAAGACAGTACTCTTACCAGATAAAGTCACTTCTTCAGTCAAAACTGAAACTACAAGAATAGACTACTATTATATAAAAGAAAATTATATATCTCCAAGAGTATGAATAATAATCTGAGACATAAGAATTGTTCTGATGTACTATGACTTGTCATCTTTAGGACATCAAAAATAAAAGACTTATAAATTGGTCTTTAGAAATTACTAGTGATTGAAAATGATAATATTTGTCAAGAAATATGTTATGGGTTGTAGTATGTGATAGCAGATGAAAAATTACCCACAGTAACCTTTTGGACTATTTATGCTTAACAAGGTGCCTAATAAGCCTTTGAAAAATATTTCTATAGACTTAATTTTATAATTGCCCAAGTTCAAAGTTATAATACTATCTATGTTATTGTTGACAAGCTCATCAAAAAAGCATACTTCATTCTCATTAGATATTCAGTTCTCATCTGAAGATATAGTGTAACTATTAAATAATGGAGTTTATTCTTTATATGAATTGCTACTATAAATTATCTTAGATAGAAAAATACAATACTCAGCTGAAATCTTCTGAAAGAAGCATAAACTATTGGGAATAGAATCAACAATGTCAACAGTATATCACCAACAAACAGATAGATAGATAGAATATGTAGACCAGATATTAGAGCAGTATTTCAGGTGTTATGTTGATTATGATCTAAAAACTGGTCAGACCTGCTACCAAGTGTAGAGTTTGCATACAACAATTAAGTACATGAAGAAACAAATAAAGGTCCTTGAATATAGTGGAAATCTAAGAGTAGGTCCAATATTAGTCAAAAAGTTGCTGAACAAGAACTTGAATGTCCTTATATATAAAAAGACAAGAAGCCTTAGAGCAGGCAAAAATAACTCTCAGTCTTAAAGCAGAAAGAATGAAATAATACAATATCATATATCTAGTCTTTCATGCAAACAAGCTAACAACATACTCTGAACCCACTATCAATGAGCAAAAGCTACTTTAATATCACCAGTCCAAATTCAAGGTCAGAAAGAATGAAAAGTAGTATAAGAGGTCTTATTTGATGGAAGGGATTTAATCAAGAAGAGAATATATAGGAGTATGAGGAAAATCTTGAGAATGAAAAATAAAACCAATCTACAGATAACACATATTACCTCATCTGCACTCTTAGTTATTATCTGATACAGATCAACTCCATTCATTTCATATTGATTACTTCTTGAATAATCTTACTGAATATTCTAGTGACTTTATAGAACTCTATTCCAATATCTAAGAATTATCCAGACCTAGGGGAAATTTCTTACAGTCTCTATTTCCTAGTTACTATTTTAAATACAGTACATTAGTATATAAGTCTGATAGTTACACTATAAATCTCATTCTGAAAATCAACTAAAAGTGACACACCTCTCCACTCTTTGGGTGGAATAACTTTCCTCAATCTCACTAAGTACACCCTTTGAAATATATGTAGAACATGGATGACAAATAATCTTTGGCTTTAGCTTATATACTGTGTCTCTGCTTGTTACACTAGTCATATACTGGATAAGTACAATACTCATCTGCCTTCTGAGAGTCTGTTATGAATCCTGGTTACTGTTAAGGCAACCGTAAGGGGACCCAACTTTTCATCGTGTTTAGGTCAGGTTCCCAAGTGGACGTCAAATGGGTTGACTGGAGGATGGCGATCGACTGAGTAATCCACTTGATAAACAGAGATGCGAGGCGTTGCTGGAGCAGGATAGCTGTTGATAATTTCATTGATGCTGGAATTGTTGTACTTATCCCTACAGCTCTTGTAACGGCTAAAAAGAGCGACCCAGAATTCAGAATGAACATCTTCCTTGAAGGAAAGCTCGAAATCAAATAAACATCGGGGTCTCGAGGATGTCTGTTCTGAAAAGATTATAATGTGTGCCATTGTTCAAATTCACCATAAGTGCCTTCCCGTCATCATCAACACCAAATAACCACCTGCAACCTGGTACGACTTCGGTTCTTGACCAAAGGTGAGGTGATTTAACGGAACTGAAGCTCAGAAGGTGCCATCCACGAATACAAAGAGCATTTCAAGTGTATCATTTCATGCTACCAAGTGATTTCTTATGGTCTGGCTCGAATAATGGCTGCCAAGTCCTAGGCTTCGATTCTAGAATAGAACAAAGTGTTTCCCAAAAATATCAGTCACTCGTAATTTCATGTAGTCTGTGTGTCTTTGTTAGGCCGTTAGCTTCGTTGCCATGGCAAAGATTTTACCTTTCTAACGGCAAGAAATCCTCTGCAATCAAGGAAAAGACAGATTTTGAACAAGATTTCGGGGGGGGGATTGAGGTCAGAAATCGGGCTTGGTTCATGACAAGACCAGCTAATGACAATAATTCTCACGCCGTGTGATCGATCTATTTCTGTCCAATATGATATTCTCGAGAACACTTGTCTGCCATCGATCTCGCTTTTCTCTTTCTCTTTACTTTTCTTGGCAATATTCCTCTTTGAGACCTACAAAAATACATACTCTATGCGAGAATATGTCCTCTGATTCAACTCTGATGAGTATCGAACAACTCGAGCGGGATGTCACTCAGCAACAGGTGCTCTTTAATGAACTGCGGATCAACCCTACTGCTGGTTCGTCCGAGCTCGATGAAGCTAGAAAAAAGCTAAGCCAACTGAAGATGGAGCTTGGAAAAGTGAAGGGAAAGGCCAGTGGCCCTGCCGACGCGGCCAATGGAAAGAGGAAGGGACGATTATTATTGAAAACTGCGAAGGTAGGCAAAACGGAATTCAGGTCGCCGATGACTCACATCGCATTTTAGGGTACCAAGGACTATGGCCCCACCGAGATGTTTTGCCGTGAACATATCGAGCGGATTGTTAAGGACTGCTTTACAACGTACGGCGGCTCGTGCTTGGACACACCAGTCTTCGAACGCAAAGATGTCTTGACTGACAAATACGGCGAAGACTCAAAACTGATTTTCGATCTCATGGACCAGGGAGGAGAGCAACTTGCGCTTCGTTATGACCACACTGTCCCCTTGGCACGATACCTTGCCATGACTGGAGGGACGAATACCCAGAGCAAACTCTGGCAGGTTGGGAAGGTCTATCGGAGGGACAACCCTGTCATGTCGAAGGGTCGTATGCGGGAATTCATGCAGGCCGTCAGTTATTCCTGTAATCTGCTATCTTACGTCCCTAACATGGTCCCATAGGATTTTGATATCAGCGGCTCCTGGGATCCAATGATTCCTGATGCTGAAATTCTCAGCCTACTCTGTACGATCTTAACTAGACTAGATGTTGAAGAGTTTACCATTAAGGTATGAGTTTTACTCTGCGACAATCGTCATACTTCTTCTTCCTCAGGTCAATCACAGGAAGATTCTTGATGGCATATTTCAGGTCTGTGGAGTTCCAGAGGACAAGATTCGCACCATATCCTCAGCCGTCGACAAGCTGGACAAAGTGAGTAGCTCTTATGACGACTTGAACAAGCACCTCCAACGCCTGTCATAGTCACTTTGGGCTAATGTTAGAAAAGAAATGACTGAGGAAAAAGGCCTCGACCCAGTTGTTGCCGATAAAATTGGTGTCTATGTTCAACTCAAGGGTAAGTTGCCGATCTCGTGAGCCAGTCCAAGCTAATGACTTATAGGGGGTGCTGATCTAATTGACAAGTTATCGGAGGATGCATCTATCGTTGCGAATAGCAGCGCAAAACAAGGTCTGGAAGAAATGAAGATCCTCATTTCGTTACTTCAGGCCTACAAGGTCATTGACAAGGTATCGTTTACAGCACTTGCAGATACTAGCCTTCTTTTCTGACCAAGGTGTTCAGATATCCTTCGACATGTCTTTAGCTCGCGGTCTAGACTACTATACGGGTATCATCTATGAGGCTACTGTCGAAGCTTCTGCACCCCCTTGGCTGAAAGCTGCCCAAGCAACTGCAGCAGTTCAAACCAGTAACCTTAAACCTGATACCCTCACGTTAAATGAACCTGGGTCACTGCCAATAAAGAAAGACAAGAAACCGAAGAAGGCAGACGCAGATGAAGAAGACGATGTTGATGACTCACAAGTTGGTGTAGGATCTATTGCTGCCGGTGGACGTTACGATAGTCTCGTTGGTTCATTCAGTTCTGCCGCTGCTGGTGACAAAGATAAAAGTAAGGGTCATTTGCCATGTGTTGGCGTGAGTATTGGTATGGACCGTATTTTCTCTCTGTTGTGGCCAAGGTGGATGGAGAAAGGTATGAGAAGTAAGGAGACGATGGTTTATGTTATGAGCGCTGGCGACGGGCTGCTGACGGAACGTGTGTCATTGGTGGGTGACTTGAGAGGGGCTGGGATCAAGGTTCGTATGGATGTTTGATGTGCTTCTTGATGAGTGTTTATATGTGATCCATAGACAGATTTCCTGGCCAAAAACAAGCCTAAGCTCCCTGCACAGTTCGCTGCTGGAGAAAGGGATGAAGTTCCTTTTGCTATAATGATTGGTGGTGATGAGTTACGGGCTGGGTTAGTCACCGTTAAGGAGCAGAAATGGGAGTTGGTCGATGGAAAGAAAGTGAAGGTATCGAGTACAAATCAGGGCACAAAGGTCAAGAGGGACGAGCTTGTCGAGTGGATTAAAAGTACAAAAACGTACCAGGAGTGGAGTACTGGGAAGCTCATTTGATTTCCAAAGTTCCAATAATCGCCTCGGTCAAAATCATATCTCATACCAATATCTATGACACCCTCCCCGAACCCTGCCTGAAACATATACCTTAACAAATCCAGAATTATGGCATACAGATCCGAATGTGTAATCCCTTCCCCCACGTTCTCAATAAACATGAATGACTTCCGACATCAAGGCCGAAATAAGGTCGAGACACCAGAAACTCAATCGCACAGTAAGCATTCTAGTCCTCTAGAGACAAGAAGGTCATTGTAAGCCCCAGACTCCACGGTATGCAAGGTATTACCAACTCAGAGCAACCGAAATGCCAAAGTTTATGTTAATGTAGAAACAAATTGAGTAATATATAAGAGGGGATATCAACGATGTGATAATTCTTTTAACAAATTTAATCATAAAAGCAACACAATAAACAGAGTGGGAAAAAACGAACAAAATTCTGAGAAAAACAACATATCAAAGCAGAAAAACGAAGTACGAATATTGATAAATCCAAAAAGATACTGGAAACACGAGACAAGAGAGTAAGAGCTAGCATCAACGGAATAATATTCCACCACACAGTCCATCATTAAAACGAGAGATCAAATGCCAAGCACCTGGATCGACACATTCGATTCGTCGATATGACGGCTGGAATATGGGCTTGAACGACGATAAAACTCCCCCGCCACATTCCACCATTTCCTCCTCCTCGCATAATCACTGACAATCACTCCCTCAACTCCTGACCCTCCACCACCCCTCATTGGATGGGACTCCCAACTCCCACTCATCATAACCAATTCTACGCAAACATCACACGAACTTGCACAACCGTCCATCCCACAGAAAATCATCCACACTCTCCTTCTCCTCAAGCGCCATACTCGGTGTATGGCACAACCAAAACCGTCTCGCCGATACCTCCTCATATACAAGGCGTAGCACACCATTCGAATTTAACATAGGCAAAGTCTCATGATCTCTGAACAACCTCAGATAGTGCCTCCCCACCGTCAAATATACCCTTTTCAGTCTCGGAAATTGCACAGGATTTGAAAGGAGTTGGTCAAACTCGTGGAAACATAAATCGATAGGAAAGCCTCCAGGAAACAATGCGTCAAGTTTTTCAATTTGTTCTGTTGTGAGGAACCTGACGTGGATGACCTCGAGTTTTGAGCTCGACTGAGAACGACTCAGTCGTCGGAAGGTATGAATGAGATAACTGAAGGGATTTGGGTAGATGTGTGACGCAGGCTTGAGCATTACTGGACAGTTGATAGCTAGGGTCCGGAGGCTTGACGGAGCGTTAAACTCCATCACTGTTCCGTTCTGATTCAAACACGGGTTCGGGTATGATGAAAAATCTAGGGAAGATTCAACACACAGGGGTTGAGAATTACGAATCAACTCACTGTGGTAGAATGGAGTATAAACAAACGACCGCAAAGTCGATTTGCACATCTCCAAAACTTCGTTCACAATCTCGACCTCTTTGCATTCATCTCCCAAAAAAAGATTTCTAAGCCGAGGAAATACAGATCCATCATCAAAACCACTACTGCCCATTATCATCCACACCAAACACTCAGGCAACAATCTCACAGGGAATACCAATGACTCCAATTTCGGCCACGACTTTACAATCCCAATTTCATCCAATTCATCCTCGAAAAACTCCGTTCCACTCACTCTCAAAACTCTTATCGAGCCAGCAACAGCAGCCAGATAAGCAGCGGGAATTCGCCGATCTTCCACACAAAGTTCCGTCAGGCTTTGACATCTCTTTAACACCCTCGTCACAATAGCCATGGTATCCGACAGCGGATCATCACGATATCGTCTCATAATCGTTATTTTATTCAGGGTTTCCACTGGTAGGAGTTCAAGGACAGACTCAAAAAATGGGTCAGGTTGATGATAATATTGGTCGGATTTCGTATTTTGCAATGGAGGTGGGTAGCATTGCAGCTTGAGATGACGAACGTGTGAGAGGAGATGGGAGTGAGCGGGACTGAGTAACCATGAGCATCGTGTTTCTTCCTCCTGGCCTACCTGAAACCTCCCACGAGCAACCGGTCGGCATCCAGATAATGGTGATTTATTCCGGTGGGGAAACCGATGAACCGTTATTTCAGAAAACAAATGTCGTTGTACAGCGTATCGGAGAGTTCTGCACACTAGGGCACACTGCGAGAGAGTATACAAGTCATCTGCCAGGCTTTGGAGAATTTCATGGAAGAGCTCGACTGGCAGAGAAGGCGGAGGCATGAGTAATCCTGTACCGAAAAACGTGGGAACAAGCAGGAGCTGGTTTTTTATCAGCACGGATGCGAGCCCACGTGTCCTTGTTGGAAAACACTCTGTGTAAAGCCAAATCTTTTCTTTCGCCCTCTCTCTGACTTCTTCTGCTCTCAACTGACTTGCCTTCTCGAACGACTTGGCTCACGGTTAAGAATTGCAAGTAATTAGTCACCGTTGAAAGCAATCTTGTAGTGCATCAGCTAGTACACATTTCTAGTGGCGAAGCGAAACAAACTATGAGGGTAGTTTATGATATCAGCAACGTTCTTGCACAGTGTAAGACTTGTCAAAGGAACTCATTGTATTCTCTCGGACTCGTTTGTCCTCGGTGCGAATTTTGTTCACAGCTTCACATACGTAGAAGAAGACGCATAACATAGAGTTGATCTGCTTATTATCTGTGCCAACGTCTAACAACACACTTAACGACCTAGCTGGGTCTAATCAATCTGGGGAAGTCTGGCGCATTAGTATCAGCGTAGTCTCCAAATTTGCTTTCACTCACGTATACATAACAGATTTAGTCGTCAAGATCTGGATGATATCTTGAGCTCCAAAATCGACAGTAAGGAGATTACAAACTCACCGCCCTACACAGTCGAATCTTAATCAAGCAGCACTCCTTTTCTCAAGCGAATTGATAAAACTAAAATAATACTCACACCAACTCCCTGATCTCCGATATCCAGAATCGCATCTGCATCTGTACAAACTACTGAATAGGTTTACAGTCTGCTCTAAGAACTCCTCCTCCACAGTCTTCCGATGACAAACATCACTCGCTTCTCCTAAACAAATGAGAATATGTGCAAATCACATCTTCTGATATAGTTAGCTTGAGGCTCCAAATAAGAGGAGGACGCGGGACATGGATGGAGCGGAAAGGAGGTTGCTCCAGAATACCTTACCTGAGTCGGGGTATATATGATAGGCACAAGCTCCTTTCAGTTTTTTGAGACAAGTGCATAGTACAGCACCCAATTGTGATCCTTCAGAGAAAAAGGTGTTCTTGCGAATGGGGTCATGGCGTGAGCTGAGCTGTTCATATGCTCGGCTGACCTGTTCGTCAAGCGTATTTACGCGAGAGGGTAACCGTCCAGTGAGATCAAACTCTTTTCGTTCGCGGTGGGTGAAGCTGGTGCCTTTGTTAATCGTGAGAAGCGATTCACCGCGGAGCGTAACTCCCGCTGCAGGTTTACTGGTCTCTATGAGCGTTTCCCTGGCTGACATAGTCGCAGAAAGAGCGCCTGCTAGGCTGTGGGCGTAGATGAGGCATTTCGATTGCTGAGCCGAGGCTTGAAGCTGGCTTGATGAGGCAAATATGAAGTTATTATGAAACTACGGACATAAGGAGAAAATGAGCATCAGTCATGGACAACATTAGTACAGGTAAGTAAATACGGCGTGCCGCAACACAAGATTCCGAAGGTGAAAGATTCTGGACATCATAAACAAAGGCGAAGCGAAAGCCTAAGCAGCAACGAGACTTCCTTTGTATCCATCTCCACGTTTGATAGTGCGAATACCAAGGAGGATCGTGACAAACAAAGCAAATGAGAGGAGAACCCTGCGGATAGATCGGTTAGCGACAAATGATTGGATAACAGCTAACGGATGTACCATGTAATCCATCCAAAAGCGATCAGAGCGTTGACTTGTCCGCAGTACCTGAATAGGTCTTCCCTAGAGCAGTTGATCCCACCTCCTACCGATTCCGTCAGAGCAGCAGATGCTGTAAGCCAAAGTGCCCATGTGATGAATAAACTAGTGTATATAGAATCAGGACAAAAAAGTGACAAAACGAACAACGCACAAGATGATATTCGACAAGACGCTGGAGGCGACGGAGTATCGTGCGAGGAGGAAGAGGAATACGAAGAGGGGGGCCAAAAGTACTGTCCATGCGGAAACGAAGAGGAAGTATCGCACTCGATCTCGCTCTCCCAAGTTTCGATAGTTGTGGTGGTCGTTGAAACGAGAAACCAGCCAACCCGAGATTGCGAGCTGTTCAGTAATATATTGTCAGTAGACGAATAGGAGGGTGTGTAAAATATACGTTGATGACAGCGAAGAGCCATACAAATGTATAAAGGACTGGATGCTACGTTCAGCGATGCTCTAAGGACACGAGAGAAGCGCCCGCACTGGGATAGCCGCGTTTCACGACGTTGTCAACGGCCATTGTGCGATAAGAGGTAAAGGATATGTAGTGGTAGGTGAAGTAGCAGTCGTACTTGGGACTCGTCAATGTCGTTGAGGTATTATATACGTTGAGGCGTAAAAGGAGACAATCACTCTGAGACGTTCAACATGACATCATCGATTAGTAATGATCATCACTCCACGCTGCAGTAACGCAGCACAAAAACTCCTTTAGAATCATTGAATTTCAAGTTAAAAGGCTCTTTGGGATTTGCACCTGTTTTCTAGTGCTCTCGCTTCCTTCAGAGAAATCCAAGAGCATTCATGTGAGTAACAGGTATTGATAGAGTCTTAGGAGTCAAGATCCAAACTTCTGTCTGTGCCAGAGCTTTTCTGCTAGTCTACATTTTTTTTCATAAAATTGTATTTCCACATGTTGAAAGACACATCAGAGACAAGCCGGGTTTCCGTATTTTGTCATGCCCGATTGCTGATCTTACCCCTTGGAATCTTGTTCAAAATCGAGCAGGTGACAAATAAGAGGTTCTAGCAGCCTTGGGAATCACTCCGAAAACTCGGGGGTCACTCAGTGAGCTGTGGACAACTGTAAATGACTAGATTGAAAAGAATAAGACAATGACCCACCTGTGGACAATTTTAAATGACTAGTGTTGAAGTTGGACTGGCACACTTCAACATCAGTGGATCAGTTGCGATGCACTCTTCCCATTTTGGCTTAGATGACGTAGATTACAACTGTAAAATCTTTCCTCCCCCCTTAGTCGTCTACCTTTACATGAAAACTCCGGAGATACTTACTGCTCATTAACTAGGAGTCAAAAACACATCCACAGGGAGTTGTACATGTTGGAGAGGCACGACCCTCAAAGATCAGTGTGGGCGAATTTCTATTTCTTATTCCTCATTCTTCATTTCTCATTTCTCCACGAAAGCATGCACACGTTACACCCTGCCGACTGCAGATCATGTCGTGCCATATTCCAAAACTATATATTACATAAAAGGACTTTTGATCGGTGGCTGCACCTTCGTGAGACTGAGTCTGTATATTCGATAGTACATATATCACCTACATATATCACCTCTGACTATGTAAATATAATAAAAATAAGTCCACAATGATGGGAGAAGATCACTTCTTACACTTCGTGGAGTATTGCTTGCTGTTATCCAAGTCAAAGCTTTGTCATCGATATGTTAGTAAAGCTAATAACCTAATAAAGACATGCAGATGTTGGAAGGAAACTTATGTAACTGGGTACCACTCAAGCACATCCTGATTTTTCCTCTATTAACAATGACTAGTCTATCATTATATACTACAACAATATGTATGTACTGTTGTGTATATACCTGTTTATCACATTTTCAGACATTTTTTCTTTTCACCTTGAGTAATATATAATTTGCTTCTCATTTTTGTATTTGTTATGACTTAAGACCTTGAGTAAGGGTAAATGATGACTTTTGTATTGAGTAACAGAAAAGAACTTGATAGATTTCCAAGTACAAATTAGTTTACCTTATATGCCACAAACTCTGGTCTGTATGCACACTACTACTATTCTATCCTAAAGTACATATACTTGTCTTAAGGCCAACATGTTGTTTCCATGTTGCATGATATTATCTGTTCTCAAAATTTCTACATCTTTCTTCATATCACACGGATTGTTACATCACACCTTCTGTCTAAGTCCAAAAAAGAAAAGCTCAAAAATAAACTCTAGGAAAATTAAAAGGAAAATGAAATGAAAAATAGAATGAAGTTAAGTTTATTATTTGCACTCTTCTAACAGTATTGTCTTTTCACACACCTCAGTCTCATTCTATGTTACTAAGATGAGCATATCATATTATAAACTAAATCTTTGCCTATAAACTTGTTATCATATGTCAAGTCCACCTATTCCAAAAATATGTTTTTGCAGCAATATTATCATTATAACATCTCTGAGACAAGCTTATCTTCTATAACAGCCATTATTCTTGCAACACATCTCTGCAGCAGTGATACAACAACTTGGGTATATAGTTTTCTATGATAGAGATACTTCTATTGAACTTAGTCTTCTATGGTAGAGTTCTTCTATCTGATCTCTGTCAGTGTTTCACCACTGAAACCTCTGAGCATCTCTTAAC
>Ga0157357_1000984_pt1 | contig 12082 bp, 9 predicted proteins | sample AttcapACBM1_FD_111485 | JGI IMG/M metagenome (GOLD analysis project Ga0157357, IMG submission 111485) | Fungus gardens microbial communities from leaf cutter ant in Botucatu, State of Sao Paulo, Brazil - Atta capiguara ACBM1 | ecosystem: Host-associated > Fungi > Mycelium > Unclassified ... | reverse complement strand
ATATATTAGAGTTGTGAATAATGAACTTGACTTGATTATCTTTTCTTATTATTTTTTTATTTTATTTTGATTTTGATTTTGATTATTTTAGACTTAGGTAAAAAAGTATGATGTGATATCACATATGACAGAAGCATGACATCTGTCACTGTCACAGGTCACATAATTTTATAAAAAGCATATAGACTTTAGAATAAGTTAGTTGTAATATGTGTATGGACCAAAGTCTATAGTATATAAATTAAACTAGTTTGTATTTAGAGCTCTATCAAGTTCTCTTGTGTTACTCAATACAAGAGTGTACTTTTGTTTTAACTTTGAGACTTAAGTTATAACAATATGATCTTAAATAGTATCTTGCTATCAATGGCCTTTATACTTATCTATTTTATTAACTAGACAATATAACTAGCTACATCTGCTTACAGAGTCTTGAACAGTTGGGAAAGATAAATAATTATATGTATGCAATCTATGATCATGTAGTTTTGGTATTTGGCAATATCATTATGCTATAGCATATCATACACAATAAGCTAGATTTGAGTCCCTTACAAATAAATATAGTTCTGAGATTCATTACTCATATATGAAAAATGAAGTTTAAGATAACAAGTACTGATAGATTAAGTATGTTGTTATAGTTTAATATTAAGAATGATTGATTATCAGACTAAAAATTACAAAGTATTTATTAGTTCTTCAATACTAAGAAAAGTGTCTAAGATACTTCAATACTTAAGTAGGATGATTACTATATAGTCTAGTAATTCTCCACATTGGGTAAGGTCAATGTCTTTGCCCAGCTCCATTGGCTAGGCAATATCAAGGTGATTGGGCAAAATCTGTGGAATATACAGAGTTTATAATCTTTAGGGAATTTTAAGTCTATTATTCTAAGCTACATAATACTTATCTCCAGAGAATCTTAAGAGAATAAAAATGGAGTTCTCTAGAGGCAACAGCTACTCTAACTACTTTAAACAGTCCATACCAATCAAGTAGAATATTTGTTACAACTTAAAGACCTTAGAGTTGGTTAATAAGAAGAACCTAGTATTAGAGTTAACACAAGAGAACTTGATAGAGAGCTCTGTACAGGATTGTCTACCATATATACTAAAACCTAATGGTCCATGCTCTACTACCTTTTAGCCTACCCTAAATAATCATGTGTTTTCCTTAAGGCCAACATGTGTTGCACATACTATATAACATTATTTTTCTAGATCTTTCTATGGTGTTTGATGTGATTTGTGTGACACCCAAGTCATGTAATGTGACAGTGACCTGTGACATCATACTAACCCCTAACTCCAAAATAAAAGACAAAGTAAAAGTAAAGTATAAGAGAAAGAAAAATAGAAAACAAAAAAATAGAGTCCACCATCTTCAGTTCTGGCAATATTAGACAGAACACTGCTTATCTGACCTTGAAATGATTGCACCAGATGGTTGGGAACCTAGATGGAATGATCTCAAACATTGACTGGATGGTGGAGAGCTTGTTGAACAATAGTTGAAGAGGAGGAATCATAATTGTCTTGGGAACAGTATCTGAAGGAGTTCTAGAGCTTGGGCAGTGATGTTGACTCAGAAAATCTCATAGAATTAGTGGTGGTGTTTGAGGCTTGTGGATGGAGAGAGGAAAAGGCCATGGACTTTGGCAGTGTTCGAGACTCAAGTCTCTTTATAGACAGATGTTTGATTGAAGTGATCTATAGTAAATTACTACTGTTTGAATAGGAGTCAACTCTGCCATAGAAGACAAAGCACTCACAGAGGTTGATGAGAGTGATCTGCCATAGAAGACATTACACTTGAGGTTTGAACTTTGACATTTGACACCACAACATCACTAGCATGGCATGGATATATGATGAATTAATCTTGTTGGTTTGTTCTTTGTAAATGGTTTCCAGAAGCTATTATGACAATAATACTATAAGTGTCTAGAACTTCTTCAACAAGTATGTAGTTTGGTGAGCCCATAGGCTTTCAGCACTGGTTTCCTATAAACTGATATCTTTGCGATCATTTAAAAATATTGATTTGATAACATAACTACATTGTATATGTTCCTATCAATCAAGACATTGTCTCTAAATAACAATGAATTCTTTTGCATCATCTGAACTAGATCTGCAGTGGGTGCATGATATGATAGATGGCAGCTCCATTAAGAGTATCACAGGACACAAACAAGACTAGGCATTCAAGCAGTGAGTTCAGTCATCAATCCATCCGCATACTGGAACTCATCAGAGTTCTCGTACTAATTGATCATGAGCACTAGCATTCTTTTTTTTGGACACAGAAACGCACCTCCCACATATCCATAGCAACTTGACAGCTCTCCCTCACAACTCTTGGCGCATCGTCTCTCACCATCCATTCCTTCAGATGGGGCAACACTTCGGGGGTAGCAATTCCACCGAGAGCTTCAGCGGCTTCGTGCCTGACCATATCCGATTCAGATGTATTTTGAAGCACTTTAACAAGAGAAGGAACAGAGTGTGGGGAGAGCATTTGACCAAAGATGAATGCGATTTCGTGTCTATTAGGAGAAGAGGTAATGGTTGTGATTTCATCATTCGTAGGGGAATGGACAAAAGGCGCACTTGAATAAAGCACTGTCGTCTGTAAATCCAGATGCGAGTGCATCTACTGCTTCAGCGGTACCGATGTTTCGGAGAGCGAACATAGCACGGTATCGTTCGAAGAGTGGAAGTTCTGCATTGGTGAGGTCCATCTGGAGAGAGAATATTCGTTCGGGAGATACAACCTCGGGTTTCAGCGCCCCGGAAAGTAGGCCCGATGTTGCTGGTGCTGGGTCTATTGAGGTATATGTGCTATAGATATCAGGTGGGAGTGAGCTACCGGCATCATTATCTAGGAATCCTCAAGAGGTGGACTTGCAAAGTGTTATCTATAGAATTAAGTGCTATAGCATGTTTCTGGCCCTCTGAGGAGTTGTCCCATTCGATTTTTGCTAGTGCTATTTCGCAAGTTTCGCGTACGCTGCGATTGGAGTCGGTTAGGAATTCTCTGAGGATAGGAAGGGAGGAAAGAGAGGATATTGCGCCCATTGCTTCTGCTGCCTGTTGTAAGTAATTTGTCTGCAGGTAAGGCATGATAAGGTATGCTTAAGGGAAAGGCGCACTTCGTGGCGAACCATAGGATCCTCGTTTTTGTCGCGGAGAACATATTCGAGCACGGGCAGAGCAGATTCAACTTTCATTTGACCGAGGCAGTATGCAAGTTCGTGTTTGAGGAGAACAGAATCATCAGAGAAACCTAACAAAGATACGATCACCACACAATCCGCTTGAATGGAGAGGCGCACCCCGAGAAATAATGCGAACAGCATCCTCATTCTTTAGCGATTTGAGTGTAAACAGTGCACGGAATCTTCTATGTAGGGGAACATCCCCTGTACGACTGAGTAAAGCGTTTTCGAGGGATTTGAGCTGGTCTTGTGAGGCGGTTGGAGAAGTCATTGGATAAGATAATTTGATGGGTAGTGACTGGGTCACAATCGGTTTTTTTCGTTGATTTTTTCGTTGACTGCCATAATCGTCTCTCTGGATTATTGCTCCACATGCCGAAATCAAAACGTCCGAAGCTAGGTTAGAGTGTAGTGGTTCGAAAGAGATAGCGCTAGACTGATACGATGACTAGTGTCGTTGACCCAGGTTCCGAAGAAAACGAAAGAGCATAAAAGCTCATTGATGAACGAGGTCAGGTAGATGTGCCTGGTTCACTGGGTTGGCGCTGATGCTTCGGTGAATAGTTGCAAGAGAGTTCAGAGAAATGGAGATACTGTTGGTTGTTTGAAGTTGGGAACATGCGGAATTCACATTTGTCTACCGTACGACAATTGTGGAAGGGGTGAGTATCCTGTAGCTTCGGCCCAGTCTAGGTTTACGGGACTCTGTTAGGACTGCACGGATATTTTGTGCTAAAGGAAAGGTTATGGCGAAGGCGCTTGGTCTGACGCCAGAGGAGGAACACCGCAATGGGATCCACAAACTTTCACAAGTGCGTCCAAGGTACTCGTATTTCGTTCATAAGCATCTCACAAAATCAAGTAGCAAATCAAGGGCCAAGTGGGCATTATGTTCACAGATTCAAAGCCAGAAGAAGTCACTGAATGGTTCGCTGACTTCCAAAGGCTGGACTTTGCACGGGCAGGAAACAAAGCCAGTCGGACGGTCATCCTGCCTACTGGGCCCGTCATGCGGATATACTCTGATCCTCCCGAACCATTTCCACACAATGAGGAGCCTCAACTACGGAAGCTCGGGCTGCCGACACACATGGACAAGGGCGTGCCGACGCTCATTGCACCGCACAAAATTTGCGAAAAGGGGAAAACGCTGACGGCTGAGCAGGCGCAGCTGCTAAAATTAATTGGAGAACGCATGGTGATGTTTCGTGTGAGATTGTTGTGTTACTGGGACTCTACGACTGCGGAGGTGACACAGATAGCAGAGACGCAGGGAGACGACGGCGGCCAAAGTTCGGAGGCAGAGTCGGGGGATGGGGCGATGAGCGGGTAGACTATCTCATACTATTGTATTTCTCTGTGAACCACCATGTTCAGTCTTCCCTTCTGGGCCTTGGCTGCCCAGATTCCCTTATCGCCATCGATTCCTTCTCCCGCATCCATGAGTGATTTTGCATTCAAGCAGGGACCGCACCGATTTTCGCCCCAAGATCTTGTGCGTTGCTGAGACCGTAAGATCCTTGTTCACCACTCATTCTGTGGCCGCAGGTTGAGCTTGACAGACCGTCTGCTGCAGTCCCGAATCAGGCAGGCGATCTTGCTTTTGTAACCGTATCTAGGTATAGTTTCGAGGACAAAAAGTGAGATTCAGCACTGTACAATTGTGCTGCTCTCAAACTGGGACTAGGAACCACAAGACTTTGGTCGTTCTCCCTCTCGCGTCGACCTTTGCTGCGGCTGAAATTCCTGTACGTCCCTAGTCCCCACGCGATTTGTAATGCCTCATGATACTCATCTCGACACCCAGCTCGATAAGGGCGGCGATGTCTTTTGGCTTACGGGTACCACGCTCGCTCACGCCGTCGAGGGCAAAAACAACAATCTTGACATCTTCGCACTCGACTGCACGGGTTCATACAGCACTGCAACTGCATCGGAGGGGCCCTTGAAAATTGCTACCGAAGGCTTGTACATTGGCACAATCCCCTCCAAGACTGCAACAAACTTCAGATACAACCCGGCTTCCAGGCATTTGGTCTTCTCGGACAATGTTTACAGCGATGGGAACATTACTTCCGTGAAGGAACAGGACGAGGCTTGGGAGAATCGTGGCAACTCCGCCTACGTCTACGACGAGACATATGTTCGCCATTGGGACACTTGGGTTGGTCCGAAGAAGCCTCAGTTGTTCAGTGTGTTGCTGCAGTTGAATCCAGATAGGGTATGGAAGATGGGTACTGAGTTTCATGCTCCGTTGAGGGGGACGGGTCATGTACGCTTGCAAGTTGATTCGATGACATGTTGCTGACTGAACGTTCAGCACTCCCCTGTTGAGCCTTTTGGCGGAACAGACGACTTTGATGTGTCTGCGACCCATATCGTGTATACAACCAAGGATCCTCAGCTCCCTAAGGCATGGCATACAAAGCAAAATGCATGCATCTTATCTCGTATCATTCAGTCCGTCTGCTCATATCGCACTACCAGGTCTACCTCATTGACATCATGGGTCGAATTAAACCACGCGAGTTGACTTCGGGAAAACAAGGTGCAATTCATAGTCCCGTATTCTCCAAGCAAGGCGATAAAGTTGCATGGCTGGAGCTTGATGAAGATGGCTATGAGAGTGACAGGGCCAAGATTGTTATCTACGACCTGCACAAGGACGTGAGGTACACTCTGACCCAACATTGGGATCGTTCACCTGACCAACTTGCTGTACGTCCTGATATCCTTACTTTTGCCTTAGTAAACGACAATTATTGCGTCTAGTTCAGCTTGGAAGGAACATTCATCTATTTTACGGCTGGTGACCACGCCAGAATTAAGATTTACTACCTCCCTATACCGCCAACACCGTCCCAGTCTACCACCGATCCTCAACTCGACAAACTCTACACTGAACCATTCCAACTTACATCTACTGGTTCAGCATCCAGCATTCATCCCATGCATCCAGGTCGCCTCCTCTTCTCACGCTCATCCTTCACTTCTCCTAATGATGTATTCTTGATCCAACACCTTCCACGGTTCCTCTCTGAGTATACTCACCCTGAATCTTCCGGAGGGAGAAAACGTGAAGGTGATCTCCAACAAGTGTCTTGGTTTACCTTGACCAAGTTGGTAGAGAAGGGATTGAGTCCTGGAGAAGAGTTTCACTTCACTGGTGCAAATGAGAAGACGATTCAGGGATGGGCTCTTAAACCAAGGGGATGGGAGGAAGGTCAAAAGAAGAAATATCCAGTTGTACTTTTGATTCATGGTGGGCCTCAAGGGGCTTGGGAAGATGGATGGTCTACTAGGTGGAACCCCAATGGTGCGTTTCTCCTAGTACCTTATAGTGGCTCGACTACAGCTTTCATGTAGTCTTCACTGGCCAAGGATATTTCGTTATCGCTATTAATCCCACTGGAAGCACAACTTTTGGACAAGGTGTGCCCGTTCTCTCATTTTATGTTTGAGTTCTGCAGTTAACATATCGAAATCACTCAGAATTGACAAACGCCATCAAGGAAGACTGGGGGGGCAAGCCCTTTGTAGATATGATTAATGGATGGAAATATGCCCTCGAGAAATATCCCGAAGTAGGTGACTTCGTGCACCATTTCTTAGCCTCGATTCTAACTGCACCGATATGGCTTTAGATTGATCCTGACCGTGCTGTGGCTGCGGGTGCAAGTTGGGGAGGATATGCTATTAAGTCAGTCCCTCTCTCTGTCCTCTATCTTCTCTAATTTGGATGATTTTCAGTTGGATTCAAGGGCATCCTGAATTCGGATTTGAGTTTAAAGCTCTTGTTTGCCATGATGGTGTATTCGATGCGACCTATAATGGATTCTCGACGGACGAACTCTTCTTCGTACGTCAGTTCTTTACGACTCATAAACTCCGGCTTGGAGCGAATTGATCTAATTGATATGTTTACATCCTGTTTTTTTTTGTGTACACACGTAGTTTAATCATGAATGGGGAGGCAGGTAAGCATTCTAATTCTTGTGCCTGGCGGCAAGAGACAAATTTTAATTGGTGCTCGCATCTTTGGTAACCTCAACCAGGCCATGGGATAAGAAGAGCAAACATATTTTGAGTGGGTGCGTCCTGTCCATTTTATCGGCCATACACACCCGCCGCCCATTCTGATCTCTCTTTGACTGTTTCCTGAGCAACGGCTTGCTGACGACCCATATGTATGGCAGATATAGCCCATCAAATATGGTGCATAAATGGTCTACGCCTCAACTTGTAATCCATAGTAGTAAGGATTTTAGGCTTCCAGAGACGGAGGGCATTGGTGCTTTCCATGCTTTGCAAGAGTAAGTGTCTTTTTGCTTTTCGTTAAATTTCTATATTGATATGGCATCTTTGCGTATGTAGACTTGGTATACCCAGTCGACTGGTCATCTTTCCTGATGAAAACCATTGGGTCCTGAACCATGGAAATAGGTGCGCCTTTCGTCCAATGGGACTATGATGTCACTTACTCTATTTTGTAGTCTCAAGTGGCATTACGAGGTCTTCCGCTGGTTCGATCGATTCGTTGGTGATCAACTATACGAGAAGGACTAGGGGAACATTCGAGCAGAACAGAGCTTGAGAAATTAGAGACTGTCTCCAAAAGCACTTCTGGATTATTCACTCATGTATCAAAATCTCGTATATTCCCGACTTCTGAAAAATGCATTCATAACTCAGGCCAAGAAAAATATCAATTTTTTAAAGTTGTGATGGATTGGGAAGTGGCCGAGGTGGTCCTAGTGGCGCTAACTGTGATGCTCCTCCTCGACTCGGCGTCAAACTTGCTTTTTATATCTTTTCTAGTGCGGGGTTGACCATCTCGTGGGACTTGACTTAGCCTACAAAAGCTGCATTCAAACCTCTGGTTGCTTCGTGGAGCGAAAATAGGTTTGGACTGATTTTGCAGGTTATTATGCCCGAAAGACAATGTTGTGTCACTATCTTCGTTATACTTCCATCCACCCCGAGAATTGAGGCCAATCATGAACGAATTGGTATATAGTTCATAAAGACAAAAGTTGAAGACCAAGGTATTTGTCGGTGGACATGTAGTGCGTTATGGGGACTTTCACGGCTACAACAGTGTGGTTTTGCAACCAGTGATATGTATGAAAAAGCTCCAGAGGAATATAATAAGGAACACGCGAGGAAACTTACGCTGGAAAGGTAAAGTAAGAGGTCGAAGGAAAGTCACGAGCACGAGGAATACGGCCACACTTATTCCCAAAGAGCGGTTGCAAGCCCTTATCAAGATGAAAAAGACAAGACAGAAACCAGGCTAATTGACCTGTGTGCAGAATCACTGGACGACTATGTCAAAATCTTGTCATTCCAAGGTCATGACAACGTCTTGTACCCTTGGGTCCTACTGATAGGTCGGGAGCGACATTCCCACACATCACTGTAGTTAGAAGAAAAGCCCAAAGTAGCAACATGCAGCACTCTCTATAATGAGCATACCTTTCCCTTTCTAATTTTTTGGACTTGGATATGAGAGTATGATGAAAGTCACATATAATATGTGCACAAATGGGTTTATAGGATTTACTTTAGAATAGGAGTATCAGAGTACAGACCAATACTAGTAGTATAAAAAATTGTAGGAGAAACTCTATTGAGTTCTCTTGTGTTTAGCACTAATACAAAGTTTCCTATTACAAACAATTCTACTTCATGTTTTACAGATGTTTGCCTCATGTTAAACATACCTTGGACATATATGAGTTTGTTTCATCTTATGACTCATAATTACTATGCCTTATGTTTTCTTCATGTTGTATTAGTCAGTGCTTTATATAATAGTGGAGGCCTTCTCATATTTCCCTTATACTTTATTGTCTTTTCAAGAATGTCTTTATTTTTTCTTATGGTCAATAGATATATATAGTTGTAGATATGATTCTGTATCTTTATACTTTACCAATTGATCATCTTCTCTACTCTTACTCAAGTCTTTGCTTAAGTTATAATCTGAGCCAAACTTAGGATCATAATATTTCCTCTTTTATTCTAATATCTTTATTCTCTACTTATTCTTGACCAAGGACAATATAGCCCTTAGTCAAGAAGCTTATCAAACTCTAAAAATAAGAGATAAACTAGCTAGTCAAGAAAAGACTAGCTGTGGATAGTGTGGACCAAACTTATTAGAGCTATTAGACAAAAGCATATAGAAAATGCTTTAAATCTCCAGAAAGAACCTAAGTGTATTACTGATATCTATCCAGTTGTTAGATGCAGTTCACATCTTAGCAACTGAGATCTAAAGCAAACTCTCAGAAGTCATGTGGGATATAAATAACAAATAACCTTTGGCTTCAGCTTATGAACTATACTTCTATCTGTTATACTGGTTGCATATTTTGGAGGTTGTACTTAAGACAATGGAGAATGTTACTTTATCCAAAGGGTAAAGAAGTGTGTTATTACTATCTAGTAAGAAAGTTTTAGAAATAATCAACATAGAATAAACAGAGTTAATCTATACTGAAAGAAAATTGGAAGTGCAGACAAGATAGTAAGTGTTATCTAGAAGTTATATTAGAGATAAATTGTACTTGCTGGATTATCTGCGATAGCATAGAAGACAGAACAAAGAAGAAAACTTAGTTGATTAAGTGATAGAGGAAGGCTAAAAGAAAGTATTATACAGATAAAGCAACCTTGGCTTTAATGGATAATGTTGTGCCTAGTCTATGTGTCACATGGTCATAATTTTTGGATGAAGGAAGATTTGAATAGAAGAGTGTGAGTGGAGCATAGTTTAAGTTGATTATCAGACTAAAAAATTGTACATAGTAACTATTGTTCTTAAATACCAGAAATAAGATTCTAATAATAATAATAATGTACTACACATACTACTGTTGGATACTATAGTGTTGTTAACTGAAACTCCATGGGATTTGATGTAGAATGGAGAAGCTCTTGTCTACAGAGTAATAAATGATTGGAATAGAATATAATCTATTCTAAAAGAGAGTAGGTACATTCAGATAAGTTTGTTGTTATCTAGGATAGATAGCGGATGTCATTAGTTAGTATATAATAGACTAAAACAGATGTAACTAGATCAGAATATGATACCAGTATATAACTTACTTTCAGAAAGAACTTAAGAGAATAGAATGAGATTCTCAGAATAAGGACTATCTTAAATACTCTAGTAGTCTATACTAATCAGATAAAATGATGGACTAAGAGTAGTAGTAGCTTATCAACTAATAAGATAAGCAAATAGTAGATAATGAGTTAGAAGCAACAAATAATAAGACAGATTATCTATAAGAATAACTAGTAATATATGGAACTATAGAAGATAGATGAGAATCAAAGTATAGAGAAAATAATGCTCTCTTACAAAACTTAAGCTTATACTAAAAGAGAATACTCTTTTCTATATTCTAAGCTATATTCAGATTCTCATCTGCTATTTACTACCTCATCTATTACTGGTCATTTATATCTATATTTTTTTCTATCAAAGCAACTGAACAAAAGTATACAGAAAAACTCTAGAGCTTTCTAGGAAATTCTAATTATATTAAATTTTTAGACAATTATATAACTTACTTCTAGAAAATCCTAAAAGAACAAGATAAAGTTTATAAAGGTGACAGCTACTTTAAATACTATTTAGTCTATTCTAATATACTGGATATCTGCTTATCTAAGCATAGAATGATAGTACTTTAGTAATTAGAAACTGTTAGAAATAAAGAGACAAACCTAGAAATAATATCAGAGTATATATTACAAAAGTCTATAGCACAGAACAGTAGATCAAATATATATGCAGAGATCAGAATACTACAGAGTTTACTGGAGTTTGTCAGAGTGTCACATACTAACCCAACTATATGTTAGATACAGTTCACACTAGGAGGTAAAAGTCTATGGAGTTAGCTTGAGAATGTGTAGAATATGGAAACTCTATGCAATAAGCTTAATGATACAGATCTGTTAGAATGATCTTGGCTTCAGCTTATGTACTGCACTGTCTGTCTACTACATGGTCACAACTTCAGATAAGTAGATGAAGTCTGAGATAAAAGTGAGTACTGATTTGGTGTATCACTGTTAAATACCAGAGATTGAGTTCAATAGAAATTATCTTTGTCAATTATCAGACTAGTGAATTACAGTGTAACTACTAGTTTTGTATACAAGTCAGAGATATAGGAGATGCTCAGAGTCTTAGTATATCACACTGAGCAAAGGTTTTAGTAGTAAGATGCTGACAGGAGTTAGATAGAAAAACTCTACCATAAAAGACTAAGTTCAATAGAAGTATTCTCATCATAGAAGACTGGATATCTAGATTGTTGCATCACCACTGTAGAGACATATTGCAAGAAGAATAACTATCATAAAAGGCAGGCTTGTTTCAGAGATGTTAATATAACAATATTACCATGAAGACATATCTTCAGAATAGGTAGACTGGACATATGACACTATATCTGATAATACCAACCTCATCTATACTCACTTGCTCTTTTCCAGAACAGATTATGCTCTATTCTAATTACTTATTAATTTATAAACAAAAATCTCTTTATTTTATAACAAATTCTATAAAGTTCCAATCAACAATCCTTATAGTGCCTAATAAATCCAGAATATGTATAGTATCTTATTATTAGAATGCCTCTTTCTATATTTAAAAACTATGGCTATCATGTATAACTCCTTAGTCTGATAATCAACTTGAATTAAGTGTTATACTCATCTTTAGTCCACATCTAAATTGTCAGAGTTGTGAATGATGGACTTGGTTTTATTCTATTTTTCTTTTCTTTTCTTTTCCTTTATTTTATTTTGAGTTTCTTTTTCTTT
>Ga0157357_1000982_pt1 | contig 12094 bp, 9 predicted proteins | sample AttcapACBM1_FD_111485 | JGI IMG/M metagenome (GOLD analysis project Ga0157357, IMG submission 111485) | Fungus gardens microbial communities from leaf cutter ant in Botucatu, State of Sao Paulo, Brazil - Atta capiguara ACBM1 | ecosystem: Host-associated > Fungi > Mycelium > Unclassified ... | reverse complement strand
TTTTTTATTTTCTCTTTTCACTTTATTTTATTTTTCTTCTTCTTTTTCTTTTCTTTTCTATTTTTAGAACAACTCAGGTTAGGGTTTATCAGTCACGCTGTCACATCAGTCACAAGTTGATGGTGTAGTCACAAGACTGATTACGGGACTTAAGAGAATGGAATAGAAGATTCTGGAATAAAGTGATGTCATACAACATGGACAACATATGTTGACCTCATGTTATACACATGGTCATTTAGGGTAGGGTACACAGTAGTGAGCATGGACCATGAGTAGTAGTATATAAGGTAGACTACTTTGTACTAGGAACTCTATTGAGTTCTCTTGTGTTTCTCTAATACAAGAGTTGTTCTTATTTCCAACCCTAAGGAATAAGTTCATAACAGACTGCTAACTTTAATAAGGATTCACCTAGTAGTAAACATTAGCCAAATAGTGAGATATAAAGAACTAGTGGAGGAACAGAAAGTAGAGAAGGCAGAACAAATAGAAGTAGAAGGAGTTGAAGAGTTGAAAGTAGAAGAAATCCTAAATAAAAGAGAAGTAATAAAGTATCTAGTATATTGAAAAGAATTTACTGCATAGCATGATACATGGGAAAAGGAAAAAAATTTGGAGAATATAAAGGAAGCAATAGTAGAGTTTGAGAGGAGAATAAGTGTAAAAGTAAGAAGACAGAAAAATTTGGATATAATAGAGGAAAATTTCTAGAGAAGTATATGCTTCTAGAAGTTGGTCTGTACATTTCTAATCTACTCTAAAGTTATATTATATGCTAACTTCACATGATCAAAGTCTATCCTCTACAGCAGTATTTACCTATTCTCAACACTGACAAAAGCCCATCTTCTATGGTAGCCTTATTTCTATAACATGTTCTCTGTGGTAATGTTATACTCCATTCTAAATCTACAAGTATATAGTCTTCTATAGCAAAGGTACTCCTATCATACTTGGTCTTCTACAGTAGAGTTCTCCTATTCAACCCCTTTCAGTATTTCATTACTGTCATATCTTATTCCAGCCATTTATTTCATAACCATGGATAATGCTTACTTCCTCATCTACACTTCCTAAACTCTTCTAGTATGGATCATATTTCTCCATTCTCTCTTAGATGTCCTTGCTGGTCTTTTGCTAAATTCTATGAATTTCTATTCCTGACATTTAAGAATTACTAGTAAACTAGAATAACTCACTTAACAGTCTCTATTCCAGATAACTATCCTAGGTAGTATACCTAGTATATAGACTAGTAGTTTATACTATATTAGCTTTATTCTAAAAATCAACCAAAACTAACATCTTCTTCCAGTGTTGGTAACAATATATCTCTTAATCTTTCAATACCTCCAAATCTTTAGATTTCCCAAGTTCTTTTTCAAAATATGTGATCTGTGTGATTTATAGAGGTACAGCATATAAGCTAAAGCCAAAGGTCACTCTAACTCTATCTTTTGTATTCTCAGATAATATACAAATAACTTATTTTGGACTTTTGAGATGCCTTATTAGATCTTGGATAACAAGCTATATTACTTGTATATAAGGCTAGTAATGTTAGAGTTAAAAATGATGGACTCAACATTTTTATGTTTATTGATTTTTTGGACTTAGGGTTAGGGTTAACATAATATCATATGTTACTGTCACAAATTATTACATGATGTGACTCAGTATTACCAAATTGGTCACAGTCACACAGTCACATGATCACATAACATAATAGAATATAATAGAAGATTTTAGAAGAAATAATAATATTATAACATGTTTGACATATATTGATTTTAAGAATAACATATAGTTTTTAGGGTAAATTAATAGTACTATAGTACAGACCAGTAACTTAGTATATATAAGATAGATAATTCTGTACTAGGAACTCTATTGAGTTCTCGTAACTCTTATACAAAATTCTTTTACTTGACTCACTCTAAGGTTTTGTAATCATAATAAGTAGATACATTATATTTTACTAGTCTGATAATTGACTATTTCAGCTGAACTCTATTTTTGGTATTTTTATCACTATCAGCACTCAATTCTCTTGAACTTCATCTATTTGCTCTTTTTATAGAAAGCTAGCTCCAACATGTTATCAAAGTCAATTGCATTCTAAAATAAAAATACACATAGTTCTTGAAAACCATAGTTTATGTTGGTTGAGACATAGTATTTAAGCAGTTTGAGGACAAATACTTGGGCTATTTTTTGATGTGCTTGTTAGTATCTCACATTGTCAAAATGTAGTATAATGCCATTAAAACAAGGTATGAAAAACAGATTTTATGCTACAACGAAATGACCTCTATTTCTCCAAATTCCACCATTTAAGTGTTATCAGTCAAAATAGCCTAATTGTTAGCAGATATCAAATCTAGATTGCTCTGTCCCATTCATCTCTAAGACATTCCATGTTACAAAGCATTCTACTTAATAAGTATATAGATTAGATAGTCAATATAAAATTTTCACATAGATTAAACTACCACCAATACTACTTGTCTTCTGTTGTTGCTTACACTTTCTCAACTCTCTATTAAAGTATTTACTATAGATAAGTAGTTGCCAGTTGTCCACACTGCACCATGCTGCTATGCATTCTGCTTCTTTTAATACTCTGGGCTGTTATAAAGGCTTTTTGACTCCAAGATGATTGTGTACATGTTGCTGTATTAAATGCATGATGATAATAGTAGCTAGTAATAATCATAGGACTTGCACCCCTTAGTAATGTTTTAGAGAACTGTTATATTCTTGACTCATCATCTCCAACCTAGGTATAGTGTGCTAGCAGTTATTAAGGCAGAGTATTATCTTAGTGTCCTGTATTCAATATATTCACTTGCTGTTACAAATGAATACTAAGCTCTTCTCTTTTCTCTTTTACTTGTTCATAACAACAAAAATGTTATAGACTTAAGTTCTTAGGTTTGGATAAAAGAATAAACTCTTATATAGGAGTAACACAAGAGAACTTGATAGAGAGCTCTTTACAAAATAGTCTACCTTATATACTTCTACAGATGGTCCATGCTAGCTACTGTACACCCTACTCTAAATAACCATATGTCAAGCATGAGGCCAATATGTGGTGTTCATGTTGTATAACATCACTTTGCTCTAGAACCTTCTACATCCTTCCATGTGTCTCGTGACTCATGACTGTCACTAACCCTAACCTTATGTTCTAAAAATAGAAAAAGTAGAAAATAAATCAAAAAGAAAAATGAAAATAGGAATGAAAATAAAGAAAAACTAAGTCCACTGTTTGTGAACTTGACAAAAAACCTTTGTCACTACTATGGAGGTTTAATCTCAAAACAGATATATGTCATATAACTTGCCTATATAAGCTTTTATTCCTGACTAGTAGATAATAAAATAGACAACACAAATGCAGTATGATTATTACAAGCTCAAGTCAATTTAGATACTAATCATATATTATTGACTTGCCTAGAATTGCATTAGAAAGGGTATGTTCCAGCAATGCAACAAAGGTAATTTTGATTCTGATCTAGATTCTTCTAGGCCTCACTGCTACACTGGCTTTGCTTTAAACTAGCAAGGATGTCTTAAGTTATGCAAGCAAGCCATCTGAAATCTGTATTTTCTTTACACTGTTTAGCTACAATAGCTACCAGGAGAATACAGCTTGTTAGTATAGTTCATAAATTTTCTACATACTACAGATTGTTGCAAATATATTTAACAATACCTCAGATGTTTGTTAGGTTTATCAGTAGTTGAGACTTCCAAAAATAAATTTTACCTTGTGTACCTTCAAGGACATCACCATAGTTTGATGTCAAGAATAAAGCAGTGCTCTTGATTTCCACTCTTACTTTTCAAAGAAGCAGGGATATGAGTTTTGAGAGGTTCCCACAACTTATCAGATCTATATACTAAGATGGTTATGAACTCTCTTAGAAATTACATTGCCTGTCAAATAACTATCAACCAGCATTTTCTGCACAATACTACATTCGAGACTAATTCTTGATCTGAGAATTAAACCAGGACCAATTCTGACCAATTCTGACCATCTCTTGGCAGTTAGAATAATGGTTTACATGTGTTGAGATAAAGCTTTGCTCATGTACCAAATCAGGTGGACTGGGTTGCCATGGTAGAAATGCTGTAGTGGCTTGTTCATGAATTGTAATCATAATATGGGCAGGGGTGAATCCTTTGCAGATGACTTGAATGGGAACAGGGTACTGTAAGTGGTAGAGTAGCCTTGTTGCTACGATCCACTGAGGTTAAGCCCTTGTTTTATAGATTTGTTCGACTTTGTTGAACTATGGCCCAATATGGCAGCGATAAAGTCCCTGACTGATTGTATTACACACAGAGAGGCCAGGAAAAAACCGAGCGTAAATGTGACTTCTTAATCCCAAACATTGCTGAAGGCAAGGAAGAACCATTTTAACTACATATACTATGAGCTTGAGCTTTAACCTGCCACATTTGCGTCCTTGATGGTATGCACCGGCCCCCTGAACCAATATCTCCCACCATACTTCGGGAAGAAGTAATAAGCCAGAGATAGTATAATGACCCCTCCGGTTACGACAACGGTGTAATTCATGCTCTGTGACGTTGTTCCTGGTGATGGAGGAAAGAGGAAGACAAGGATCATGAATAACATATAAGAGGAGGCAATGAATGCAACTGGTCCACTCTGGTATATATAATTGGTGAGTGGTAGATGATATGTTCAGCAAATGGTACCTACCATAATGCCCAAGTTGAAGGGCCCATGAATAAATTCAGAGCCTCCTATAAATCGGGCAATAATCGGTGTTACGAAACCGATGTACTGACACACCACCGACATCGTAAACACTGCTGTGATAGCAAGAGGGCCCGCAAAAGAGATCAAACCAAGTAGGAGGGAAAGGAAGGCACAGAAGCAGACCGCATGGATGGGCGTCTGTGTCCGTGAATCCATTCGGTACAAGAGCTTGGAGAATGGAAGTCCCTGGTCCCGAGAAAAAGCAAAAATCTGACGAGAACCAGCTATCAGCTAAGTTGGTGGAGAGAGCTGTTGAGCAAGAGCTGGCACAGAGAGTGAAAGGTACACACGTAATCCATCCCAGTTATGAATAGAGTGATAACCATAAATGCCCAGATAACAACAGTACCCGTGGATCCAACACTATTGGCGAAAATCTGAGGATCAATATCATGAAAGGGTGTTCTACGGATGGGAAATAATTGTGAACATACAGTAGCCATTGGTTGTCCTATAGGATTCTCAACAACACTCTGCAAATCGCTCCCGATATAGAAGGCGAGGACAATATTAACGACTGCAAGAGCCAGATTAAGGATCATAGGAGCAGGATATATCAAAAAGCCATTGCTCACTCCATCCTACCACAAAACTCAGGATTGTTGCACACATTATCGCAAAAGGAACAGCTCGTGGGGCATTTCTTGCCTCTTCACTGATATGAACACTGGTGTCAAAACCCGCTGCGAAGGGTGTAAGTAGACCATACGGGAAGAAAATTGAACTGGGACCAACCAACTATCCAAGCAGGGGCCAGGAAGCTCAGGATGAATGCATACCCATTGGGCCATCCGGATACTGTCAATTAATCAGACAACTGATTGGACTAAATTTATCCAAATGTACCATTCTCGAAGTGGCCGAAAGCGAATGATGCCGGATTCACAAATTCACGGGGTGTGGCGATTGGAAGAGCAATGATAACGGTCAGAAAGAGACTGCCATAATCAGTCATTTCCCCGCCGAATATCAAGTTCTCTAAAATATGGACTCACGCAAGGCTTAAGGTGACATATAACCACTGCAACCGAGCGACAATCTTGGTAGCAAGGCTGGCCAAAATGGCATGAAAAAAGAGAAGAGCACAATAGACACCACTACAGGGTTATTTCGTATCTCGAGTGGTTCAAAGCCCTCTGCGAGGGAAACTCACAAGGTCTGTGCATTCGTTGCTTTGAATGCTCCACCCGAGCCGATATTGACCGCCGCTACAAGCTGGGTCGCGCATCCCCAGTCCACACTGGCCATGCCAGCAACGTACGCTGATGTATTTACATCTGCAGTATCTCGATAAGTCATAAGAATGCACTTCAAACAAATCGCCAGCTCACATCCAATCAACCATGAGAGCAGTTTTCGGAAGCGAGGAGAGGAATATTTAAATGTCCAATAGTAAAGGCCACCAGCAGTTGGTGCGGCAGAACCAAGCTCAGCCATGGCCATGGCGACAAATACCAAGAACACACAGCATATAAACCACTGAAAATAATCAGCATCAACCCTCTTGGTTGAGAATTTGGAACTTACACCCCAGACCATGCCAACGGGACCGCCATAAGGGATTGAGTATAAAAGTACAGCTCTGCTGATGAATGAAAAGATCCATCAGGTATCTGCTTCGATGGAGACTCACGCAATTGACTGTACAACGCCAACTATAGTGAACGACAACCCGAAAAGCTCCAAGCGAGTAAAATCTCTCTTGAACTCTTCTTTGTATCCTAGCCGAGCCAAAACAGCTTGGTCGTTGAGAGAGCGTTCGCTGTCACTTGCGGAATGCTTCTCATTCACTGAGGACATAATGGCGGAAAAGTAACACTGCCATCGCTTTGGATGCTTGATATATGAGTGTTATGGTAATCTCCAAGGACAAGAGAAGCTCGGTTCCTGAGAACTAACTATAATTGGAAGCGATGGGGAGTGACGAATTCTCTCGACCCAGTCAACGTCGAATACATTGTACCAGTTTCATAAGCAGCCGATGGAACGATCTGCATGAGTTGCAGAACCCTCTCAGTCGCTTGACGTTGACTATCATTTTTGAGAAATAAATCGCTTGACCATAAATCGCTTGACCATCACAAGGGAAATATACTTATATGCGACAGACAAACACAAACTGGTATTGATATAGACGTCAAGCAGGGAGGCAGCAGAATAACTCTCCAGAAGTGTGCATGGAATCTGTATAGTTGACTTGTGGCTAGGTATGACATATGCCACCAATGAGCCACGGAAACTCGGTTTAGGTGTGAAAGGCAGCATCCCTGCAGTCACTTTTCCCCCATGGGGGATCTATTTCTTCTCGGAACTACATGTACGTCGTGGTTCTATGACGTTGATAGTTGGAAGACAGGTGGTCGTGTCATAGTGAGAAGACTAGTCATATGTCGCTGCCATCGGTGGAACATGATGTTTTGGATGTTTTGGAGTCAAGCAACAGGTGGACAACAGTTATTTTGTGACACTGAGCTGGTTGTGAAACCAATCAGTCAGTGGTTATTGAAGAATGTAAGAGTTCGTCGCTTTTATGTTTCTTTATGGGAAAAACTGGATCACATGGTGGTTCAGGAACACAGGTGCCAATTTATCTCATTCCAGCATGTGCGCAGCAATGGGAAAAAGGAATAAACCATAATGATGATATAATGCATTGCACATAGAGACGAACCATCTGTCTACATTGTGAGAAGTATAAAGAGCAAGATTTTTCCGAGAGATCTTGTTTAATAGAACTCTACCAAGCGAGTCAGTTGTGCAGCTTCGTCTTGGTCCTGAAGTAATGCCCCTTCCAGAGTCTATCAAATCAAAGTGAGTTTCAACTTCAACTAGGGCCGCGGAAGTGACTTGCCTTGCTAACTGAAATATACTTCGCAACTAAATTCTCTCCAAGGACCTGTTTCAGTCCTGTATCTGTCACGAGGTTGTGTCTCGCCTCTTCAACATCAAGTGGCATCCGTTTTGTGATCCCTAAAGCCTTCCTCTCCTCCTCCGTCATCTCCCAAGCACATTTTGGACCAGGACAATCCTTCATCTGTAGAGGTGTGGACGCTTTCAGGCCGCTCAAACCCGCGCCAATGATAGCTGCCAATGCCAAATGAGGATTGGCTGTGCCATCTACGAAGCGCATCTCGAAGTTCCTTGATTTAGGGGAGGTTGCATTCGTTAGGCGAATGGGTGCCTCGCGGTTTTCGGTTCCATAATGTACATAGGTACCACCACTCCAGACGCCATCAACCATGCGTTTGTACGAAGCGGGAGTAGGGAGGGTGATAGCAGGAAGAGAAGCCAGATGCTCTATGATGCCAGCAAGGAACGCCGATTCATACTCTGACAGTCGATCCGGTGGTTTATCTCCCTCCTTGGCTGAATGCACCGAGATGTGAGTGTGTGCAGCAGATCCTGCACTCGTCATGAACGGTCTGGGAGCAAAAGTGGCATGCAGACCATGTTTCGATGCAATGTTAACTATAATTTCGCGGGTGAAAATAAGTTGATCTGCCGCATCTAGGGGGTTGAGGGGGCCTCCGACCACCTCGTATTGACCAGGGGCCGCCTCTGAATGGATCATTTGGAGTGATAACCCCGAGGCCTGCACAGCTTTCCCTATCTCTTCCAGGATGGTGGCCTCCTTGGATCCGGCAAGGAAACCAGCAGCGGAGGACCATTGGTGAACATTTGAAGGCTTCACAGGATTGATAGAGCTGAGAAGGATGAATTCAGATTCGAAACCAACAAGGAAGTCGGCATCGCATGATTGTCTACCATCCCTGCAACGACTATTGATCATTTTCTGTACATATTGGAGGGAAGGCTCACTGGATGATCCTCTTGAGTAATGTCCGAGGACATAAATCAACCTGAACGCTAGTCAAACCATCGGTAGTTTGATAGGGTGTCTTTTCCTCAAATCGGCCAAGAACACCTAAGTGGCCTTCCACAAATGATAGTGGTCGTAATGTAGACACGTCTAGTGCATAGAGATATTCTCCGATAGATGAGAAACCTGGGGACGTAACAAGATACACGATGCCAAGACAGACTTTTGCGACGTTTACGCCAGGCCGATTTGACGCCAGGAGCTGCTTGAAATATTCAACAGGTACGATTCGACAGCGTCTTACGTTGGCTAAGTCAACCCAGTAAATCCGAACGTAGGCTATTTGATTGAGAGCGTTTTCGTCCAAGATTGAGCTTGATCACTCACAGTAGTTCGATGGAAATTGATCAAGATGATAAACGACCGTCTGCAAGTCATCAGGCTTGAATACAACGCCGTGGTTGTACAAGTCCATTGTGATAAGTGAGTTCGATCGCGTTGCTATGTACGGCTATCAACGTCAAACCCAAATTTAGGATGTCAACTCTTACTAAGAGATAACCCCACAGCATTAGGAAAGTTTTGAAGAAGCTGCTATAGCATAACAATGCCCCAGCTTTCTCCTACAGATCATTATCAATTGATTCCTGAAGCATAGATTAGTTATTGAGACCAATTTACTGTGACTCTGGCCTGGTCCTAAGTCGGGGCAATACCTATTTGCAGATATCAAAGAAGATGTTATGATTTCTCAAATTGTTGCCTCATGTTGGCTTCATGCATGTTGTACACATTTTAGGTGTGTAGAAGAGGCCTCAGATCTCCAGGAAAACCTAAGCTTTATTGCAACTAAGATACTAGCTACACAACTCGCCTGCAGAAAATCCTACAAGAATGGGATAAGTATAAGGGAACCAGCTACCCTTGGTCTTATCCGTGCCATTAATAATGTTGGAAGAAACAGAGAACAGCACAGCGTGGACAACTGATGACTACTTACCAATATCAGTAAAGCTGTTAGTTAGTAGAGAGCTGGTGCAAGAGGATCCACCCTTCTATGTGCATCAATTCTTCCATGACTGAATGTCTCATCTGCTTTGTTTTTCTATCTATTCCAACTGTTCTTAACACTGATGATGACATTATTTAGTACTCATGTAAGTAATGATCTAACGGATTGGAATAGTAGTCAAGTATATAGGGCAGCTATTACCTCTAGAAATCTTGTTCTATCAGAATAAAGAACTTAGGTGTAAGGAGATTAGTCTTACTTGAGGAGTTGTAAGTGTCCAGAAACTCCAGATATTCTACTGTTACACCACTACCATATATACTATAGTAGGATGGTCCAAGCACATAGTCCATACACTTGACTGATCAATATCTACAACTACAATTAACTAAATAACTATAGTATGTCACATCCTGTTCTGACTGCATCTGTTCCAACCCATGGATAATCTCTTTTCTCCTCATCTGTATTATAACTTAAGTTCTTGAGTAAAGACAAAAGATGACTTTTGTATTGAGTAATATAAAAGAACTCAATAGAGTCCCAAGTACAAGTTAGTCTACCTTATATACTACAGACTATGGTCTGTGTACACACTACAACTAACCTACTCTAAAGTACATATGCTTTCTATAAGGTCAACATGTTATTGCTATACTATATGATGTTACTTATTCCAGAACCTTCTATATCCTTCTTTGTGTCATATGATTGTGTGATCTGTGACAGTAATAGGTGTCATGCTTTTGTCACATATGACATCATCTCACATTCTTCATCTATGTTAAAATAAAGTAAAAGGAAAAATTAAAAAAATAAAATAGAAAAATAAAAAAGAAAGGAAATACAATTAAAACCAAGTCCACCACTCACAACTCTGATAATCTGCACTTCTTAACTTCTTTCAGTACAAATTATACCTCTCTATTCTATCTTGAGTATCTTTACTAGCCTCTGTTAGCTCTATAGTATTAGTGTCAGACTTAAGAAGTTTGGACCCAAGTTTCTTTTAATTTTCTTTTCTTTTCATTTCATTTTTCTTTCTTTTCTTTTAGTTTCTATTCTGAGAACTGGAATTGAGGTTTAGAGTGATATAATAGTCATAACCATCACACAGGTCACAGTAACAGTCACAAGTCATGTGGTAGCAATAAAAGGATATAGAAGGTTCTAGAAAAGTGTTTATCACAAAATAAACTACTTACTCATTTGTAATATCTGAACCTTGGGTATACTTTCAGAGATTTAGAAGTGATTCAGAAGTTTAATAATGATGACAATGATGATTAAGATCAATATAGATAATAAAGAATAAAGAATAAAGATTGATATTATTAAGTCTAAAGGTCTAATTCTCAGATACAGAAGTATATATACAAAAGAGTGATGGTCCATGCACAAGCTGTTTCCATCACATGATTAAAAAGCATATCTGATGGGAGCTGTCATCTGTCATAGCAGCTGTCAGGCTAATTTTAGAAGTCAACTAATTATGTCACTACATTGATATGCTTGTATCTCTATCAATACTTATTGCTATGAGATATATCATATATTATTGAAAATGGCTTGATAAGTACTTTCCAAAGCAAGTTTGATCATATAAATCTGTTCAGTCATTCATAAGATATTAGCTAACAAAACTTTTATAGTCACTGATAACCTGATATCTCAGTTGTTTGTTATCACTTTTGTACATCCCATATATATGCAGATATATCTTATTTGGAGCTTTACAGCACAACTTAGTTTGTAAAAATCAGTCTACTGGTTGTAAATATACAAGCTAAATGAAGTTTGTGACAGTGTTATCATACAGCATGTTTAACACATGTTAACCTTAAGGCAAATATATGGTCATTTAGGGTAGACTAAAGTAGTAGTAGCATGAACCAAGGAGTTTTGGTATATAAGGTAGACAATCCTGTACAGAGTTCTCTATTGAGTTCTCTTATGTTAAACCCTAATATAAGGTTTTTGTCTTATTGTCCAACTCTAAGAGCTTTAAGTTGTAACAATTAGAGTTAAAGATGGTGAACTTAACTTTTTTTATTATTTTCTTTTATTTACTATTTACTATTTATTTAAAACTTAGGGTTAGAGTTTAGCATAATATCACAAAATGTCACATGTCACATGTTACATTACACAATCACATACTATAAAAGAACATTATAGAAGTTTTCAGAATAATAATGTTATTCTATATATCAATAGCATGTAATATACATGATCTTTAGGATAGGCTAGATTTAGTATAGTATAAACCATTAATCTGGCATATATAAGGTAAACAACTTCATACTTAGCACTCTATCAAGTTCTCTTGTGTTATTCAATACAAGGTTCTTTTCTTATCTTAATACTTTGAGGTTTTAATTATAACACATAGTCCTCCATCCCATAATATTTAAGAATCACTAAAAATCAGGATAACTCACTTAATAGCCTCTAT
>Ga0157357_1000981_pt1 | contig 12095 bp, 10 predicted proteins | sample AttcapACBM1_FD_111485 | JGI IMG/M metagenome (GOLD analysis project Ga0157357, IMG submission 111485) | Fungus gardens microbial communities from leaf cutter ant in Botucatu, State of Sao Paulo, Brazil - Atta capiguara ACBM1 | ecosystem: Host-associated > Fungi > Mycelium > Unclassified ... | reverse complement strand
CTTCATAAGTCGAGTAGGAACCTTTTGTGAAGAATTTGATAAAGAGCAGTTTAGCTTTTGATCACACAATAAGTCAGTGGTGGTGGGTCATGATGAGTCGGACTTGACTGCTGATATAGGTCAGAAGCTGTCATAGGGTTCTGGAAGCTCGTTTCGAAGCAGCGGAGATACCTGCTCAGGGAATGAAGTGGCCCGATGATTTGACCCCTAGGGGTCTGGCATAGAATGACTAGGTTAAGTGTATACCCTTAAGTGGTTCTGGCAGCCAACGTCACGTCTGCCCGACGAACTCACCGGAAACTATGTAGCTGCCGTCAACTGCTGCCATCGAAACGAAAACGCTGTGGCTGTGCCGCGTTAAGATGGAAGGAAGGAACTATTCTACTCGCTTAACTACAAACATTACTGCCTGTTTTGAAAAGAAGAAGACACGTTTTGTTTCATCCGTGTGTTAACATCTCATATATGAATGTCGATGCCTTGAGGTAAGGGTCGTGTTTACTGCGACTATGACGACGACGACAAGAGTTTGGAAGTGATTACCTACCCATGATCGATATCTCAATGAAGTTCCCTATCTAAGGTGAGAGTTGTTAAACCATGGCTATCTCCTGAATCCTGAGCGCCTGACCTTGTGAGGGTGGTAGAATAGACTGCCAGGTAATTTGACTCGAGCTGATTCTTTATTTGGACAAGGGTAAGGGTATTTTGATCCCTAATAGCACAAGGACTGTATTGTGTCAGGAAGTCTGCCTATCATCAATCTGCCACGACATATCACATAAACTCGCATGATCGCACGCGCTGACCACACGCTTCTGGTTAGGAGACTGAAAATAGCTGTTATGATCCCCCGTCAATTGGGTACTATGAAGTCGGAGAGTCGGATTCTCGGTAAGTTTAGATTGAGTATATGTTTGATCACGATAGGCATCGGCACATGTCGTGGTGGAACAGTGTATTAATATCACCAGAGCGTGCTCACCGCCGCTTGCCGCGATCTGTGACAAATGAGTTCTTTGGGCTCCCTGATGGAAGTTTCCCGTTATCATTCTATTCAATAGAGTACCCATCGTGAGACTGAGAACCATTCCCGCGCGCATTCTGAAAACAGGAGCTTATGGCAATATCTAGATCATCACAGCCTCACATCTCAGGTTGCTTGATAAGGAATTATACCATTGCTGATCGCCTACCGGGTCCCTGGCACAAGGGCCAGAATGAAGCTACCGTCATGTGAGAGTATATGGTGACTGGGAAGGTTATTCTATTGAGCTGATCCCGTGGGATCAGTGCCTCTGAACCTGACTGACCACCATGACTGGGAGTGCGGTTGATAAACCCCAATGTTCCTCAAATGAAAGTAACACGAGGTGATTTCTGCTGGCATCATAGATTTAGTGTAGATGTCAGGAGCTGGTCACATTTCTTGAGTGGCCATGCACATGAAAAATATGCAGTCTTGACCAATGTCTCAGGACCTCAAATATCGGTAACCGGTCGTAGAGATCTTGCACCTTCCTGCGGATTTGGAACATGTTGATGGAAGCTGTCGGTAAGGGGTGGAGTAACTATGGAGCCTTTAGTGGACTTTGGCGGCTCAGCGCGAGGAGATGTTATGCGTTTTATTTCGGTAATTAAGGGGTCGAATCTGCCTAACCCAGGGGACCTCAGGGAATGGATCATCAAGTTCCAGCAAGGGAGCGTGAGTTTGGTCTTCTTTTAAAATCATTTCGGATGAGAATGCCGCGGTGCATAATACGTAGGGGGGCACAAGTGAGTTTCGAGTGGATGAATGAATGGTTTAAAGACTAGTGTGTAAAAATGGAAGCATTCCGCGCGAGCATCAGCTAGTCAAAGGAAGAGCGGGAAGCTGGGGTGGAAGGTTAACAGAGTAATTAATTAGAGCTCTCTTGCTTGTAGTAATATGTATGCTGCAGAGAAGCCGAAAAAATAAACCATAAGGTTGGTGGCACTTGAGAACGAACAGAATTCAGGAGAGACCATTGACTATGAGCAACATTTGAAGTTTCTGATAGATTACGATCTTGGCAGTAATAGCTTGAGGTAATAGATAAACAACCGAAAGAGGTACTGGCCAATGATGTTGTAAGCCCGATAATTGGGTTCTGTTAAGACCCCGAGAGGGGGTCAGAGAAATAGAACAGGAGAAGTAGAACAGAGTTTGGGACATATACATATAATGCACACGAGTATGATGGATCAACTCTTACCCACTATTGTCGAGGCTGAGTGTTTATATCATATTCGTGTTTGAATAGTTGTGTGGTAGCCTCGCTTTGAGTATTTTGATTCTTTGATTCGCAAAACTATGACCTGGGCTGTTATGGGATGATTGTAGGATAAGTGAATGGCTTAGTGCATTCTGGGGTTTACAGACTCGCTCGGAACGGAAGGTTCTTTACAGTTCACTGGGACGTCGTGGCAGGGAATTAGCCGCACCACGATCAACGTTCGGAAGGAAGTCATATGGCGTCCCGTGGGCTACAAATATGAGGTACAGATCATGAAGTGCATGCGTCAGGTCGAAGGCAGTAGCACCCTTTTTCCTGCACGAGTCCCACGTAAGGCATCGCGAGCGAACGTAGACAGTGCATGTTCTTGGCCTGGGTAAGGCATGGTTATGACAAGAGATCGAGTTGCCTAGTCCCGATAATGGTACAAACTCCTCGGGAATGAATTCCACATCATCACTTTGAACATAGAGTCTTTGATGCAGCTCAACACGTAGATGGACTGATGAAAAGGGTTCAATCGGTCTCATATCGAAGTGACAAGATGGGGTGTCGCATGTCGTCATACACTGTAGTATACTATTACATTCGCGGTTTGCGTTAAGCTGAGATGAACCAGGAGATAAAATCGATGCATGACCGATATGGAAAATAGCGAGTAAGTCGCCAGTCAACGGGCCTGTTATGATGTAGAGCCCAGAAAGCACATGTAGCAAGAAGTTCATCGAAATATGCTCCTACTCGTAGTTGGGACTAGAAGGCAGTTCTACGACAGACAGAAACCATGATGCACATATTCTTGGACGATGGCACGATGGGACTGGAGTCCCAGACCTGAATGTCAAAATCAGCCACAAACCGAGTGCTATGATATAGTATTTGGGTGGACCAAATAAAGACGCATCTTCTCACTGACTACTCACTAATCCTTCAGTCCTAGTACTACACCGTCGGACCGAGTATAAGCCTTGGCTGCAGCGGATAGACTATAGAGGAGGATCAAATAACGGTTCATATGGATGCAGAGAACGCGGTCTCTAATCTAAGTTCTCCACCTGTGGTTACATCATCGCCAAATACAAGTGAATTTGAACCCCAGGTTCAGGTCGTAAAACATTTTGTGTCGGAGGAGACTAGAGCGAAGATAGATGATGCACAAACTACGCCGCCTATCATTCATACTAATGTAAGTTTCGTTTTCTCTGGTTTTACTGTCTGTATTCACTGTCATCTTCTGTTCTTCTTAGACCTCAGAAATCGGTAGGATGGGAAACACAAATGACTCTACTGATGTCTCCTCAAGTCCCACCGATAGGCTAGAGGAGGATATTACGACGGCGCACGATTGGGATCCTCTTCGCAGTGCTTCGCAAGATTCTTCTACCGAAAAAGAGTCGAGGGGAGTTGATTTGAGTCAAGCATTGGAAATGGAGGGCGGGCCACAATCCCACCCTGCCAATCAGGATGTGCCCCCAGGCGTGGAGAAGGGTGATAACATGCTGCGAACAATGTCTCCAGTAACCGCCACTTCACATCATGCATCGCACCTGCGCCCTGATCCCAAGTCCACCTTGCCTTCCTCTCGGCCATGGGATAATGATGCATCTCTCAACTTGATTACACAGAGAAAGCTGGGCTATCCTGAGTCTGAGACTGCCTCGCATAGGAAATTTCTACCGTGAGTTTTCACTTCCTTCATACAGTGGTATCGCTCCTGATGCATGGTTTTAGAAATTCGAGGCCGTTATTACCTAAGTCTTCTTATTATTTTGGGCCCCCCCCGGAAGATTCTGCTTATGGTACACCTCCTGTGGGTCAGATTGGAGTTCATTATCCCAGGGAGATGGTACGGATAGAACGAGACTATTCTGGTGGAGAGCTTCCGCAGTTTGCCGCAATATACCCGTTAGAACTCGAAGGCAGGGTAAATTAAGTCTGCTTATGCTTCAGTGACGAGAAGCTAACTTTGCCTATGGTTATCAATTTTCTTGTTCTCTCATGCCTTGGGTTTGTGGTCCTCATACCGGGACTCCTTGATCGGTTCGTACTTTTATGAAAATATGACCCAATGGGCAACAGATAAGTCCAACTCAATTTTTGGAATCGATAAACTCAATCAATGAGCTACTCATTTCGGCGTACAGTCCGTGGCACGCTCTCATTGACAATGCGCTAGCTATTTTCAGTTTACAGCTCTCGAAGCTCTTTTTCCGGACTCATTATCGAAAGGTAAGTGCGCGCTTTCTGTGACCCTTCAACCCCGAGTATTGGTCTCTCAAGAGTCTGACTTTTGATGATTCGTCACTTTTCAAATCACATTAGGAGATGGAACGACTTCACGAAAAGATCAAAGATCTAAATAAGGTCCTCTTTAATCCTGTTGGCTTGAATATCCTTTGGCCACGGAAGGTGGCATTCCTATTTGTAGGTATCATTTCGCCATTTTTTGAGGTTGGGTTGACTGACTGATAACTATCTTACTTCTCCTGGATCGCTACTTCCTACGTTTGCGTTACTGGGCTGGTCGTTTCTCGGGTGGTGACTTTTCAACAGCTTGAGATCGAGTACTATGTCAGTCGTTCTTCTTGTGTTTGGTGTCTGGTAGCTGATATCTAGCGGCTCGAATAGTGATCAGGGCGCTGGGAATTGGAAGTCAGCCAGCTGATGCTGGTACTCGCTTTCAAGCGGACATCATCTGGAGAAGGAACGGCGTTAGGCTGGTGGCTCTTCCCTAGTGATCATGGTATTACCATAAATATTATTCAGCTCATTGATTTTGCACTTGGGATACCATATTTCATGTTTTAATTACTGACTCGTTATTAATCTTCTTTGTTTTTCATTGAGTACATTTTGGCGAGAAAACCTATGTCATCGTTACGCAAGTGAAACCAAAACTTTCATATAGCTCAACTGTGGGTGTTACAAGTGCTCAAGAATGCTTTTCTTGATGCTCCAATTTTTCGGAGGTCTGCGAGTTTTCCTTGCTACCTGGTTCCGTGAAGGATCAGAAGGATCAAGACAGAAATGCTCAACAAACCTATTTCTCATACATTCTCAACGTGTTGAACATGTCAAGTGAAAAATTGTTCAGGATATTGATACTCAGGGGGGTTTCAAGAAGATTCTATGCCTTAGTAGGTGCGAAACTGTTTGGTATCTAAATAGGGAATTCGCAGTCAGGCTGCACTTTACAAATTGTGGGGAACTTCAGATGACATCGATGACAACAACAATGACAGTAAGGCAAGGAGACTGATCAATCAGAGACCAAAGTGCTGGAAAAGAGGTATACTATCAGAGCAGCACTGTAGAGTGTTATAGAAGGAAATGTCTCGTCATGTAATCGAGACTGTTTTCGCCTGCTAGTGTAGATTGCAGGTTGTTATTTAAAGTTTCTTGCTTCTTTCTATTCAATTGCTTATCAGTAATACCAGCTATCATTTTTATAGATATAATGATAGACCAGTTTTACCTTACCTCAGCTATCATTTACGGATTTGGACCTAAAATCTATCATACTGTTATAGAAGACTATGGATCCCAATTAGCTCAGATAATCGAAGAATTACTCTATACAACTTTGCAAATATACCACACAAAAGAGCACATTAAGCTTGAGTGTAGAAAATTAAGAGAGACAGCTAGTCTAGTGTTATGACCTCAAGAGTTAACTTCAGTTATAACTTAAGCAAAAGCTTGAGAAGGAGGAGGAAAAGACACAATCAGTAAAGTATAAGAATTACATAAGATATAGTAAATGGTCAAATGTGCTCTGTACAGTCCCATAGAAGTTTATTTAGTTTGCTTAGTTTGTAGATTCAGAGCTATTTTCAAACTTACTTGAGAATGCTCTCTATGGTAGTCACAAGCAGACTAGTTACTCTGCTAGAGAATATGCTGTTGTTTGATTGTTTGTTTTGCATACTTGCTTCATGTTTTCTCCTATTGTTTTGGCACCAGATTTCTTTGGACATTTCTTTCTTAAATAACCTGGACTATTTTCTATGTTTGTGCCATGTAGTCTCACCTCAGTCTTCTGGTACAAAACTGAGATGAGTATAAATACATAAGTTTTGTACTGTGAAGACTGATTTATAACTGAAGAAAGTTTGTCATTCACTGAAATTTAATTTTACCTACACTTCCTACAAACATCAGTACTACACTGATTACAGCCATCATAACTACAAAACAAGTATCTGTATTTATGATATCCCTATTCTCAAAGAAAATGGTACTAACTTCCAAACATGGAAGTACTGGATCCAGACAGTTCCTGACATTCTGTTATATCCCAAACTCCAAAACATGTCCGAGACATGTTTGACTTCAATATGATATCAAATCCCCATGGTTATTTGGCTTTATTTGTGCCCAAAACTCCATTGGTGGTTTGGTACTTTATAATGGACTTAATTCCATCAAAAGTCCACAGTTATTTGGCTTTATTTGAGTCAAAATCCACAGTCATCTTTATCTGTTTCTGTTGTCTAATTATTTTCTTCAAACTCTGCAAATTTACTCAGACTTTATGTAGAGTTTTCTCCTCTCCAAATCTAAACTTCTATTTAGTGTTTCATTACTGAAACTCACTCAGAGATCTGTTTTAATTACTTCTTTTGGTTATTTTATGTATTTAAGGCTGGTGATCACTTTTGTAATAGCTAGCCTGATAATTGACTAAAGTTGATGCCAAATCTCTAGTGTCAATAGTGATGTGCTTTACTTTTCTCTTTATAACTTCTTACAAGACTATCCTCTAAAATTGTGATCACATGGCTTGTAGGAGGCACAACACATAAGTTGAGGCCAAGGTCATTCCAACAAGTCTGCATTACCAAGCTTATTGCATGGGGTTTCTACACTCTATGCATATGTGAGCCAACTCTGTGGACTTTTACCTTTAAGTACAAACTGCACCTAACACATTCAAGGATTATTTGAGATAGTAGAGAGGAAAAAGTAGTATCCTCAACCAATTGTGGTAACAGAAACAGATGAGAGTACTGTTAAGCAATATACTACTCATACAGAAAAGACTGAAGATTGGGACCATCATAATAAAGAGACAAAAGTACAAATTACTCTAACCTTGAATAATGAGCCTCTCAGTGAAGTGATTTGTGCTAGGTCTGCTGCTGATGGTTGGAACAAGCTCAACCAATGATTTGAGGGTTGAAGACATCAAACAATTGCTCAACTTATAGGTGAAATATTTTGCACAACTTTCACAAATGATTATCCTCTCAAGCTACAAATAAATACTATTTACTACAAAGCTTATATTCTCCAAAACCTTAATCACTCTCTTACTCACTCTTTTATTGCTGTTACTATCATCTATTATCTCTCTAAAATGTACTACATCTTAAAAACTATCCTGCTCTTTACTCTTAAAGATAAGTCAAGTTCTAACACAATCATCAACCATATTCTGGCAGAAGAAAAGTCTCAGTCATCTTAATCAACTTCTCAAACTGCATTTGTCACTCATCTTGGAAAAGGAAAAGGAAAGACACAGAATAAGGAAAAAAGAGCTGATACAAAATCAAAGTCAGAAAAATGTATGTACTACAAGAAAAAAGATTACTATAAAGCTGAATTTTTACTGTATTTACAGTGGTATATGTGGTACTATGCAAAAAACTGTTATAGAATGCTTTGGACACTGACAATTTTTCTTTTCTTTTATTTAATTTATCTGGTTTTATATTAATTTTGTTTTCCTTTCTTTTTGATTTTCTTTTGGATGATGAAGAGGCACATGATATTTCAGTCACATGACATGTCACATGATGTGACATCATAGGTCTAAAACATGGTAGAAGGATCTGAAAGATGATGTCAGAGCACATGGATGCAACATAGTAGCCTTGAGTAAGATATGAGGTGGACATAAGGATGAAGTATGGACATAAGGGCAGGTTTAATTATTAGTAGCATGGACCAGGTGTAGTTTGTATAAATAGGATTCTAATACAGCAGAGACTCCTTGTCAAGTTCTCTTGTGATCCCTACATTGATAGCCTACTGAAAGCTTTACTTGCTTGTGTAATTATTGGACTTTGTGTCTAGTGGTTGCCATAACAAAAACCACTCAAGAAGATCACTGCTACTTCATCATATTTATTGATAGTCACTTACAATATATTTAAAGATCAAGGATAAGGCTGAGAAGAAACTAATAGCATTGATCAAGTATGCTGAGATTGAGACAGATGAAAGGGTAAACTATTTCTAAAGTGACAATGGTAATGAATACTCCTTTGAACACTTCACAAAATACTTAAAGTCAAAAGGTATTCATCATGAATTTACTAATCCTAATATACTCCATGAAAATGGTATAGCTAAACATGTTAACTACACATTCATCAGTACTTCTCACATCATAATACTAAACAGTAACATATCTCTTATTTTCTAGGGATATGTAATTATCTATACTGCCCATGTTTTAAATTAAGTTATTAATCATGGCACATTAACTGGGAAGTCTCACTACTATCCCTATATAGGCTTCAAGCTCACTATCACATTTATCTGAGAATAAAAAAGCCTACATAGTTTATTACTGTAACTTAGAAATATTGATATCAGTCATAATGTGATTTTTTTTTGAGAGAAAATAAGTTAGATCTAGTAAAGTTTATATTAGAATTCTCAATGATGATGATAGTGATGATGAAATAGACATAAATGTAAATACTGATTCAAGTCTGAAGTATTAGACAGTATTAAAAAACAAAGATGGAACTATTGTTCCAGGTGAGAACTTGTCTCACACCACCTCTAAGGATTCTTCCACTAAGCTTGTTGAAAGACCTAGAACTTCTGCTTTTAATACATTATTTCTACAGTCACTTTGAGTTCACCACCTAGAGTCCACAGGCTCACCAAAGTTAAGCACCAACCTATACATGATGATGATGATAATTATCATAATTCTTACAAATATAATAAGTTCTCTTGAAAGTCACAAGCTATTATGCCTAGTACTATTGAAAAGAGAATAGAGAAAATTATTTTCATTGAAGTTACCAGAGTAATGAATAATAAGTCAGCAAAAATTACAAATATCAATCTAAACCTACTCATATATACAAAAGTTGTATTTCATTCTGATAGAGCTTAGTGAAGAGTAGCTTGTGCTGAAGAAATGGAGCAATTTGTTCACAAAACATCTTTGGTGTGGTCTCTAGGCCTAGAAGTCAGAAGATAGTTGACTATAAGTGGATGTTCAAGATAAAATTGAATGTTGATAGTCAAATTAAGTACTATAAAGCTTATGTGGTAGTTAAGAGGTTCTCTCAGATTGAAGATATTGATTTCAATGAGATATACTCATTGTTATCACTGTAAGCTTTAAGAGACATCTAAGAGAATAAAATAAGGTCTTCTTAAGGTAGTAGCTATCATATATACTCCAGACTACATTTTAATTTGACAGAATAATGCTAGCACAACCAGATAATAATTGTAGCCAAATGGTTAGGAACTCTGATGGAAATATTTAGAATATTAATATTATTCAGAAATAGCCAGGGACATAGGACAACAATTACTTGAACAATGGCACTTTACTTAGTTTGAGCAAAGTGGAAAACTCTGCAAAGTTGTTGATAGGTATTAGCAGTATTTGGGGCTTGGAACACTGTAAGGCAATGGATTCTCTTACATTTACCTCTTCTTCTAGATTGTTGTGTTTTGAAGTAAGAGGGATGGATCTGAAGTTAATGCTTTGAAAGTTAGCTACTTGAACAAATTGCAGAGCTTGGAAGTCAAGATGGCAAAACTTAACTACTTGATCTAGTTTAAAGCATTCTCCTAGAAGTTTTCTTCTATACCAAATCTCTTTTATTTGATCAAGTACTAATATTTTATAGTATCAGCAACTATCAAGAATCTTCTTGATTTACCACTTTTCTTCTCCATCAATAAGAATAAGGTTCAGATGTTGTTGGTTTGAGTATTTATAGTGTGAGAGAAAGTCTTAGACAGTATAATATAGGTCCAACTTGTTTTTCTACTATGTAAGGTTTAAAGTAGCAATTGGACAACTTTGTTGAAGGATGCATAGTATGAATGTTCAAAACCTGGATGCTTAGACCACCTTGCTTTCACCATTGCTTTGGCCACTGCTTGGATCTTGGATACCACTTTTTATATATATACTAGTGCTGTAGTCTTTTGTGTCTCTCAGTTCTCATGTTGCTTTGAGTAATTGAGATATGGACACACTCTTAGATATATTTACACATTAAGCTAACATTTTTATGTAGCTTACTGTTTCTTACAGGTACTAAATATACTATAGTTCTTATGCTACTTTAAGTAACTGAGCTTATTATTTCTTACAAGTATGCTATTGATTATAGAAGTAAATCATGTCATTGTGAAATTTATGAATAGTAGACTTAGTTTCTTTGAGTACAGACTTTATATGCTCTGTGAACTTCAAAATACTAAACACTTTTCAACTTTGACTCTTACTAGTATAGCTTGACTCTTATTGATGATAGGTATCTTGTATTAGGAAGAAATAGAGGTTGCTGAATAGAGATGTATACATAGTTGTTGTACTGAAACTATACTAGTAGCAAAAGATTGTACCAGTTACTCTTTTTTTGTTTATAAAGGTCTAGAAGTACTGATCTAACTCTTGATTTATATGTTCTGTCTATTTATATATTAGACTGTAGAAGAGGTAATCTCAACTCCAAGTAGTTGGTAGAGTTTCTTTCTTGGTAAATAGTATGGAAAACTGCAGACCTTTGTCTGAAACAACATGTATGAAAAGAATATAAAATTTCTACACATAGTGCAAGAATAGCCTTATGGTTCTCTCCATAGTGATTATTATATGAGTGAGAATAAAGTGTGTTTTCTTTAACATGGAGTCTATCATAGTATAGTCATCATAGCATCAAACTCTGTGAATTCTGGGAGTTCTACAATAAAGTCTATATTTATTGTTTTCTATCTTATATTTGATATATATAGTAGATAAGGAGTAGATGCTAGATAGGCTTGGTTTGCAAGCAAAGGTTATAAGTACCAACATACTAACTTAAATATTTATATATTTGAGACTATTAGTAACTTTAGAACACCAACTCTAGTATTTTATATTAACTTGTGTGTTTAGCAATTTTTAAATTATAGTGGAGGGAAACTATGCTTTGTTAGAGCTAGAGTATAAGAAGACCTGTTCTTTCAACATTAATACTGTTGCCAAAGTCTATAGAGTTCTCTTTGATCTCAGAATACCAAATGTTACTACTAATACTGTGGAGCTTGCCTAGTAGACTCTACTACTTTCTACTGTAGACCTCTACTAATTGCAATTCTGTCTATTATTGTTGCCCATTCTCTTCTGTTGCTAGTAGTAACCCTTCTTTCTTTCCAGACTCATATTCTAAATGTTTCTATTAGGGATGCCACTAGCTATGCTGTCTTCATTATTTCTCATAAAGTAAGCTAATCTGGGAGTTTGGAATATATAGTAAGAGTATATATTATTAAGATATCTCTTATCTTTAGAAACCTTACTCTATTCTCTTAGGTTTTCCTGAAGATAAGCTGTATCATTATAATCTATAGTCAATAGAGCTTATATTTTCCTAAAAATTATAAAAGTCTACTAAACCTCACTAGTTTCTCTAATATAAAGGTTCAGAATATCTAGGATATAGATTTTACCATAGAAAGAAAATAGCTTATCATTTTTTTGACTATTCTAATGATGAAGTTCTCTTGCTACTTTTGTTATTGATTTTTCTTGTTAGCTTAACTGGTTGCTATGATAGATATCTATCAGATGTTGTAGCAACTAAT
>Ga0157357_1000980_pt1 | contig 12097 bp, 17 predicted proteins | sample AttcapACBM1_FD_111485 | JGI IMG/M metagenome (GOLD analysis project Ga0157357, IMG submission 111485) | Fungus gardens microbial communities from leaf cutter ant in Botucatu, State of Sao Paulo, Brazil - Atta capiguara ACBM1 | ecosystem: Host-associated > Fungi > Mycelium > Unclassified ... | reverse complement strand
TCAATGCTATCCGGAAAAATGATTGATAGATACCCAGGGGAGCGACAAGTTGCCATCTCAGCGATTCTTTCACCATGGCATTGATGTACGGGAGGTTTGGTCGATCGTTGAATTCGGGCAGACGGTTGCCAATGACCCTGTCAAGTTCCTCTTGTGCCTTCTTCTGGGCCTGAGGATAGAGCGCCATAGCCATGAAAAAAGACTGAACTGTTGAAACAGTCTAATGATACAGTATTTACGGAAGATCGACAACAGCAGCGTAATCCGACTTACTGTATCTGCCCCGCCTATTGCAAGATGCTTTGGAATTTGATCTGGATTTGGTGATGGCGGAAAAACTCACCAGCAAAAGCAACTGCACATGTATTGCGAGCCGTTAACTCTTTTCTAGCACGATCAGGTGTTGTTTCATCCGGTAATTTCTCGATGAGATTGACTGCAATACAAGGTTCAGCTGTACCTTGTTTCTGTTCTGAACGTGAGAACTCGGCAAACGATCAATGAAATGTATCCTACCAACCGCTCCTTGACTGTGATCCATGGCGTACGTGCAAAATATTCACCGAGTTCCCGCCAGGAGTTGGCCTTCCTTTTCCATCCAGCACCCGGGAACCATGCAGGGATGTGTTTCATGGAAGGGAAGAAGTTAACTAGGAACGAACCCAGCTGTACTGCCTCCGCATGAGCTGCCACGACAGTTTCAGCAATCTTGACATATTCAGAATCATCGTCTTCAGGTATGTTCATTCCATAAGTCAGCTTGAGTATAGTCGAAGTGAATGCACTAGTATACGTAAACTGAATCCAGACATTTGACTGGTTACGTACGATGCTCACTTACTGTCGGATATGGTGCATGAAATCATCTGGAGACTTGAGTAGGCAACGAAGAAAGGTCCGGATCGTGGTTATTTGAGCCGAATGATACTTGTGGACGATGTTCTGATGGAAATAATCATGGAAGGCACGGCGATGGTCCCTCCACTGGGACCCGTATTGACGGAAAGCCATGCTCCATGTAAAATTCATCCTGCTTTCCAATGAGCGTGTCCCGACATAAATGGAGAAAAGACGACGGACAGTTCATTCAACATGGGGAAACGTTGACGGTCAGAGTAGTTGGATGAGCGTTTCTCAAATAGATCATAGGTCCTTTCTACGCTCCCGAGGACAAGAAATGGTTGGCCAAGTATCTTGAAAAATACCATATCTCCTATGAGTTGCACGCAATGAGTATATAGGGTTCTGATCAGTGCAGGACATACCGTATATCTTTGACCATTTATCAAACGTTTGCCATGACTTGTCGGTGGGCATGTCAAGCAGATTATCAATGACCGGGTAGCCCTTGGGACCAGGTGGTAAAGGCAGCCTATTGGAATCACTTCCACGTCCCCGGAGAAAGCGAGAGAGCCACCATCCTGTAATAAGGCCACCGCTCCATAGTGCAATGGTAAGAGAAGAGAGAACCATGGGATGGCTTTATATTTCCTGGGCCTTAAATATCCTCCAGAGTTCACCCTGTGGATTCCGTGAATATTCTAAGAAGAGATGGAATCAATTTGAGTTTCCGAAGAGAAGACGACTGCTATTTTCCTCTGGTCCCATATGCTGATGAAGACACTGATTAAGCCGGATGAAGATTTGCAGGTATTACAGATTCCAATGAGAATGCGCTGTCATTATTGGATGTGACAGAGCCCAGAATAGGCTACGTGTGCTTCAGGCTGTTGATTCGTTGGTGTGGGTGTGTGATCCTGACACTCGTGATTCTATAATAGCTCTTGTGAGAGGAAACGGAGTAGTATTTGTATCTGTGGTTCAAATGCCAAGCCGTTAGTGCACTTCTCGGTATTCTCAGAAGTCATAATGTGGGATCATCAGCGTTACATACTCACAGTGAACATTACACGCAAAAGATATAGCAAAGATGATACGTGCATCGCATGCAAAGGGATGAAGCGCGAATCAAAAATAAACAGAGCTCCCTATGCAAGTAGTAGTATACGTATACCATTATTTTCCCCGGGTAAAATACTTGATCTTCTATTTCTAGAAGGATTTCCAAATTCGAGACCTATGTCATCGTATAATCTCGCAGGCCCGTCACCTTTTTTATGTTATGGTTTTAGTCAGCAGCGTGAATTAAGGTGACAGATTCAATCATGAATCTAACTTCGTAAGTCATGTGTGATTAACCTCGGCGTGGTTCAGTAGTTCAGCTGTGGGTCAACTTGGATGATGTCTTGAACATCGGACATGCATCCGAGAATCAATTTGTTAGATGTGCTTTGTACAGTCTCATTATAGTCGATGTGGACTTGAACTAGTCATTTACAGTTGTCCACAGTCTACTAGCTGAATCTTCAGTTAATCTTCAGTTATCATAGCAGTTTCTAACTTGCTAGGACCTCTTCTTTGTCGCCTGCGCTCCGATTTTATCACAATTGGATGACAACTCAAGGTAGTTTTAGACATAGACACCAACAATGACGGACAATCCCGAGTGGACATGTATATTATGCTTTGATATAGTAAACACTTCCCGGATCGCTGAATGCATTTTCACAATGAAAATCAAGTATGCAGTTTTCTGTCAAAATTCGAATCGGACTAGATGCAACCCTATACATCTTACATCTCCACGCCATGATCGCTTGACAGTCCCACCAAGTCCACGCCAAAATCGTATACTTACAACTACAAAGCTCAACAACAGAAGAGAGTAGTCTGTGTGCCTCCAGAAGAGATAAAGCGGACCACTGGCCGTGAAATCTTGACAGATCCAAAAATTGAAGCGGCGTATGAGCGGTGACTGTTCACTGCTTTATTGTGCCGTGTGAGAACCGCCACGTCTCTAAGCAGCGCCGAAGCCCAACATAGGAAAGTCTTCTTTATGGTGAACTTGGGGTGCTTTCTAAAAGTAATGGTATGAGAACTAGTCGATTACGTCACAAATCAAAAAGAGGGACGAAAAAGCAGCGTTGAAAATAGGCTTGTTGACGCAAGCCACCATGTCCTACCACTACTCCCTCCTCCCAACCCACAATAATGGCTCAGACCATCCTCGAAAACAGAAGAAACTTGCCACGAACTTCATCGCGAATGTCTTCCTCTCCCGTCGTTACGCCAGATTCACACTCTTTGCCGTTTTTTTATTGGCTTGCTTTGCGTTCGTTGTTTCTCATACCCAAACACGACTGTGGCCTGCTAGCTCAGACTCATGGTCCCATTCCTTAACAATGGACTGGTCTGAATACCCAATTCCTCAGGAGTCACCGCCGATTTATGACACCCGACCGCCATTGTATCAGCGATATACCGCCTATGAAGACAGACTCCCGCAACACAATGTATCATTACCTTTCCCGGACGATTCAAGCAGGAAGTATGTGTTTTTTGCAGATCATACATGGGGAGTGGGCTGGGGTAATGTGATGCAAGAAATGATTTTGAATGCGCAGCTGGCATATGATTCAAGCCGGGTGTAAGCATGTCTATCCTGTTATGCCGTTGATGTTGACTTTTGCCCTATCAGATTCGTTTTTGATGATTACATCTGGAAACGAGATGCCCCTTATGCTGATTATAATGGAAAGCTAATTCCATCGCGAGTGCCAACTTCGGCACTGGTTGCAGGTCCTATCGCTGGACAGCCTTACTTAAACTCCACCATCGCCAACATACATCCTCGAGCAGTCTCACGACGATATTTCGAACAAATCTGTCCAGAACCTTATATTCTTGATCCCCGTGACACCCTCAGCGCCATCGGTACTGATGCGAGTGCATTTCAAATCATGTCAGTCTTCGGCAAAAAACTTCAAAGTATCAATGACAGATGTGTCGAAATCCAAAAAGACACCACTCAACTGTTCGATTATTGGTACACATTCCCATTCTTATTTTTGAGCTCTTTTGAACGTTATCTGCGCAGGGTCTTGGGATCCGCACGCCTGCACGATATCATCCCAACCTTGATCCAATCTCCCATCATGCGAGATTTCGCCTGGTCCCCCCTGATCAACTACGCATTCCAAAAGAACCAGCATCATTTCACCACCTCGCGGAAACCGTCATTACTTTCGATGTTATTACCCTTTTTGACGTCAAGGGCCTCGTCCATCTCCTATGAAATGCGCACCCAAATGACACCAACATCCCCAGTTTCCAAGACTGAATCTCTTCCTGTCCTCGCTCTACATCTACGAAGGGGTGATTTCATCGAGCACTGTGATAACCTCTACAACTGGAATTCAACGTACACTGGGTTCAATACTCAGCCTTCTCTTCCTGATCGATTCTTCATGGAAAATACTACCCTGCGCGATTCGATGTCAGCAGACGAGATGAAAGAGGCGTATAAGCAAAAATGTCTGATCAACGTCGATGAAGTTCGAAAACGCGTCATCAGGGCGGTAACAGAATGGCGTAATGAGAGACTGAGGAGTATACGAAAGCGAAAAGGTAGCAGATTTTCGGCATTGGAGAATGAGGATGAAGGTGTGAAGGAGATGTTAAGGAAGGTTTATATAATGACCAACGGCGACCATGAATTTTTGAACCAACTCAAATTGGCACTCTCGTCCGATGCCCAACGATCCACCCTTCGCACAGATAACGAATTTAAAGCGGAAGATGCCTACGCAAGATCCACTACTGGATCGTCGTCGTCGTCGAATCAGTACAACTACGACTTTGCCTGGTCATGGGACGAAATTTCGACGAGTCGGGACATGGATCTTAGTTGGGAGACGAAATACGTTGCACAAGCAATGGATATGTATGTTGGGCAGAGAGCGGAGGTGTTTGTGGGGAATGGGTTCTCAAGTTTGACAGCAAATGTGGTGCTATTGAGGACTGTAGCTGGTGTGGAGCCTTGGAGGACGAGGTTTTGGTGACTCCCTTGCTTTGTTGGATTATAACCGGGCCGCATCCATTCCCGTCGGTTCACACGTACCTTTGATTTTTGGGACAGCTTTCATTCTTTTTCTCGTTATTGTTCCGGTATTTTTGGGTTTTTATCTCTCTTGGGTCTCTAGTGTTGGACCTTTAACTTGTATACCCATAACTCTTGGTCGCTTTGCCTTCTACCCTGTCTGTTTGTCCGTTCTGCGCTGTAGCGAATGCTCGATTCCCAGCAGACTACATTTTTGGTTACATTATATTCTTTCAACTGGGTGGATAATGGAAATAGAACAGCTTGGTTATATTGGCGTGAATTTGAATACCCTAGTCTTCGGTGCCCTTTCCTATAAGGATTAGGAAACCGGCTGACTAGCACAGTAAAGTAGTAGGCTCAGGTGCTTTTGATGCACTAATTCATGGCTACAAGACCTGCAAGCATGTTTGATTGGGCAGCAGAACTAAGGGACAACAGCTCGAGGCGTAATGTGATGACCTTCAGCACTTCTGTACCAGGCAATCGCAAGCTGTATCTGGTCAAATGCCTATGGGTGACCTAAGCCCAAGGCTCGATCCTTTGCCCAAGTTGCAGGGGTCAACAGCACTCAGCAAACGTTTGCTCCAGCCTAACACCTGGAGGCGTAGGTTTGTTTGTTTTTCCATTGTAACGGGGAGTAGGTTGACCCACGTGAGACCTTGGCCGAAACTTTGCGAAGCAACGCTGGGTATGGCTATATGAAGGAATTCTGCTCAAAGATGTCACCTTTCCCGCCGAATCGAGTTTTGTTCTTGTTCAGAGAGGTGGTACTGCGCTCCGAAAATAAGAAAGTATATATTTAGGTGCGAGGCTGTTGACAAATATATGACCTCAAGTGACCAGAAGTGGACGGCTTGGGATACAGGGGTTTTCTTCCAATGCCTCTCCCAAGCTCACAAGACTGCATTTCTGACTAGTACGTGCACATTTGGCGCGCCAAGGTGTGTACTTTGTGTATATTTCCCTCCTGTAAGCTCAGATCTGCCCTTAGTTTTCAGACTGAAGTGGTTTGCATGGAGAGTGATCATGGCCACGCGCACACAACTCAGTACGTGGACTCCTACATACTTTGGCACGACCTGAGATTTTTTGAAGATGAACACTTGATAATAAGCTTCCCGACCTCTGAGTCTTTTTCTTGGGTTTCCTCACAGCCTGCCCCTCACATTCGACCGTTTCGACGAATATCCTTACCATCTCTTCCTTCTGTTTTCCAAAGGAACTCTGTTGAAAGTGTATCTTCTTTCAGATCGTCTACCGAGAGCCGGGAAGCTCGACCTGGGACTGCTGCTGCCGTCCTCAATTCTGGAAATCTTTGTTTCACGAAACTCGTATCCGCAAACAGTCACTGTATTCAGAAATGGCCTACTCCCACTGAATCGCCTGAGCGGCATTTGGGAGGGCGCAGAAGTAACGCCGAGTTGACGTCTGATGCCAACTTCCTACAGCGGAAGCAAGTTGTGGACGAATTTTACGCCACAGAAAAAAGCTATGTTGATGGACTCGAACTTATTTATTCCGTGCGTATATTATCTCTCAGTGAAGCATCGTTTGACGTCGGAATTAGCATTTTCTTTCCCCTATCATTGCCTCTCTGGAAACCCTGAGTCCTTTACTAGATCGTACATCCCTCACAAGTGTTTTCTCGAACTTCATTGACATATGGAATTTTCATCATTCTTTCTTTTCTGCGCTTACGACCCATCTTAGAGATGATTCTACTTCCATTCCACCTCCAATTTCTCCTGTTCTGCTATCCCATTTTCCTTACTTGTCTCTTTATAACCCGTTTGTTGTGTCTTTCCCCTCAATGATATCCACGCTAACGGACATAACCACCCCTCCGAATCAGCACCGACATAATCCACGATACAACCAAGAGTTTGCTACTTTCGTCTCTACACAGGAAAATGATCCCCGCTGCGGGAAGCTTAAATTGCGAGATTGGTTGTTAACCATTGTACAGCGATGTCCCCGTTACCTGCTTCTCCTCAAAGACCTGATCAAAAATACCGACGTAGAGGACCCTGAATATTCCAAACTGAGCTCTGTCTTCACTCTTGTGACAAAAAGTGAGTGCAGCCTCGACGAATAGATTGATCCTTGCTGAATGCTTCTCAGTCACCACTTCCTTGAACACGTCACTACAGACTCAGGCTCAAATCCTTTCACTGCTCGCTCTTCAACGTTCCACCAATGGCCTTCCGATCCAGCTCATAGAGCCAGGTCGTATATTCCTAAAACGTGGCCCCCTCTTTCAAGCTGAACGTAGCTTAGCTCCTCGTGAACGTGAATTTCTCCTTTTCTCCGATTGTCTTTTATGGCTTGCCAACGAAGAAGTCGAAAGATCCTGGAACATTAGCTGGAGTACTAGCGCGGTCGATTCCTATAGCTCCAGCCCACAGACGCCCGTGAAGCCCAAATTAATTAGTAGGAGAAGCGAAGCCGAGCTCGTAAAGTCGCAGGATGACAGTAGGCAATCCTCGACTTCCTCCAGGTTGCATTCTAGTGTCGTTCCTCCTCCCATGAAGAAGCCATCAATCCAGCCATCTCCACTTACACCAAGGAGACTACCAAGTACAGGAGAAGAAAAATGGGTTTTCAAGGGGCAGGTATCATTAGTTGATGTGGAGGTTATCGTTGGTCCACCACGGGCAGAGGGGGATGAAGGGCGCTTTGAAGTACTCAGTCCTGAGATTAGCTTTGTGCTTTACGCTGGTATGTTTCTTACTTGTCGTGCGTTCCTATTTTATCTTACCGTCTTGATCATTGCTCAAAGGATCAGAAATTGAGAGAGACAGCTGGGTCTCTGAGCTTAGGCAGGCGAAGGCGCAGCTGCTCGCCTCACTTAATGTGATTAACCCCAATTCCACCCTCACGTCCTCTTCATCAACAAACCACCTACGCCGTTCATTACAAGCATTACCTTTCTCACCATCAAATGAGCGTATAGCTATCGCTCGTGCCGTCCAAAGCTTCAAGAATATCTCCGAGTTCGATTCTCTTAAGCATGATAAAGATCACAGGAAAGGTAAAGAACCTCTTGAGAGGCGGAGGAAAGTGGAGCACTGGGTACCCGCAATATGGGTACCTGATGAGAAGTCGGATCTATGTATGCGTTGTGGGAAACCGTTTAATTGGAGACGGAGGCGACATCACTGTCGGCTCTGCGGGCGTTGTGTATGTGCGACCTGTTCAGGCAGAGTATGTCATGCTTTACGAATTGTCGATCTTGGTTATCCTCATCAAATCTACTACAGACCTTCTTCATTGCAGATCCCAATGCCGCGGAAATGTCTTCAAAACCAGCACGTGCTTGTGAAACTTGCTACGAAACTGTATTCCCACTTTTGGATCCGCCAACGAACGGAGAAGGCATCACCAACCCCATGTTTTCATCCTTCCTTTCATCGAGTGTCGGAACTGCTCGTCTAACCGAGGATACGACCACGGCTCTGCCTATGCTTCCCACTTGGGTATCAATGCCATCGTTGCCAACCCAGGGCTCTCAGCCTCAAGCACTGATGCAGATGGCTGATGCTGATATCTCAACGGATGTCCTAGACATATCTGAACCTTATATCGGTACCAACGTACCTGGTACAAGTGACCTGCAGTCTACAAAGCGAGGACATGTCCGCCTGAAATTGGCCACCCGACCCAGGAGTTATCACCAGATCCCTAAGGATTTTAGTCAACAAGGTCATCAACTCGGGATACTTCCTTCTTCGTTATCAACGCTCATAGACTTTGCGATTGAAGAAAATCCGGAATCGTCGGAATCAGAGGGTCTGAGGAGCGCTACGGGAGAACGATATTTCAATGATATACCATTATCAACTCCGCCTTCGTCGAATCCCTTCTCCCAACCTCCAAGCCCTTCCCCTCGGAGAAAGAGAGATGATATTGTGAAAAGATCGAAAAGATTTTCGTTACCCGCCGTTGCTTTGTATCCGACGAACGTTACTACTAGAACGAGTGTGATTACAAGTTCTAAAGGCTCCGGCAGCAGCAGTGGAACGAGCGAAAGTACAGGAATCGACAATGTTAGTGGAGCAATGGGCAGGCTCAGAAAACTTTCTCTAGTTTCATATGCACGGAACTAGGGTGGGTATGTGGCATACAGTTGTTCCCAGAAGTCTGTCGCAATTTGGGTGCTCGTTTGATTCATATTGTTAAAGAACGCCATAGTATTGAAATGTGTTTATAAACTTTGTAATTTTCTATATCGCCAGGTTTTTTTCTGGCTCGAAGTTGCATCAAATAGATGAATAATGATTAAATAAAACCAGGAAAGATTATACGATATCCAGAGAACATATCAACGCTAGTGCTTCCATCTGCGATTGAGGGTAAGAACAAGATTGGTCACTTAGCAATGGACACAGCACTCACATTTTCACCACCTTATCTCTTCCTCCACTGACTACCTTGTCAGCCACGAAATCTACACAATAAACCTCATCTGTGTGGCCTGGGAGGTCCATTTTGATCTTGTAGGTCTTCATATCCCAAATCTATCATAACTCTAGACAATACACAGTTTTCGACAGATTGCGGACTCACCTTAAGCGTAGTATCCTTACTTGCACTTATCAGCATCCGGCTGTCCGCACTCCATGCCAATCTGTAGACAGCACCAACATGGCCGCGCAGAGTTGCAACAAACTTGCCCGTCCGCCCCTCCCACAAACGGACACTGTTATCCCAAGATGCACTGGCAGCCCATCGGCCGTCTGGCGAAAACGCAACATGGCAAACCTGGCGCTGGTGCCCCGTCAGACGAGTCACTGGTTTGGTTGAATTGGCTGTAGATGAATTGCTAGAGGAGGAGGATGATGGGAACAAAGACCAGAGGAAAAGAGTGTGGTCGTCTGAGCCAGAAATAAGAATCTCTGGTGTCGTTTTAAGAATGTTATCGTATCGTGCTTGAGCTAGCCGTTGTGCTGGGATTTAAAACAACCTCAATGTAAATTACATGGAGATGGCGATGTTCGATGCATACCTTCTTCATCTGATGAAGGTCTTTTGTTGGTGTGATCGAAAGGACCCGTCCGAAGGACAAAATCCGTGTTGAGGGCGAGAGTGGTGACCCAATGTGCGTGGTCTTTGAGGGTGTGTAGTGGTCGGCCCTACATGCATATCTTGAGAATTGGAAGGCTTTACGGCACAATTAATACATACCTTTTCCGCATCCCATATCCGCACGGTACGATCACTGCTTGCGGTGTAGAGGACACCACATACTCCTCCAGTGCCACCCCATTTTACAACGTTGACACTGGCCGCATGTCCTCCCAACGTATACTCTACTCTCCGTGTCGCTGGAGACCACACTCGGACGGTACCATCTTTTGAAGATGAGGCAAGGCGAGGAGCTGAGGAATTGCTATCACGATGAGAATGAGAACAGTCCGGCTGAGATATAGCGGAGACGAGATGTACATATGAATGGGTTCCCAAGCAAGTGATGTGATCCACTTAGTATGTCCTCTTAGAGTATCACTGATAGCCTTTCCAGTTTTTGGATCCCATAGACGAACGTGTCCGTCATGTCCCCCACTAGCTAACTTTCTTTCCATCGGTTCCCATTCAACGCAGAGAACCCATCCTTTATGACCCGAGAGCGTGTGCGAAGGTGTTTCGGTATTCAAATCCCACAGCCGGGCATTGGTATCACCAGAACCAGTCGCTAAAAGCTTTCCCGTAGGAGAAAAGGAAGCGCAAAGAATTGGAGAAGAATGCCCTGGATCAAGGTTAGCACAATATACTATCAGTTTCCATACCATAAAACCAACCTGAGAGCGTAGAAGAACACCTAGTTGCAGGCCTGACACGGAAAATACTTTGCGGAGAGCAGTGCACAATAATAGTATCTTCTGGGGTAAATTTTCCAGATGGATGATTCAATACGTCCGCTTCTATGGATTTAGTTACAACAATTCGGGAGGGAGTAGCTTGACCAGCATCTGGCAGAGCTACATAGAAGGAGAAAGGAGCCGGCCCTTCACCCTGTTGCTTATGTTCAGCCAAAATGAGCTCAAGGCTAAGGCACACATACCTCAGGTGATAAATTGTTTACAAGGAGTTCCAGCGCTTCTCGAGTCACATTGGCAGGTATGTTAACTGCTGGAGCTAATGATCTCCCGTCATCCTCTGATACAAATTGAACGACAATTTGCGGGGTGGGCAACGGTTCCTCTTTCGGAGGCTCTGGTACCCCATGGTATACTTTTTGACGTTTTGGCGGAGGAAGTAAGGTCGCCATACTTGAGTAGGAGATCAGGCAAAAAATGATATCAACTTTGATAGATGTAAAACCAAACAAACCCCTATTTACACAAGGAGCACTGAGCACTATATCTTGTTCGAAAAGTTGACAGATATCCTGACATTGACATCCTCAGCTAGACTAAAGTCTACCAGGATCGTGGGTTGATGCAAACCCGAATCAATGTTCGATATTATGTATACTTCCGGTTCATTACTGGACTTGAGAGACTTCTGTGCAGGCGATTCTAGTGATGAGTGTCAAGTGGGGCATTGTTCTTGCTTCCTCGTTAGACCCAAAAGATCGTTATCACCATGAGAAAAACCCCAGTGGGAAAACCCTTGTAGCACTAACGTAAAGCTCAATTCAATCATCGCGCAGCTGCCAGATTGAAATCAAGCCTGTCTCATCCCTTGGTCGACTGTTGGGACCTAACTCAAGCTAGCCTGAACTGTTTCAGTGAATGCCTGGGAAAGAGGCCGACTTCAACTCATGGATATCTGTAAAATTGCGAGTCATAAAGAAGTGTCACTACAATAACCGAAGCTCTCTTGAGTAAATAGATTCTAATGATCACAGCATCCACCGGAGAAGGTGGTCAGGCGCCCATTAATTTGGGGGCAAAACGTTGCATGAAATTTCAAGCTATTCAAATGGAGCCGCCAGTAGAACTTACCTGAGATTTGGGGAACTTGCAGGCTAGCCTGAGAACTGGCCCACGACCAGGATTCCCTGTGTAACAGTGTGTATATTAGTGACTTAGTACTAATCATCCTGCATCTGAGGATGTAATCTTGGGCGATTGGGTCGCAATGCAACCATGAGCCCATGGCATGGTTTGCCAGTCAGCGCTGTTATTTCAGCGAGAACGTCGAATGTCTTAG
>Ga0157357_1000976_pt1 | contig 12111 bp, 9 predicted proteins | sample AttcapACBM1_FD_111485 | JGI IMG/M metagenome (GOLD analysis project Ga0157357, IMG submission 111485) | Fungus gardens microbial communities from leaf cutter ant in Botucatu, State of Sao Paulo, Brazil - Atta capiguara ACBM1 | ecosystem: Host-associated > Fungi > Mycelium > Unclassified ... | reverse complement strand
GGTGACCATCATGTTTTCCCAGACGCTGGGCACGGCATTAGGTGACTGGGCGGCAGACAGTGAAGGGCTGGGTTACGATGGCGGTATTCTGCTGTTTGCGGGTGCGCTGGCGCTTATCTGGGCTGCGAGTCGCTTTACCTCGCTTTCGCGCACGGCGCTATTCTGGGCGGCCTTTATCCTTACGCGGCCTCTGGGTGCAGTGGTGGGCGATTTTCTGGATAAACCGCTTGCCTCGGGCGGGCTCGCGCTGAGTCGCTACGGTGCCTCGCTGACGCTGGGCCTGATCATCATCGCGTTGCTGGTGCTGCTGCCACAGCGCCCGGCTGCGAAAACCGCCACCGCGCATTAACCGCACGACCGGGAAAACGGGCGCTCGCCTGCTTCAGTCCCTGGCTAAGCCGCCTGCACCGGCGGCTTTTCAGGATTTGCCGTTAACAGGTGTACCTGGAATATGCCGGCTGGCTACTCAAGCCGGCTGGCGATGAGGCGCAGTTGTTCTGCTATCTGCTTTAAATCCCGCTGCTGCTGTCCGGCCATACCGGTTGAACTGCGCACCACCAGTTTAGCCGGCAGAATCGAGGAAGAACGCTGCTCATCCTGTTCGCTGGCCAGCAACAGCCTTGCAACCGCCTCTTTGCCCTGCAAATCGAGGTCCAGCGACACCGTAGTCAGCGCCGGATGAAAAAACGCACTTTCATAGGTGTCGTCATAACCAATCACAGAGATCTGGCCCGGCACCGCCACACCGCGCTGATGCAGCGCGCTCAGCACACCCAGCGCCATCTGATCGTTGCCCACCAGCAGTGCGCTGAATCCGGGCGCTTCCCGCAGCAGCTGCAGTACACCGTTGTAACCACTCTGTGCGTCCCAGTTACCGTGGCTGATGCTGACGGGCTTCAGACGGTAACTCTCCAGCGTATCCAGCCAGCTTTTCAGACGCAGATTTGCTGAAACCGACTGCTCGGGGCCGGCCAGCAGGGCGAACTCGCGATGGCCCTGCTCATAGAGATATTTAACACTGGCACGGGTGCCGTCAGCCGGGTTAAACGAAACGTTAAACACCGCGCTGTAAGGATCGACATCCAGAAACAGACAGAGGATATCGTCATTCTCCTGCACGATTTGCTCAGCATCGCGGCTCTCCAGCGGGACGTTGATGATCACCTTGTCCACCCGCTGAGACTTCAGCTCATTGATGCAATCCTGGAGGCTTTGATTGACGTTCTCATCAATCATGGCGATCAGCACCTGGTAGTCAGCAGCATTAGCATAACGTTTAACCGCAGCGGCCACCTGCGAGGGGGCATGCAACGCCAGCGAGGTGGTCACCAGACCCAACGTGGTGCTCTGCTTACCCACCAGTTGCTGTGCCAGCCTGTTAGGTACATAGCGCAGGGTTTCAATAGCGTGTTCCACCTTGCGCCGCGTTGATTCCGAAACGTTTGCCGACTTATTCAAAACCCGCGAAACCGTCTGATACGAGACGCCAGCGTGGCGGGCGACATCCTCTAAGGTGGCATTTTTTGATTTCATAATTCGCATCCCTGATGACCAATGGCGGAATGGTATCACAGCCGTGGTGTCAGCCAGCCCACCGCTGTCACATTGCATGAATAAAAAGTAAAAGTAATACCTTCACATATTGAGATTTGGTGATCTGATTCACTAATCGTTACAAATAGCGCCGCTTTATTTGCAGTACCTCACACATTATCGCGATTTTATTTGTCACTCATCTGACAAAAAGCGTTTACTGCCGCTGTCATGTGAACGTATTACAAATAAAACTGAGGATAACATGGAAACAAGGTTACGTACTGCTGCCGTGGCGCTTGCTGCGGCCCTGACTTCCCCGACGCTCTATGCCGCTATCGACAACATTGATTTCCATGGCTATCTCCGTGGTGGGGTGGGCGTATCGCAGGATGGCGGTATTGAAGAGTATCAAAAGAACAAAGTCGGCCGTCTCGGCAACGAAGCGGATACTTACGGCGAGGTCGAACTGGGCAGTGAGGTTTACAAGAAGGATGATGTCAGTTTTTATGTCGACACCATGGTCAGTATGTTCTCCGACGGCTCAAATGATAACGAAACCACCTTCGGTGACGATGCTCAGTTTGGCCTGCGCCAGCTTAATCTGCAGATCAAAGGACTGGTGCCGGGTGACAAAGATGCCGTGATCTGGGGCGGTAAACGCTACTATCAGCGTCATGACCTGCACATTATTGATACAAAGTACTGGAATATCTCTGGTTCGGGTGCCGGTATCGAAAACTACACGCTGGGTCCGGGTGCTGTCTCTTTTGCCTGGATTCGCGGCGATGCCAATGATGTGGATTACCGCGTCGATGGCGACAACGACGTCAACATTAACTACCTGGATCTGCGCTATGCCGGCTGGAAACCCTGGAGTGGAGCCTGGACCGAGTTTGGTATTGATTACGCCATGCCAAACACCACCAACAAACAGAAGGAATATGGGGGTCTCTATGACGCGGATAATGGCGTCATGCTAACCAGTGAAATCAGTCAGGACATGTGGGGCGGCTACCAGAAACTGGTGTTCCAGTACGCCAATAAAGGTCTGGCGCAGAACATGATTTCGCAGGGCGGCGGCTGGTATGACATGTATAACGATACCCGCAACGCCAGCGGCTACCGCGTGATCAATACCGGTCTGCTGCCGGTCACCGACAAATTTTCCCTGAACCAGGTCTTTACCTGGGGATCAGCAGACGATATCACCGCCCAGACGAGTAAAAGTACCCTGCTGTCGCTGGTGGGTCGCGGTCAGTATCAGTTTACGCAATATGTCCGCGGCATCGGCGAAGTGGGTAGCTTCTGGCAGAAAGATGAAAACAAAGTGGGCAGCGACTACAAAGCAGCAGGACAGAAATATACGCTGGCACTGGGTCTGGCAGCCGGTCCCGAATTTATGTCTCGTCCGGAACTGCGCCTGTTTGCCTCTTATCTGAATGACTCAGAAGATGGACACAGCTTTAAAGACAACACCAGTAATAACACCTGGAACTTCGGCGTACAGGTCGAAGCCTGGTGGTAACCGCGTCATCGCCTGATTGGTGTCATTGTTAAGCTCTTATGCAGGGGCTTTATGGATAACCGGCGACGGTTATCCATTTTTTTGTCCCGGTTTCAGAACAGTGTCTCACTCCGGCTGAAAGAAACGCTCTTCCAGCAACTGACGCAACGGGTCGGACTGCCTGCCAAAAATCGCATGGACTTCCTGTCCCAGAATGACCACGCCAATTGCCCCTGCCTTCTGTAATCCCGCCGTATCCACCGCCTTCAGTGAGGTCACCTTCACCCGCAGCCGGGTTATGCAGGCGTCCACCTGCTGAATATTGTCACGCCCGCCAAAGCACTCGACAAGCCGTTCCAGTAGCGCGTTGTCTATTTCAACCTCCTGTGCCGTAATCGGCTGCCGGCTGAAATATTGCTTAAACGATTTCAGACTCACCATGTTGTTCTCCTTCAGAGGATAAAAAGGCGGGCTGCTGCCCGCCACTCACGACTGATACACGAAAACGAGCGGGCCATGCCGTGACTGCCCGCAGAAGATAGCCTTTTCCTGCCCTCGGCCTCTAAAAAACCAGCCCTGCATCAACAGCAAAAACCCCGATCTTCCTGCAGAGAATGCCATCTCTTGAAGTGATAGGGGCATAGGCCCCCTGAGCCTGTGCTCTCCCTATTCCAGCGGTCGGCTCAACACACGGCATCCCCACGCTGCCAGCATCAGCGATCCTGTCATGGGTGTGCCATCAATCAAATCGCTCAGCCCGGCAGGCAATAACACCTGCTGCGTCTGGCCAGTAAAGTTCTGCACAAACAGAAACGCCTGTTCACCATCGGTACGCCGCTGAACGACCACCCCAGGTGGCAGCTCAATCGGCAGTGCGCGCGGTAATTCCAGCTGTTTAATCAGTGCACCATAAAAATCCCGATGGAACGACAGATCATTACGCGACGCGATATACCATGCTTTCCCCTGACCCACCCGATTTACGGTCACCGCTGGCGTTCCGGCATAAAAATCACTCTCGTAACTGGCCAGCGCCGTCGCCCCTTCCAGATGAATATGCTCGCAAAGCTCACGCGCCTGATAAGGTCCGCTCAGCCCCAGCTCATTGCCGCGTATCCCGCGCACGCCGTTGAACTCCTCATCCGTCAGACTATCGATCTCTTCTGACCAGATGCCGAGTAATGGCCGCAGCGGACCCGGGAATCCTCCGAGGTAACAGAGATCGCTCTCATTTACGATGCCGCTCCAGTAACTGGCGACAAAATGGCCGCCGCGCTCCACATGCTGCCTGGCCCGTGCTGCAAAACCATCACGCACCATATAGAGCATTGGCGCAATTACCAGATCGTAGCCGCTGAGCTTGCTATCACCATTAATCACATCCACCGCCACCCCCTGCTCCCAGAAGGCACGATAGTGTTCGTTCACCGTGCGCTCATAATGCAGGCCCAGATTGCGTGGTCCCTGCGCGTTATCCATCGCCCAGCGACTCTCCCAGTCAAAAATGATCGCGACGCGCGCCTCAACCCGACTGCCCATGACCGGCGTCATCGCTGCCAGCATCCGGCCCAGCTCTCTGACTTCACGCCCGGTGCGGGTATCAAGATGACCGACATGATCGACCACCGCACCATGAAACTTCTCAACTGAACCCCGACTCTTGCGCCACTGGAAATACTGCACCGCGTCCGCACCATGCGCCACTGCCTGCAGGGAAGAGAGAATATGCATCCCCGGCTTCTTCAGCTTACTGGTCGGCTGCCAGTTCGTTGCGCCTGGCGTCGACTCCATTAATACAAAGGGCTTGCCCTGTTTCAGGGTGCGCATCAAGTCGTGGTACATCGCGGTATAACAGGCAAGCGTGGTCTCATCCCTGACGTTGTGCCACATCGGATAGCTATCCCAGGAGATAAAATCGAGTGCTGATGCCAGCTTCCAGTAATCGTAGTCGTAGAAATACTCCATGAAATTGGTGGTCGCGGGCAGGTCAGGATTCGCCTGTCTGAGCGGTTTAATCTCCTCACGACAGAAGTCCGTCACCTGATCGGTCACAAACCGACGCCAGTCCAGATTCAGACCGTGGATCGACATTTCACCCTGCGGCGCTGGCGACACAATCTGTGACCAGTCACTGTAGGTATGACTCCAGAAATCACTCCACCAGGCGAGATTCAGATTATCCAGCGTCTCATAGCGGCGCTGCAGCCAGCCGCGAAAGGCCTGCTGACAGCGGTCGCAGTGACACTCCCCGCCATACTCGTTAGAGACATGCCAGCCGATCACCGCAGGATGATGCGCATAGCGCGCCGCCAGTCTGCTGTTTATCGCCTGCACCTTCTGACGATACACCGGTGAGGTCATACAGTGGTTATGACGGCCGCCATGCAGGGCGGGTATGCGATCGCGCCCCACACGCAGTACCTCCGGATAAGCCTGCGACATCCAGGCCGGGCGCGCTCCGCTGGGCGTGGCAAGAAACACAGATATTCCCTCCAGCCAGAGCGAATCGATCACTTCATCCAGCCAGCCAAATTCATAGCGTCCCTCTTCCGGCTCCAGCTTAGCCCAGCTGAAGATACCCACCGACATGACGTTACAGTTCGCCTGCTTCATCATCGCGACATCGTCATCAATAATGCCCGGCTGGTGCATCCACTGCTCCGGATTGTAGTCAGCACCATGCAGCAGCCGGTTAACCCGGGCGCTGAGCGGGGGAAATTTATTCATACCTGTTCCTCAGAGGAAGAGATCAGCGTCAACGCTGATAGTTAATTGAAAACCTGTAGCGAAGGCAGGGCCTTGCCGTGACAGTCAAACAGCGCCTGGTTCTCGCGGGCGTTACCCTGTTTCCATTCGTCGTGGATATATTTCATGCCTGCGGGCGTGGCCCAGGTATTACCCGGCGCGGGGATCCACGCCGGTTCCCAGTACACCACGCCCTTACCGCGATGATCCGGCACCGCCAGTACCGCTGTGATCAGGTCATGCAGATAAGCCGCCTGCCCTGCGACCGTGCCCGGATAACCGCCTGCCTGCGCCTCTCTGGCCTGGAAACTGTTCTCAGCGCTATCGCAGTTTTCCAGCGTGTAGCCATAGGCGGCTTCCACCACCATCACGTCTTTGTCGTAGCGCCGGGAGATGTCATCCATGTTTGCTTTCAGTGCACTGATGGGGCCGTTCCAGTAGGTGTACATCGACAGTCCGATCACATCGAACGGCACATCGCGCTTAACAATTTCGTCGAACCACCAGCGGAACATATCGTTTTTGGTGCCCTCAGCCAGATGCAGCATGATCTTCACCTGATGCGGATCGCTGAGGTTTTCACGCAGCCCGCTGATGCCTGCCTTGAGCAGTCCCGCCAGCCGATCAAACTCACCGCCGTTCTGGCCCCAGCTTTTGCCTTCCGGCCAGAGCATGCCGCCATTAAGCTCATTGCCAATCTGCACAATATCCGGCATCACGCCTTCTGCTTTGAAGCGGGCGAGGGTGTCGCGCGTGTAGTCGTGCACCTTTACTTCCAGCTGGGGAAAGGTCAGCGACTGCCAGGCTTTAGGCTTGAACTGCTTGCCGGGGTCGGTCCAGAAGTCGCTGTAATGTATGTCGAGTAACAGCTTCAGACCTGCCGCTTTGACACGCTTCGCCAGCGCCAGCGTGGTCGGCAGATCGTTACCGCCACCGCCATAGGTGTGACCGTTGTCGTCGTTAGGATCGACCCACAACCGCAGCCGGATAGTGTTGATACCGCTGGCTTTCAGAATGGCGATAGCATCCTGCTGTTGATTCGCAGCGTTATAGAATTTCGCGCCCTGCTTCTCCAGTTCTGCCAGCGAAGAGATGTCCGCCCCTCTGATAAAATCGGCAGGCCACGGTTCGGCAGAGGCGATGTCTGGCTGTCCGGCGGCGAGCAGCGGCGTCGCCCAGGCCAGCGCCAGGGCGAGAAATAATCGTTTTGGTGACATGATTTATCCTTTTGTACTGCCTGAGGCGAGGCCGGAGACAAAGTATTTCTGCAGGGCCAGATAGAACACCGCGACCGGCAAGGCGATCAGTACGGCACCGGCCGCATAGGTGGTGTAGCTGGCACCCATTTTTTGCGACACCAGGTTGTAGAGGCCAATCGGCAGCGTGTACTGCTCCGGCGTGCGCAGAATGGTACTGGAGAGGATGAAATCGCCCAGCGGTCCGGTAAAGGAGAACAGCGCGACCACCGCCAGAATCGGCTTCGACAGCGGCATGATGATCTCTGCAAAGATGCGGAGATTGCCTGCACCATCCATACGTGCCGACTCATCCAGATCTTTGGGAATCGAGTCGAGATAGCCCTTCATCAGCCAGGTGTTCATCGGGATCATCCCGCCGACATAGATCAGCACCAGCGCCAGATGGCTGTTGATTAATCCCAGCAGCTGCGACAGGACGAAAATCGCGATAAGCGCCGAAAACTGCGGGATCATCTGCAGCAGCAGAAACAGCATCAGGCCATTCTGCCGCCCTTTAAAACGAAAGCGGGAAAAGGCGTAGGCGGTACAGCTGACGCTGATTAACGTCAGTACCATGGTCAGGAAGCTGATTTTCATCGAGTTCCAGTACCAGGTCAGATAAGGGACCGTGCCGTTGAACAGGTCGCGGTAGTGCTGCAGCGACGCATTCTCCGGAATGATCGCGCTGCTGAGCAGACTGTTGCCCGCATTCAGTGATGCGCCTACCGTCCAGACCAGCGGATAGATAATGATGGTCGAGACGGCCAGCACCACCAGCCAGGTCAGCGACAGGCGTATCCACCTTTCGCGTTTAATACTGCCGGACTTCGCCATAACTGCTCCCTTACACCATCTCATCTTGTTTAAACGACCGGGTCGCGCGGAACTGCCAGAGCGCCAGACCTACCACGAAAATCGACAGCAGAATGGTGATCGTGGCGGCGATGGCATATTGCGACGACGACATGGTGAGCTTGTAGATCCAAGACACCAGGATATCGGTGCCGCCGGCATTCGATCCCGCCACCGCCGGACCACCATTGTTAAACAGGTAGATGATGTTGAAATTATTAAAGTTGAAGGTGTATTGCGTGATGATGATCGGCGCAATGGCGTAGAGCACCAGCGGCAGCGTGATGGTTTTCAGTCGTGTCCAGGCGCTGGCCCCATCCATGATTGCCGCCTCATAGAGATCTTCAGGGATCGCCTGCAGCACTCCGGTCGTCATCGCAAACACAAACGGGAAGCCGAGCCAGGTCTGCATCATGATCAGCGCGGTTTTAGTCCAGAACGGGTCGGTCATCCAGGCTTTAGGTGCGATGCCAAAGAAGTCGAGAATCGCATTGTTGATTACGCCAAAGCTGTCATTAAACATCCCGGCAAATACCAGAATGGTGACAAAGCCCGGCACCGCCCAGGGCAGGATAAAGAGAGTGCGGATCAGCGGCTTAAAGCGCAGGTCCTTCTGATTGACCAGAATCGCCAGCATCACGCCGACGGTGCACTGCAGCGTGGTCGCCAGCAGCGTCCAGACCACGGTCCATTGCAGCACATCGAAGAAGGTGGAGCGCCAGATTGACAGCGTAAAAATGTTGATGAAGTTTTTGAAACCCACCCAGTCCACCAGCTTCGCCGGTGGCGTGTGATAGAGGTTGTAGTTGGTGAAGGCGATGGCGAATCCAAACAGAATGGGAAACACCACCACAAACACCAGCAGAATAAAGCCCGGCGAGATCATCAGGTAGGGGAAGCCGTCACGCAGCAGCAGCTGATACTGCTGACGCACACTGTTAAGTGGCTCTCCCCTGTCGCGCTTAGCGCCATTGATCCAGGCGTCGCGCACCGACAACCCCCAGATCGCCACGCCGAAAGCGGCTATCAGCACACTGATAATTCCCTCCGCCAGCAGGAAAATGGAGTTATCACGCGGCACCGCTTCACCCAGCGTGTAGAGACCCCAGAATCCTTCTCGCAGAAAATCATGGAAGATGCCGGCAAAGCTGCTGAGCAGAATCAGAAAGCAGACGCCTTTCGCCCACTGGCGGTGGTAAAACTGGCCGAAGCCAGGCAGCAGTGCCAGCAGTGCACCGGTCGTCGCATGACGACGCGGACGCCTGGCCGTCACCAGATGTTCCTCGGAAGATATAGCCACTCTCTGATCCTTATCCTGTAGGGTAATCCCGTGAACCGGCCTTACTGATTACTGGCCTGCATCGCTTCAATCTGCATGGTGATCTGTTTCACCGCGTTATCCAGTGCGGCTTTTGGCGCCTGCTTGCCGGAAACGCTCAGTTCCAGCGCCGCATTAGCCGGCCCCCACACTTCCTGCATCTCCGGCACGCCTGGCATGGCTGACGCGCGCGCTGACTGCACCGCGACCGCGTTGGCTTTCTCATCATCTTTAATCATCGGATCGTTCATCAGCGCAGTCACCGGCGGGATCTCCTGGGTTTTCTGATAGCGCGCTTTCACGTACTGCGGCTGGTTGATAAAGGAGAGGAACTGCTGTGCCAGCGCCTGATCTTTGCTCCAGGTCGATACCACATAGCCTTTAACGCCCAGGAAGGAGCTCATCGGCTTGCCGTTTGGCAGTAGCGGCAGTGGTGCCACGCCATAGTTGATCCCGGCCGCCTGATAAGGCTGGAACGCCCACGGCCCGTTGATCACCGCCGCCGCTTTCTTCTCGGTAAACAGCGAGTCGATTGCGTTAAGGCCGTTGTCGCCCATGATGCCGCCAGGCAACAATCCTTCGCTGAAGAAGCGCTTAAGGTACGTCACGGCCTCCACACTGCCCGGCGTGTTCAGTCCGATATCCTGAGTGTTGATGGCACCCTGTGCATCTTTACCAAAGATGTAAGCGCCCATCGGAGCCATCACGCCCCAGCTGTAGTAAATCTGGTCGAACTTCGCCAGCAGGCCATACTGTTTTGCCTCGCGCTGCTTCTGCGAGAATGCGCGATACTCATCCAGGGTTTTCAGCGGCGCGGGCAGCAGATCTTTGTTGTAAATCAGCACCAGCGTTTCTACGGCTTTGGGTATGCCATAGACCACCTTATTCTGCGTGAAGGCCGCCATCGCCGAAGGGGTGTAAGCGCCCTGCTCTGCTGCGTCAATCTTCAGTGGGGCCAGTAATCCCTGCACGACCGCGCTGCCAAGCTGATCGTTAGGAATGACCAGAACATCAGGGCCGATTCCGGCCGGCCCGTCCAGGCGCAGCTTTTCAATCTGCTGTGCAAAAGGCATCTCCTGTACTTTCACATCAACATTGAACTGCTTCTGGAAATCAGCGACCGCTGCTTTGATGCCATCCGCTTTCTTAATATCTTCCCAGACTGTGAGTTGCTGAGCGGCCCAGACGGATTGATTCAGCATCAATGCTGACAGAAGTAGCGTCACGCTGGTTTTGATTTTCATTACTGGCCTCATGTGAAGGTATTACATTTAATGTTATTTCCGCTGATATAAACCTGACAATTTTGCAGATGGCAGGGAGTTATCAGGCAAATTCAACGTGATTAACGTATCGCAATTTCGCTTACGCTACGCGGAACATCAGAAACGCTCCAGCCCCTTCGTGCCAATGTGTGATCGCTATTACAGAAATCAAAAACAGCGGTAGGGCGCCTCCTGGCGTAACGTTATAGTCATGGCAGGTAGCATCACGGCTGACATGTAAAGCGACCACCTGGTATACGTATTACATTTAAGCCACCAGAACCATACCATGAGGATCAGCATGTCCAGCATCAGATTGAGAAATGTGACCAAACGCTTTGGTAAAACAGAAACGCTGAAAAACATCGCGCTTGATATTGAAGCCGGAGAGTTTGCGGTCTTCGTGGGTCCCTCAGGCTGCGGTAAATCCACCCTGCTGCGGCTGATTGCCGGGCTTGAAGAGATCAGTGACGGGGAAATCCTGATCGGTGAGGAGGTGATGAATGATGTCGCCCCCTCACATCGCGGCGTGGCAATGGTGTTTCAGTCCTACGCGCTCTATCCCCATATGACGGTGGCAGAAAATATTGGCTATGGCCTGAAAGTGAATGGGCTGCCAAAGGCACAGATTGAGCATCAGGTCGCAACCGTTGCAAAGACGCTTCAGCTTGCGCACCTGCTGGATCGCAAACCCCGGCAGCTTTCCGGCGGCCAGCGTCAGCGCGTGGCCATTGGTCGTGCCATTGTGCGTAATCCCGGGGTATTTATGTTTGATGAGCCTTTGTCGAATCTGGATGCGGAGCTGCGCATCGATATGCGGCTGCACATTGCAAAACTGCATCAGGAGCTGAAAACCACGATGGTCTATGTCACGCATGATCAGACCGAAGCGATGACGCTGGCCGACAGGATTGTGGTGTTGAACGATGGCAAGGTGGAACAGGTCGGCCCACCGATGGAACTCTATTACAATCCGATTAACCGTTTTGTGGCGGGTTTCATCGGCTCACCCAGGATGAACTTTCTGCCCGCCCGCGTGGAACAGTGTGGCCCGGCGGGGCTGGTCGCGTTGATCAATGATGGGGAACACCGGTTGCAGCTTCCTTTACCTCTGCGCCAGCTGCAGCCTGGCGATGAAATCACGCTGGGCATCCGACCGGAACAGCTTCAGATCAACGGTGATGCGCCACTCAGCATCCACTTTCACTGCGAGGTCGTGGAACGTCTGGGCAACAACACCTGTCTGTTTGGGCAGAGCCACGGTTATGATGGTTTCAAAATGCTGCTGCCCGGGGACGTGCACTTCCATCCCTACCAGACCCTGCGTCCCACTTTCCATCCGCAGCACTGCATGGTGTTTGATGCTGACGGAGCACGTATCAGCGCAGATATTGAGATGCCACAGGTGCGCGCAGCCTGAGATCGCTGACTGATATGTCCGGGAAAAAAGGCCGGAAACGGCCTTTACTGCCGGAGCGGCCTATCCGGTCAGTCTGATGCGCCTCCTGACCCGGCGGAACAGGTTACCGGTTAAACCGATCCCTCTTTCTCGATGACCAGCACGCGGGCAACGCCCTGGGGACGCGCGATATGCTCTGTTCCTTCACTGGCATAGAAAATATCGCCTGTATTCAGAACCCTGCTTTTAATCTC
>Ga0157357_1000974_pt1 | contig 12117 bp, 15 predicted proteins | sample AttcapACBM1_FD_111485 | JGI IMG/M metagenome (GOLD analysis project Ga0157357, IMG submission 111485) | Fungus gardens microbial communities from leaf cutter ant in Botucatu, State of Sao Paulo, Brazil - Atta capiguara ACBM1 | ecosystem: Host-associated > Fungi > Mycelium > Unclassified ... | reverse complement strand
TCATCTTCCAGATCCTTCTACCACATTCTAGGCCTTATGACGTCACATCATGTGACACGTCATGTGACTGCGATGTCACGTGCCTCTTCATCGTCAAAAAGAAAAGAAAACAAAAAGGAAACAAAATCCTTATAAAGTCAGAAAATAAAAGAAAAAGAAAATAAAAATTGTTCATGTCCCAAGCATCCCATAACACCTACTTGATATCTTACTAAGAGATTTACTTGTCATATTATTATTAGTCTTTGTAATTAGTGATTGTTACAATAATAGATATTTATCTTAATATTATTATTTTAGCTTCTTTTATTATATTTTAGACTAATAAAATTATATATTATATAACTAGTTATATGATCTTTTCTTACTAAATAAAATAAACTAAAACTAAAAGAAAATATAAAATAGAAGAAATAAAATTTATAAAAATAAAGTAAAACTATATTAAAATAATAAAGTCTAAGAATATATTATTAGATTTGTGAATGATGAACTTGACTTTATTCTATTTTCTTTCTTTTTATATTTATATTTATATTTATTATTTATTTTATTTTTGGTTTTTGTTTTTACTTTTTTTAATTTTAGACTTGGATAAAGAGTATATATGTGATAGTTACACAAGTTACAAAGTATAACATCTATTATAGATTACAGATCACACAATCACATAATATAAAAAAGATTATAGAAAGTTCTAAAATAAATAATATCATATAATATAGTGTACTTGAACACTAATATTTTTCTTTTTCTTTTATCTATTTTCCTTAATTTAATTTTAATTTTAATTTTAATTTTTGATGATGAAGAGACATGTGTTTGCAGTCACATGACATATCACATGATGTGGGGTCATAGGCCTAGACTTGGTGAAAGTGGACTAGAGTGGGCTAGAAAAAGCTAAAAGAATAATGTCAAGGCAAATGTATACAGCATAGTATTCTTATAGATAAGGATAAGATATGGACAATATATAGACTTTAAAACAAGGTTAAATAGTATTAGTATGGACTACCTGTAACTTATATAAATAAGGTAGCAATTTAGCAGAGACTTCTTCTTGAGTTCTTTTGTGATTCCAACATAAATATCCTCTTATAAGATTTACTGCTTGAAGTTGCTATTGATCTTTGTGACTAGTGGTTGCCACAGCAGTAGAACTCGACTATCTTCTAGAGACTTTGTATCACATGGACTTCTATTCTTTTCTTTTACTCTCTTATTCATTCTTAACTAAGAGATATCATATTCTTTAGTTAAGAAGACATATAGCTAGGCTCTAGGCTTAAGGGGTATACTAGTCAGACAGGAAAAGCTTAACTAGTTGTTTGCATGGTAGCCTACTCATGTATATTAGTTGTATTACCTTTTGTGGATGTGGTAGATAGCTAAATTTGTATAGAAGGCTTATGCTGTAGGTTCTCTGATAACCTGTTCATACAGAGCAGCAGTGTTGTCCAGTAAGGAAACATCTAGTTTAGAGATTTTCTTTTTAGGGATATTAGCCAGTGTTTATTAGGGTAGTAGTCAGTAGAGTAGTAGTCAGGTAGTCAGTAGACAGTGTGAGGCCAGGTAAGAAGAATACCAACTAGTATTTATAGAGAAATTTTGGAATGTTTTTGAAAAAAAATAGTTTCCACTGTTAAACAACATAGTAGTAATGAACCAGAGCATTGTGGATCTGAGTCAGTTGAATTTAGAGGAAATGATAAGGGAAATGGAAGAAGAAGAGGCAGTTAAAATAATGAATATGATAATAGAAAATAGTAAAAAAATATTAGAGTTGTAGATATTAATAAATGAGGAAAAGAAAAAACAAGAAAATAAAAGAAGAAGACAGAAGAATAGGGAACAGAGAAGAAGAGAGTATAAAGAGAGGTGGGAAGAGAAGGAGGAAAGAAGAAGAAAGGAAAAGGAAGAAGAAGGATAGATGATAAGTGGAGGAGAGTAGAAGAAATGAGAGTAAGAGAAGAGAGAAGGACAGAGAAGGAGTGGAGATGACAGAAAATATAGGAAAGAAGAAGAGAAGAGAATAGGCAAAGAGCAATGGAAGAGAGAAAGTGTTTTGGTTGTGGAGGTTTTGGGCATATTGCCTGTCATTGTAGGAATATAGAGGAAGAGGGATCTGTACAGATGCCCTTAAATAAATTTGAAGTGTTGAAAGATAGAGTAATGCATAGAGGAGAAGGGAGTGGAAGGGAAGCAGCAAAAGATAGAAAAGAAATTTTAAGAGAGGAAAGAGCAAAGAGGGGGGTAGAGGTATAACAGACAAAAGTAGAAAGGAAGGAAAAGAAAGAAAAGGTATTGAGAGAAGTAACAGTGAAGATTGGGTTGAAGCAAGGGGAGAAAGAAGAGGGAATTGTGATAGAAGCATTGTTGGATAGTGGAGCAACAGGGTTGGTAATGAGTGAAGAGTTTGCAAGGAAGCATAGATTTAGGAGGACAAAGCTGGAAAGACTGATATATATGAGAAATGTAGATAGAACATTGAACTATGCAAGACCAATAGTAGATACAGTGGAAGTAGAAATATTTTTCAAAGGATATAAGGAAAGAACATTGATAGATGTGATAGAAGGGCAGAAATGGGGAGTGATATTAGGTATGCCTTGGCTAGCATGCTATAATACAGAGATAAATTGGAGAACAGGAGAAGTACAGATGATAAGATGTCTAGAAGAGTATGGGGAGAAATGAAGAATAGGAAGACAAATAAAGCCAGGATGGCAGAAGCAAGAAGAAAGAGTAAAACAAGAGAAGAAAAAGAGAGAAGACTTTAGAAGACCAATAACAGAGAAAGAAATAGCAATAGTGAGAATAGTGGAAGAAAAGAAAGAAGAAAGAAATGAAGAAGAAGATTTGATAGGGTTGAGAACAGTAGAAGAGATGGTTCCAAGATAGTTCTATAAATATTTGAAGGTATTTGAGAAGAAAGAGTCAGAGAGAATGCCAATAAAGAAGACTTGGGATCATGCCATAGATCTCAGAGAAGGTTTTGTGTTGAAAAAGGGGAAGCTATATCCATTGTTAAGAGTAGAGAGAGAGGAAGTTCAGGAATTTGTGAAAGATCAGTTAAGGAAGGGGTATATTAGGCCATTGAAGTTACTACAGATATTACTAGTGTTCTTTGTACCAAAGAAAGATAGTAAAAAGAGGATGGTGCAGGATTATCAATATCTGAACAGTTGTACAATTAAGAATAATTATCTGTTGCCACTGATATCAGATTTGATAGATAGTATTGGGAAGAAGAAGGTGTTTACAAAGATAGATTTATAGTAGAAGTATAATAATATGAGAATAAAGGAAGAAGATGAGTGGAAAGCAGTATTCTTGATGCCAGAAGAGTTATTTGAACCCACAGTAATGTTCTTTGGGTTGACAAGCTCACCAGCAACATTTCAGATGATAATGAATGACTTGCTGATAAATATGGTGGTAGAGGAAAAGGTAGCAGTATTTATTGACAATGTAATGATAGCAACAGAGATAGAGGAAAAACATAATGAGATAGTGGAGAAAGTATTGAGGAGGTTAGAAGAGAATAATTTATTTGTAAAACCAGAAAAATGTGTGTGGAAGTTTAGAGAAGTGGGATTTCTAGGAGTGGTAATTGGGTTAGATGGAGTAAGGATGGAAAAGGAGAAGGTTTAATGAGTAGTAGATTGGCCAGTGCCAAAGAGTGTGAAAGATATACAGAAGTTTTTGGGGTTGGCAAACTATTATAGACAGTTTGTCAAAGATTTTTTAGAGATAGCAAAGCTGTTGTATGAGATGATAAGAAAGGAGATAAAATAAAATTGGGGAGAAAAGTAGCAAAAGGTATTTGAGGAGTTAAAGGAGAGATTTAGAACAGAACCAGTCCAGGTAACACCAGACTTGGATAGAGAGATGAGAGTAGAGGCAGATACATCAGATTTTACCATAGGAAAAGTATTGTTGATGAAGTGCAAAGATGAGAAGTGGAGGCCAGTTGCTTATATTTTGAAATTGTTGAATAAAGCAGAAAGAAATTATGAAATTCATGATAAAGAGATGTTAGCAATTATTTAATGTTTAGAAGTATGAAGGTATTTCTTAGAAAGAGCCAAAGATCAGTTTGGAATATAGATGGATTATAAAAACTTGGAGTACTTCATGAAAGTACAGAAGTTGGATTGAAGGCAGGCTAGATAGGCCTTATATTTGTCAAGATTTGATTTTGCTTTGAAGCATGTGGCTGGCAAGAGTATGAGACAGGTGGTGTTATGATCTCAAGACCTTAGAGCAGGTTAAGAAAAAGAATCTTATATAGAGTTTATATAAGAGAACTTGATAGAGAACTCTGTACAAGATTGTCTATCTTATATACTAAACTACTATGGTCTATGCTACTACTTCTTTAGCCTACCCTAAATGACCATGTGTTGCACACATTGTATAATGTTATTCTTCTAGAATCTTCTACATTTTTATCTCATAACTTATGACTATTACTATGACTATGTTATCTGATGTGACTGATGTGTGACAGTATGATCATAATGTCACTCTAACCCTAACCCTAAGTTTAGAAAAGAAAAATAAATCGAAAAAAATATTGAACAAAAAAGCTAACATTTAGGCTTTACATATCTGACAAGTGGATAGTTTGAGTAGGAGAGCAGATTGGGCAGAAGGGATAGAGAAAGATAATGAAAATCAAGTGATGTTGAAGAAAAAATAGTTAGAAATTAAAGCAATAGAAAAGGGACAGTTATTGATTGAAGAAGCTAAGGAAGATATAATAGAAAAAATTAAAAAATCAGAAGTGAGAAATGATAAAGTGATAAAAGTAGTAGAAGAAATAAAAAAGCTAGAGTTAAAGTATTGAGAAATGAGGAGTAGCAGATAGAGAATAATTTAGTATTGAAAGAGGAAAAGGTATATGTTCTAAAGGATAATAAGTTGTGATTAGAGATTATTTAGCTTCATCATGATATACTGATAGCAGAATATAGAGGATAGTAGAAGACAGTAGAACTGGTTACTAGAAACTATTAGTAGCCAGGAGTTACAAAGGAAGTGAAGTGATATGTAGAAGGATATGATTAGTATCAGAGAATGAAGAATAGAGTGGAGATGCTAGTGGGAAAATTAAGATCTAATGAGATACCAGAAAGACTATGGCAGTATATATTGGTGGATTTTATTATGAAGTTACTAGTATCTAAAGGCTATGATTTAATTTTGGTTATATGTAATAGGTTTTCAAAAATGTTGCACTTTATGGTGATGATAGAAAAAACAATAGCAGAAGAGCTAGCAAGGTTGTTCAAAGATAACATGTAGAAGTTACATAGGTTGCCAGAGAGTGTGATTTTGAATAGAGGGTCCTAGTTTGTGACAGGATTAACAAGGGAGTTGAACAAAATGTTAGAGATAGAAACAAAGTTGTTCACAGCTTATTACTCACAGACAGATGAACAGATGGAGAGAACAAATCAGGAGCTGGAATAGTATCTGAGAATGTACATTGATCATAGACAGAGCAATTAGTCAGAATAGTTGGCAATGGTAGAGTTCATATTCAATAATAAGGTATATATATTTACCAAGTCATCACTATTTAAGATCAACTATAAGAGAGAACCAAGGATGAGCTTTGATATTAGAAAAAAGAGGAAAAATGTAAAGATAGAAGAGTTTGTAAAAGAGATGAAAGATAGATATAGGGAGGCAAAGGCAGTGTTGATAAAGTCATAGAAGAAGATGAAGAGACAAGCAGATAGGAATAGGAAAGAGGCAGAGAAATATAAAGTAGAAGATAAAGTGTTGATCAGTATAAGAGATTTTCTAATAGAGTGAATAAAGAGATTGACAAGAAAGCTAACAGAGAAGTATATTAGACCCTATGTATTGTGGCAACCACCAGACACAAGGAGTCTTTGCTGTATTACTACCCTATTTATATAAATTACACATGGTCTGTGCTACTTAATAATTACCCTACCCTAAAGTCCATGTGTTGTCTATAAGTGTACCATGTGTACACCATGAGATAGTTATGCAGTTAACATACTCCTTGATGTCATCTATCTAGACCACTTTAGTCTGCTCTAGGCCTATGACCTCACATCATGTGATATGTCATGTGACTGCAATGTCATGTGTCTCTTCATTGTCAATAAAAAAAAGAAATTCAAAAGAAAAGAAATATAAAATCAAGAAAAATAAATAAAAGAAAAAGAAAAAGATTAGTTTTCATGCACATTATAACATTATGTAGTCAAGAAAATAGTATTAGAAAATGCAGTAGAGTTGGAGCTTCCAGTGTCATTAAGAACATACCTAGTAGTTAACATGAGAGGGATAGTGAAGTATTGAGAGCAGGTAGAGGAACAGAAAAATATTTTACCTTCTTCAATAGAGATAGAGAGGGAGAAAGAGTATAAAATAGAAAAGATTTTGGATAGACGAGAGAGGAGAGGGAAACTGAAGTATTTAGTGAAATAGAAAGGTTATATGGCAGAGGAAGACACTTGGAAGAGATTAGAAAATTTGAAAAATATGATGGATTTAGTAGAGGAATTTAAAAAAAAGATAAGAAAAGAAGAAGTATAATAAGTAGAGAAAAGAAAAGAAAAACAGAAGGTGATAGAAGTAGAGTTAATTCTAGAGGCAGAGAAGTTTAAGAGAAGTGAGTTACTGGAGAAGTATATAGTAAGGATTTTGTTTGAATGGGATGATAAGAAGTTTAAGGACAAGTATTTGAAGAAATTAGAGAGAAATTAGACAAGATAGAAAGGAAAAGAGATAAAGGAAGGAGAGGCAAGTTCCTCTGGAGTAGGAACTTTAAGAGAGAGGTACTGTTATAGTATACTTGAACACTAATCTTTTTCTTTTTCTTTTATCTATTTTCCTTGATTTAATATTTCTTTTCTTTTGATTTTTGATAATGAAGAGACATGTGACTGCAGTCACATGACATATCACATGATATGATATCATAGGCCTAGACTTGGTGAGAGTATGTTAGAGTGGGCTAGAAGAAGCTAGAAGAATAATATCAGAGCACATATATATAGCATGATGTCCTTATAGTAAACATGAGGATGAGGTACAGACAATACATGGACTTTAGGACAAGGTTAAATAGTATTAGTATAAACCATCTATAACTTATATAAATAGAGTAGCAATTCAGCAGAGACTCCTTGTTGAGTTCTCTTGTAATTCCCATATAGATATTCTTTTGTGAGATTTACTACTTGAAGTCACTATTGGTCTTTGTGACTAGTGGTTGCTACAACATATAGGCATAGATTAATTGTAATATGTACACAGATCATAGTCTTGTTAAATTCAGAGTACAGATAATGAATAGAAAGTTTTAGCAACCTCAGAAATTACTGAAATAGTGTTATATCTCATTCTGACCACATTCATCCTAACTTATGAATAATCTCTTTTTTCTCATTTATACTTCCTAATCTCTTCTAATATGGATTATACCTTTCTATTCCATCTTGGATGTTCTTGCTGGTCTTTGTTAACTCTATGAACTTCTATCCTCTAATATCCAAGAATCACTAGAAATCAGAGTAACTTACTTAATAGCCTTTATATATATCCAGTATTTTATACTATATTAGTTATTCTGAAAATCAACTAAAACTAACACTTATTTCTGGTGTTAGTAGCAACATATCTTGCTATCTTTTAGTAGTTTTCCACCTATTAAGTTTCTAAGTCTTATTTCAAGATATATAATTTATGTGGCTAGTAGAAAATAAAGTATACAAGCTGAAGTCAAAGATTGTTCTGATCTGTCTTTCACATTTTTAGATAATGTATTAACTACTTATCTGGACTTCTGAGATGTCCTATTAGATTTTAGATAATAAGATGTAACTCATATTTAACAAATAGCTTAGAAATTACCAAATAAGCTATAAATGACTGTAAATGACTACAAGTGAGAAAATAAGATAATAAGACATTTGTAGGCAATTATAATATTATTTTGCTTAGTCAGTATATTATCTGATCATATATATAATTGTCAAGAATGAAAGAAGTAGACTTAACATTTTCTTATTTTCTTTTTTCATTTTTTATTTTCATTTTGATTTATTTTCCTTTATTCTATTTTTAGAACTAGGGTTAGGGTTAGAGTGACAAGATCACACTGTCACACAGCAGGTCACATCAGATGACATGGTCACAAGTCATATGACACATAGAAAGATGTAGAAGGTTCTGGAAGAATGATGTCATACAACATGTGATACACATGGTTATTTAGGGTAGGCTAGAAATAGCTTGCATGGACCATTAGGTAGTAGTATATAAGGTAGACAATTCTGTACAGAGTTCTCTATCAAGTTCTCTTATATTAACCCAATATAAGATTCTTTTTATTGACTCACTCTAAGGTCTTTGATTTGTAACAATAATATTATATGGATATGTTTTTGACTTTTAAGACTAAGTTCACATCTGTTATGATAGAATTAAAAATATTACTTTTAACAAATCTATAGTATATAAGGTAAACTAGCTTGTACTTAGAACTCTATCAAGTTCTCTTATGTTACTTAATACAAGAGTATGCTTTTGTCTTAACTCTGAGATCTAAGTTATAATACATATTATAACAGGAATGAAGAGAAATAATTCATACTAGAAAAGGTTTAGAAGTGTAAATAGGTTAGAAAGTATTATCTATGGGTTAGAATAGATGTAACCAGATCAGAATATAACAAAATAAGATAATTAATTAAGAGCAGTTTTAAAATGAATAATATGGCTATTAGAGCTACTAACTTGTTAAAAGTGCAAATAATAGACTTAAATTTATTCTATTTTCTTCATTTCATTTTCCTTTTAATTTTCCCTAAGTTTATTTTGAGTTTCTTTTCTTTTTCTCTATTTTTAGACTTAGGCAGGAGATATGATGTAATGATACACATAACAGTTACAATCATACAATCATGTAATATAAAGAAGAATATAAAAACAATATATTGACTTTAAGGCAAGCATATATACTTTAGGATAAAATAGTTATAATATACACAGACCAGAGTCTATGGACCAAAAGTAGATATATTGTAAAAGTGTTCAGGAGAGATTAATGGTGAGTAGAAAGAGATTTAGTATTAAAAAAAAGGAAAAGTATATGTACTGAAAGATGAGGAGTTAAGAGTGGAAATAATCTAGTTATACTATAATATACTGGCAGCAGGACATAAAAGCAGAAGAAGTAAAACTAGTAGAGGTAAATAAAGTTAAAGATTAGAAGATAGAAAATATTCTAAATAAAAGAAAAATAAAAGGAGTAGTGAAGTATTTAGTATGATAAAAGAGGTTTATAGCAGAAAGTGATATATGGGAAAGAGAGGAGAACTTAGAAAATGCAAAGGAAGCACTAGCAGAGTTTGAGAAGAGACTGAGTGCAGAAGTAAGATGTTAGATATAGTAGAAAAAGGAAACTTTAAAAGAGAAGAGTTGCTAGAAAAATATATAGCAAAGATGTTATACAGATGGAATGATAGAAAGTTTGAGAATGAGTATTTGAAGAAGTTGGAAAGAAACCAGTGAAAATAGAAGTTAGTTTCTCTAAAGAAGAAATCTTAAAAAGAAGGTAATATTAGAGTTGAAGATGATAGACTTTAATTATTTTCATTTTATTTCCATTTATTTTCTTATTTTTAGATTTAGAGTTAGGAGTTAGTGTGATGTCACATATCATAGAAAAATGTAAAAAGTTCTAGAATAATAATGTTATACTATATGCTTTTTAAAGTAGGCTAGATTTAGTGTAGCAAGACTATTAGCCAAATGTAGATAAGATAGACACTTTATAACTAGAACTCCATTGAGTTCTCTTGTGTAATCCTTATACAAGATTCTTCTTTTGACTTAACTCTGAGTCTCAAATTATAATACTAAAGTTATAACATTGGAACTCAATTTCTGTCTTGAGACTATCTAATATAAAACTCTCTCTTCTCTTTATTCTTTTATCATCTTTAACTAAGAGTAATACTATTCTTAGTTAAGAAAAATTGCCAAGTTTAAGACTATCAAGTAGTAATAGTACAACTACTATTATCTAATAGAGAAGTAGAAAAAGTAGTGAGATTTATTATGGTATGCAAGTTGTATATTAGAATAAGAATGAGAAATAAAATAGTAGAGGAGCAAGTATAGTGGATCTTGATATATATGTAGAAAGAATTAGTAGATATCTCAAAGTAAAACATATTAAAGAATATAAAAGTAGAAGAGTTTGAGTTTACACTAATAGAAATTTTTTTGGCAGAATTAAAAAGAGTATTTTGTCAAAGCTAAAGACAGTGGACTCTAATTATTTTCATTTTCCTTTTTCATTTCTATTTTCTTTTTGATTTATTTTTCTTTATTCTATTTTTAGAACCAGAGTTAGGGTTAAAGTGATGAGATCACACATCAGTCACATCACATGACATAGTCACAAGTTACAAGATGTATGGAAGGAGGTAGAAGGTTCTAGAGAAATAATATTATACAATGTGCACAATTGTTATAAGATGAGAAAGTGTGGACAGACTTTAGTAAGATATTTATAGATAGTTATATTATTAGTCTACAACAAGAGAGAGAAAGCATGTGACTGAGAAGTCCCATGACATTATATCATAAGGCTTAGAGTGGTCTAGAGTAGTCTAGAAGGATTGAGAAGAGTCTAGAGATAGTAATATCAAAGAATATGTTAACAGCATGGTTTCCTCATGGTGTTATAAGACAAGTGTGTAGACAGACTTTGGTAGGGTTAGGGTTAGGACAGATATAGAACAGTAGTAATTATTAGTCTACAATGGATGGAGAGCACATGACTAGGAAGTCATATGATAGAGTCTAGAACGGTCTGAAAGGACTAATGGTCTAGAAGGATCAAGAGGAGTCTAGATCAGAGTTAGGGATGACGTCAAGGAACATGGGTTCCTCATGGTATACATATGATGTGCATATGTACAGCGGAGATTAAAGGTATGATGTCAGGGCACATGTAGGAAGCATGGTGGCCTTAAGGAAAATACATGTGGATGAGTAATAGGACATGAGGGTGATGTATGGACATAAGGGCAGGTTAATATTGTTGTAGCATGGACCACATGTAATTTATATATATAGAGGAGCAATGCAGCGAGGGCTCCTTGTCAAGTTCTCTTGTAATTCCCCCACTCTTTACTTAATAGCTCATTGGAGAGCTTTGCTCGTTGTGAGATCATTTGTCCTTGAGTGACGAGTGGTTGCTACAACACATGGTGTACACATGGTGCATGCATATATAATGGAGATTAAGAGTAGAGTTTAGGGTATGACATCAGGGCACATGTATATAGCATGCTGGCCTTGAGGTAGATGTATGGTAGATGAGTAATAGGACATGAGATAGATTACTAATAAACATGAGGACAAGGTATAGACATTAGGGTAAGATGTGCAGTGGAAGTGTAGTCGTAGCATAGACTATGGATACTTTATATAAATAGTTGGTAGAATACTGTTATAGTTCTCTGTTGAGTTCTCTTGTGAATTACACAACTTATGTTCTCCACTAAATATCCACCTTTGAAATTTATTGTTAGTACTGCTATTAGACACTGGTCTAGTAGTTGCCACAACAACAATGCATGTTGGCCTTAAGGTATATATATGGCTATTTAGGGTAGGGTAGAAATAGCTAGCACAGACTATGAGTCTTAGGTATATAAGATAGACAATCTTGTACAGAGCTCTTTATTGAGTTTTCTTATTGTTATAAGACAAAAGTGTGGACAGACTTTAGGGTTAGGGTTAGGACAGAGATAAGATATAGTAGTAGTTATATTATTAGTCTATGACGAGAGAGAGAGGGCACATGACTGGAAAGTCACATGACATGATGTCATAGACCTAGAGGAGTCTAGAGTGGTCTGGAAGAACTTAGGGTCTAGAAGAATCAGGAAGAGTCTAGAGATGGAGTGACATCAAGGGACATGGATTCCTCATGGTGTATGCATATATGACAGAGATTAAAGAAGTATGATGTCAGGGCACATGGATATGGCATGGTGGCCTTAAGGTAAATGCATGGTGGATGAGTAATGGATATGAGGATAGGGT
>Ga0157357_1000973_pt1 | contig 12119 bp, 16 predicted proteins | sample AttcapACBM1_FD_111485 | JGI IMG/M metagenome (GOLD analysis project Ga0157357, IMG submission 111485) | Fungus gardens microbial communities from leaf cutter ant in Botucatu, State of Sao Paulo, Brazil - Atta capiguara ACBM1 | ecosystem: Host-associated > Fungi > Mycelium > Unclassified ... | reverse complement strand
CTCAATTGGATGGAGATCTCGGTGCTCCCATGAGTGAAGACTGTCTCTTTCTGAATGTGTGCATAAATAATCTCCTCTTTCGCATTGTCTTTTACTTTTACTTTTACTATTTGTAGGTGTGGCGTCCCGCAGGCCATTCAGATCGGAAATTACCTGTTGTTTTCTGGATTCATGTAAGTTGTCGGTAATATGTCTTCGTGGAATTCCTACTGAAAAATATCCGGATAATTAAAGGGAGGTGCCTATACGACCGGGTACGTAGTTGTCAAATGTCCGTAGAAAGTCACTCAGACTTTATTTTATAGCGCGGCGTCGTTGCCTAAATACGAAGCAACAGGTGCGCTTCAGAGACCCCTTTATAGAACTCAAGGTCACTCCAGCTACCAGAATTCGTTCGAAGAAGCATCGCGATTGGAAAACCTATTATCTTCGTCTCAACGTAAGGGACAGACTCACGGCAGCAGATGAAAAATCTGCTAATATTGGCTACTAGCAACTATCGCGTGAATACTTTTGGCTTTGTAAGTTTTAGTCTATAATATCTGTACAATTAATGCTGATAGCAATATAGCTATCTAGTGCCCACCAACCCCCTCAGGATCTCAATGCCGGTCTCTGGGATCAGCGCATGGCTCTCGAGTTTGTTCAAGATAATATTGCCGCATTTGGTGGAGATCCGACCAAGGTGTTTCTTCTCCTCCCTGCCACTGATTATATACAGAACTTAAGTGTCTCTAGGTCACTATTTGGGGACAAGTAATTTGATCTTTATTCACATCACTTACCATGAAGACAACTGACTTCTGTAGTCGGCAGGGGCTGGAAGCGTTATGGCTCTTTTCATTTATCCTCCCGATCGTCCCCTCTTCCGAGCTGGGATAAGTGACTCCTCTGTCGGCCCGTTGTACGTTGACTTCTCCGGTATTCAGATCATTGCCATTCAGATCATTGTTTCTAGTAAAAGCTCTCCTCCTGCCTCGACGTACGATAGGCCTGGACTTCCATTCAACCGTCTTCTAGGTGAGACCGGATGTGCAGGTGACCCGAGTCCCGTGGATTGTCTTCGCAAGGTTCCATTCGAGGTGTGTAGATAATTGAAATTTCGATTGATCTTTCAAACCACGTTCTGGACTCAGACCCTCCTGAACATTTCGAATGCCATGATATCAGCTACTCTGAACCGACAGTTATGGCAACCTTCCGTTGGTCCCGCTGGGAGTTTGATTACAGAAGTAGCTTCGAGTAAGATAATGAGGAGGGACTTCCTTCACCTGCCATTCCTGTCCGGTACCAATGTAAGTGCCCCTCGGGTGGAGGTTTCCAATAAATGACCTGCAAAAAACTCTAGGTAAATGAAGGCACCACTTTCAGCACTGTTCTTCGTAATCTCGGATTGACGGGTCAAGAACAAGATGCTGCGTTCGACAATTACGTTCGCAATCTTGTTATTGACAATACTACAATTACACAAGATGTCTTGGATCGCTTCAAAGAACTCTTTCCCGAAAATGATCGTACACTGGGAGCCCCTTTCAACACAGGGGACCCCTTGTTCGATAGGGGAGAAGCGTGGTATACCGTTGAGATGTTCCTATCTGTGAGGCGTTTATTCTTTGAACATGGAGCTTCGCATCAACCAATGTTTGCGTACTACTTTACGGAATTTATTCCTGGTAGCGACCCAGCTCTTGGAGGTGGGTCTTTAGTTTTGGCGGCAGGGCCGGTTCTGATCCTCGAATTCGCTAGTCTTCCACGCATCGGAGCTGGAGTTCCTTTTTGGAACAGAGTCCCTTCCATCAGTGGAAAATGAGTTCACAAATCGGATGCAAGACTTTTGGATTAACTTTGTTAGTGATCTTGATCCCGGAGGTGTGTAATTATTTCTCCGGAAACCTTCATCAGTTGCATGAGATGATCTATGATCAAGGTGGCTGGCCTCGCTATGACCTCAACAGTAAGCAAGTCATGCAACTCAACAGGAACAACCAGACCCACATTCCTGATGGTGAGATCCAGAGCTCTGGCATCACGTTAACAGCATGGTTGCTGACTGCCCCCTTCCAAAGACTGGGATTTAGAGAAGACCAAATTCAGCAATAGCGTAAGAGTGCTTGATGAGTTCCAAAAATGAGCGAAATTTCGGAACTTGGCGGTATAGCCTCGAGGCATCGACCTGGAGATCGCCGCCAACTCTCAGAACTGTGCCAGTGAATTGATAACCCATTGTTTATGAAATAGGTTCCTGAAAACGCTTCGAGCTGAAGCGAAGCCGGCGCATGAGTTATATTACAACTGTGAAGTTTGAAATGATTTGTCATGTCAATCTCCTGAGTGATAGTGCTAACCACAGGATTATTCTGACGGCTGTCCATCTCCACGTTCGAGAAACGTCGTTGAGCCTTCTGGCATCCGAACTACTATCATTCGGGATATACTTATGCCCAATAATTACATACTCTTAGCAGGTATGACAACTGTGGGTGAGACGGAATATATTTGTTGATTTGTTGATATCGATGTCAATCCGAGTCACGCGATCGGATCACAAAAACTGACGGCCTGTTAGATAATTGAAAAGGCAGCCAGGTTGTACATAAATAATGGGATCACTTAGCTTGCTCTCTCTCCAGTCCCTTGTCTAGTGTTTCCTACCTTACTCTTAATTCATGGCTGATGTTAACCAGCAAAGAAATTCTCTGAACCAAGCGGAAAATTACAAGCCTGCAATATCATCCTCGACTAATGTGCATGTCGAATCCCAGACCACATATGCTGGGGAGGAGTTGCGAACACCATTACCTAAATTCCAGCTTTTCCTCACTTTCCTCATCCAATTTGCAGAACCTATCACCGCTCTCGTCATCTATCCCTTTGTCAACCAGTTTGTGAGAGACACCGGAATCACTAAAGGTGATGTGAAGAAGACTGGTTACTATGCTGGTATAGTCGTAAGACTTGCACTTCCATTCCTCGCTGTGGTTGCGTAAACTGATTTTGCGCCTCCGTTGCATATGCTAGGAGTCAGTTTTCTTTTTCGCCGAGGCCGTAACAGTTTTCCAGTGGGGTTGGCTGTCTGACCGCTTTGGAAGGAGACCAATCCTCTTGTTGGGTCCCCTGGGTCTGACATTTGCAATGCTCAGGTTTGGTTATTCGATAACCTTTTGGCCGATGGTCGTTTCACGGTGTATGCAAGGTATTTTTAACGGCAATATTGGCAAGTTTTTCGGGTTGAATTAGGCCCAAACTGGTAGCTGAGAGGCATGTTTATAGGTGTTGCAAAGACCGTTATGGTTGAGGTAAAGTAATGTTTGACTTCGAAATTTGAATAAATCATGACAGTAAATCTAGTTGACTGATTCAACCAATGTCGGCGACGCTTTTGCCTTAATGCCCCTTATGTGGAGTATTGGAAGCACTGTTGCGTACGTTTCATCATTTAGGTCTCCGGTTTTGCATTGCTAATACCTTTCGAAGTCCAATCATAGGTGGTGTCTTGAGTAATCCAGCTACTAGGTGGCCAAACGTCTTTGGTAGGATTAACCTTTTCAGAGAGCATCCATATTTCCTGCCTTGTCTCGTTGCAGCAAGTATCGCCTCATTTACATTTGTGATTGGTTTCATTGGGCTCAAGGAGGTAAATATTAGTGTATCCTAGCGTTCGATATGCTGACCTTGTCATTCGTATAGACACATCCTTCTTTCTCTAATACCAGGGATCCTGCCAACGACAAAGAGAGGAAGCGAGACTCAAAAGTCAATTCCACTGACACTCTCCTTGGCCATAGTGATTCCATAAATTATGGGACCACTTCAACCCTTCCATCCACATCGTCTGAGCACTCCATCGACTCAGGGAAAAGGCTCGCAGGTTTCAATTCAGAATTCGTCACCTTACGTTCTGCGTTCAAATCCAGAAGAATGCAATTCATCATTGTTAATTACGTCTTCCTCGCTTTCACAGATATGTGCTATTCTGCACTCAACCCACTCATACTCTCTACTCCCATTCAATCAGGTGGACTAGGTCTGAATCCTTACCAAATCGGTTTGATCATGGGTATCTGGGGTTTCATCAATGCCTTCGTGCAGATAAAATTGCTTGGAAGAATTATTCGGAGGTATGGAGCTCCATCGGTCTATAGAGTTGCATACGCCTGTCAACTCGTTTGCTTCATGTCATTTCCTTTTTCGACCTACTTTGCGCGACGAGATGGGAGTGTTGGTTTTGGATCTTGTGCAGTGATTTTCATTCAACTGTCCTCCCAATTCATCTATTACATGGCATATGGTTTGTACAAATATTTCGTCTGGAAAGTCCTAACTAACATATACAACGAAAGGTGCGATTCATGTTGTTGTCGCTCAATCGGCTCCAAAATCAATAATGGGATCTATCAATGGTCTAGTGCAGATGACAGGTTGCACAATGCGAACCATTGCTCCAGCTTTTGCTTCTTCTTTGTTCTCGATATCAATGGAAAAACAGATTCTCGGTGGATACTTCATCTATGTGGTCATATATTGCATTGTCCTAGTCGGCATTGGCTTCAGTAGGCATTTGACAGATCAAAAACTCGAGAGGTCATCTGCCTAGAACCTGGTTGATTTCGCTGCTTGACCCTCAAAAAGCCTCGTTAAGAAGCTACTTGTGATGACTTGATGAATCTTTAACTGATTGGAGGCTCATTCTATACGAAACCGCATATTTACAACCACCTGTACTACTCAGTCGCCTGTCAGGACAGTTGTCAGAGGTGTCTCCGAGACAGTTGTAATTGTAATTCCAATTCGATTCACACCCTATTGACTGATCAATCAATGAAAATTCTGCGTTCAGGTTGTGAACTGCGACCTGATCACAGTAGGATCGAGATATAGGAGATTGGCCGATTTTCTTGACTCACTGTAAAGAGTTCCGTCTAAATGTCTGTGATAAAATATTACCTGTGACATTGTGCCTCCGTGCTAGTATTCTGTATGTCTGCCAGCTTGTGTATGTTTTGCTTTGTGATAAAGATCGCCATACCTTCCTTGAATCCAGTTTCCCGCACTTCCGGGACATAGTGCAGAAAGCGAAAACCTTTCTCTCGTACTCGACCTTCCTTTGAGAAGTCTTACAAATTCTTGCAGGTCGAGAATGAGCTATGATGAAGAGAGCAGCAGAGATACGAAGGATCCTGTATTACCAACATATTAATTTTCCTTCTCTACATTTTTCTCTATACTCTCCTGTAGATAGTCATGCCTGTGGCGTCTCTCTGAATCGTGATTTCCCTATCTTGTATCCACCTGTGTAACTCTCCAAAGCTAGTATAAGAATACCAGAAAAAATCAATCAATCTCTCTATGGTGCAACTTATAGTTATGTAATGAGCCAGGCGCCACAATCATGACTGTCCTATATGAGAACCGTTTCGGAGACTAATGGCCTTGGGAAAGCTAAATCGGCACTAGAAGTAAGGGCGGCTTGAGTGCGGGCCTGTTGAGGTAACGTTACAAAGCAACATTGATCCACAAGCACCTAATTCTTCAGACAAAATCCTAAGTCCTGATCCGTTGTGGAATCGAGGGTAGTGCCCAATTTTTGGAGGTTACTTATATCCTTGAAGGTAACCGGTATCCCTGACTGGAAGGTGACTGCATAGATATGGCACGAGTGACCGGCTGTCCGCTAGAACTTTGTGATCTGCATAATTCGAACGGCTGAGTGGCTGGCAAGGTTTAAGTAGCGGATTCAGGTTGTCCCAAACCACACTCGTTGTCGATGACCGGAAACATTTTTGATTACTGATTGACATTCAGAAAGCAGCTCCAAGCACGATGTGAAAATGGAGATACAATACGCTATCAAGTCACGTAAACTTGCCTACTTCGGCGGAGGAAAAGAAGGTTTCGTCTTCTGTCCTGTCTTATAAAGTGCACCAAAATAGGATTTATCCCTGTTCCCCCTACTCAAGGTGTAAGGCCGCACACACTACTCTTTTCCCCGGAAATGACTGGTACCATTCTTCTTGACACTCAACCGAGTCAAGAGGTCGAGCGCGATGAGCTCCCAGAATTACCTGCTGTACAAAGTGAATATAACCAGTCATCGGACGCCAAGGACCAACCACGGACACCATTGCCCATATTTCAGCTCTTCCTCGTTCTTCTCATTCAATTCTCAGAACCCGTTGCTGCGTCTATTATCTATCCATTTGTCAACCAGTTTGTGCGAGATACCGGGATCACCCGAGGGGATGACAGGAAAACCGGTTATTATGCTGGCGTCATCGTCAGTGCTTCATCTTTCATTCACGAAGTGCAGACTGAATGCTCGTTTGTGCAATGCACCTGTTAGGAATCAGCTTTCTTCTTTGCAGAAGCTGCAACGGTTTTTCAATGGGGTTGGTTATCTGACCGCTTTGGGAGAAGACCGATTCTACTGCTTGGGCCTCTGGGTCTTACTTTCGCTATGTTGAGGTTCGGGCATTCAACATCATTCTCGTCAATGGTTTTGTCGCGGTGTATGCAAGGTATCTTTAATGGAAACATTGGTTGGTTCTCCGAGTTCACTTCAACCGGAAGCAATCACTAAGAGCGTATGTTCAGGTGTTTCGAAGACCGTCATGGTTGAGGTGAAGTAGCCGTCATTTCGTCCTCTTCCGATCGATTCCTCATAACAGACTCCAGTTAACAGACTCAACTAACATTGGTGATGCCTTTGCGCTATTACCTCTCATGTGGGGCGGTGGAATTACGGCAGGGTGCGTGCAATCACCTAAATTATAGTTTAATCAGCGTCAATATTTTTCGAAGTCCTGTGATGGGTGGCGTTTTTAGCAACCCGTCTATCAGATGGCCTGACGTCTTCGGAAAATTTGCTCTCCTAAAAGAACATCCGTATCTCCTGCCCTGTATGGTCGCTGGAGGTATTGCCTTCTTCACATTCGTCATTGGTTTCCTGGGATTGAAAGAGGCAAGTAATTAACGTCCAACTGAGTATCGATATAAATTCATCGTTTATGTTCTCCTCTAAACAGACTCATCCCACTCGAACTGGAAACTCGAGTCGTGATACTGAGCATAGGCAAGAGTCGGAAGCGGAGAACGTCACTTTCACAGATAACCTCTTGGGACATCATGATGCATCAGACTATGGGACAACGTCCACCTTGACTCACTGCCGCTCACCCTCTCCCTCCGAGGATTCAGCGGATTCTCATCGAACACTTTCGAATTCAAACACGGACTCTGTCACCTTACGCACTGTGCTGAAGTCGAAAAGGATGCAGCTCGTTATCATCAACTACTTCTTCGTTTGCTTTACAGAGATGTGCTATGTGGTCCTTTTGCCTCTGATCTATTCCACGTCTATCGAAACTGGCGGACTTGGCCTAAACCCGTATCAAATAGGCTTGACCATGGGCATTTGGGGCTTCTTCAATGCCATCATCCAAATCAATGTTGTTGGCAAAGTTATCAGGAAGTATGGAGGAGCTTCTGTATACAAGTTTGCATACCTTTCATACTTTATGGGTTTCTTGACATTCCCTTTCTCGACTCATCTTGCAAGGCGCAATGGAAGTGTTGGAATCGGATCGTGCATAGTGATTGGTTTCCAACTTTTCTCCATTATTTTCGCATACATGAGTTATGGTTCGCATTCACTCCTATCCCCTAATGAAATCTGTGCTGACCTAGTTGTTTGCCGAAGCATCGATCCAAGTCGTTGTCGTGGATGTCGCTCCCAAACATCTGATTGGGTCCGTCAACGGCATCGTACAGATGGCGGGCTGCATCATGCGCACCCTCGCTCCGACTATTGCTTCCTCCCTGTTTTCGTTTTCTATTCGAGAGCAGATTCTTGGAGGGTACTTAGTCTATGTGGTGCTTTACATCATTTTCCTGTTTGGTATCTACTTCAGCAGGGCTTTGGTCAACGAAGGAAGATCCGCATAGTTTATCTTGTCACATTCGTTCCTGCCCTGGGCTTTCCCCATTGAATAGTCACTTCACCCCTCACAACCACCAGCCCTTATTTTTTCCGTGCTCTAGTTGGCCTCTATTCGACTCCTGTTCTCCTAAATGACTCTAAGATTGTGGTTCATATCTGGTTCAAGCTGATTTCCTCGGAAGTCAAATACTATCTGATTAACAAATAATAAAGGGCTTCTTTATACATAGAACCATGCTATACTCTCCCGAGTGATAATGAAGGGTATAGAATCCCAATTGCACCAACACCCTCCGAGTTTACCTCGGGAACTATCACCCAACTACTTTCCGTATGGGAAAATCTGTGGGCAGTCAAAGGAGCTAATGAATTCGTACAAAAAGTCCAGGTTCCTGTTCAACGCCTCCCGCAGTACCCCTGTCGGATTGGGGTACAGGCCTTTGATCGTCTTATTAACAAAATTTGCATAAAGTAAACAAGTTGTGGAGAAGTCAGCAGAAGTGGGGTCAGGTGTGTAATTATTCAGAGCCCCATTGTTGCCACCAGGTGGAATGGGGTGAGCAGCAATTACGGTCTCAATCCCCTCACCACCCGATGGTTGCCCAGCACGGAAGAAACCATCTGGAAATTTCATGTCACGGAAGAAGCCAAGAGCATCTGTGAGATCCAATTGTCCATCTGTCTGGCGGCCATCGATGAAGAAATTGATAGGGAAGACGGATTCTGCGTAAGCAGTGAAGTAGCGCGGTGAGACGAAAGAAAAATTCGGGTTGGTAGCTATTGAATCCTGAATTCGGCGAAAGCGTAGTTCTCCAGCAACTGTCAAGTTGTATTTTCCGGCCCCAAATTGGTTACTAAGTTCGACGAACTAATTTTTTTCAGATGAGAATTATGGAGAGAGTACTGGGGCGACATACTTCGTCCCAAAGAGTTTGATTGAAACTGTGGTTGTCTCCGAAGAACGCATCACCACGGGTCATGCTTGCATCACCTGTCAAGAGCGACCGTCATTATCAACTGCGATATTGGATAAAAGAAACCAACCCTCAAACACTGCATGCGTATCCAGACCACCGACAATTGCGGGTGAGGGAGGGTCTTGACCAGTCAAAGAGCTCTTGCCTCCAATGCTCATGAGATTGGTGACAGGATTACCATCGACTAGGAACGCCGCATAGGTGACAAATTTGGCGAGGCTGTTTTCCATATTGAACCCTGATGAGATGATCGACATGAGTTCAGGGGGTTCGAATCAAATCCAAGACTCCTTACCCTCCATGGCAGCGGTAATGATCTGTGCTGGAGTGGCAATACCATCTCGGGGTAGATACTAATTGATCTATGACCAAGAAATCTGAATAGAGCCAAAAAAACTCACACCGTGAGATGCAAGAGTGTTGAGACCTGGGCAGGGTCCCCGCATATCGTTCGATGCTGGTAATCTCCAAGGATGAGCAGCATCGTTTACCAGTTTCGCAGATGTATCATTGAGAGGGCCTGGAGGGTTTTCCGGAGAAGCAACTGAAAGCATCGGAAGAATCAGATCCAATTGCTCGCGGGAGAGTCCAGCGAGCGAGCGGTGAGCTGGAAAAGAGGAAACCGGGAAAGCCGTAATTTTCAATGGCACCGCGAGGACGAGAACAACGAGTCTCATCAAATGAGGCATATGTGAGTATCAGATGAAAATAATTTGAACTTGGGTTTAAGACTGTATTTTCGCGAGGAGCCATAACGACGTTTATAGGATTTTGAGAGAAGTATTATTATCAAGTTGTCTCTAACAACTTACATCCCTTTCTCTCACAACGTCAGCCTCGATCCAATGAGAAGTAAAGCATTTAGTTAATTGACCACGGCTGCCACATCCATATGACATGGGGATCAAGTTTGTCATCCGAGGTCGCCATCAAAAATCGTCAGCCGCTGGATTTGCACGGTCTGATTACCCCTCACTTTGGGTCATAATCCAAGAGCCTGTCGAAATTGATCTCAACGTTGAGTCTTTCTCTCTAAACAAAATGACAGCAACCTCAAACACATTGGAAGTGGCGTAAGCTCCACTCTTTCATCATTACTCAATGAGTATTAGGTCAGCATATTTTCATTTCTGGATGCGGCTATCAGGAAGTCATACCGTGGGATTGATTGATTGATACGGAACCATTTCCTATGACTCAGGGTCACTTATTCATCCGGCAACTTTCAAGTTGCAAGGGGTAGAACTGTCTGACATATGCAGAATATGATTCTGCTGAGTCCATTCACAGATAATAGTGTTTCTTAGAGATTTGTGGTAGAGATTAAGGTCTAAGTTTTTACAGTCTTATGTAATCACAGGGTGGGAGTAAGATAAACAACATCCAAGAGTATTAAATATTATCTATATATAACTAACCAATGAGGGTTGACATCTGTCATAGCAAATATCAGGCTAACTCTTGATAATTAGCTATATTTGATGTAGTTATAACTATTGCAAAGCATCCAGTTAGTAAGTATTTGTACTATAATCAGTAGTTCAACTAATTAGGTAGTCAATATAAAATTTTTATGTAGCTCAACTTATACTATTATTGTTATGACTTAAGTCTAGAGTTTGGATACAAGAGAAAACTTGTATTGTTTAACTCAGTAGAGTTCCTAGTATAGGTAAGTCTACTCTATATATCTCTGGTGCATAATCTGTGTACACTTTATATCTAGCCTACCCTAAATGTTATGAGTTGTATATATAAAAGTCATCATATGATATAATGTATAACATTATTCTCTTTAGATGTCATATGCTGTTGTGACTGTGACTGTGACAGCTGTTATGCCTTGTCATATTACTGTGACCATTGTGACAGTCATGTATGATGTCACATTGTTCCTCCTTTACTAAGTCCAAAAATAAGAAAAGGGATAGAAGAATTAAGATAAAATATAAGACTTAGATAAGAGAAGAGAAAAAAAGAAACAATTCTACTTTTTTTGATTCTGACAATTTCATGGTCATGCTTGACAATACACTCAAGAATCACCTCTATAACCTAACAAAATGCTAGTTATTGAACACATCTAGACTTCTACTTATAGATTACAGAATTTATGTACTGCTTACAAATGACCTCTGTACATATATTTTCTAGTACCACTACAACCATATCTTTGCAAAACATTTCAGACAAAACATGACATTAAAATTTATCCACTGTAAATATACTTGGTTCTCCATACCTATAAATGTTAAGAACTTCTATAAGTCTTGTGTTACTTACATGAGGTCTAAATCACAATACTACAAGCCCTATGAATCTCTCAAGCAACTTCTCATTCCACAGTATCCATGGAACTCAAAATCTATAAACTTTATCAAAAAACTTTCTCTCTCATTCAGTTTTGATACAATTCTAGTTATTATTGATTGACTTTCTAAACAGGCCATATTCATTCCTACAGTAGATACCATCACTTTGCATAACCTAGTTAAGTTGTTCATTATCTACATCTTCTCCAAACATGATGTTTTGTCTCATATTACTTTCTACTACAGATCTGAGTTTATTTTAAACTTCTTTTAATTCTTGAGATCTGCCTTCAATATGTGACTTCATTTTACCTCCAGATACCATCTAGAGGGGGACAGCCAGATAGAATACACTAATCAAATATTGGAACAATATCTCTGCATTTACTACAACTATCAACAAGATAATTGGTTGGATCTTTTCTTACTTGCAGAGTTCACTTATAACAATGTATTTAGCACCACCACTAGTATCTCCCTATTTTTTGCAAATAAAGACTACTATTCAAATATCAATATGTATCTAGAACATGATATTGCTTCTTTCTGCACTTATGACTTTGTCATAAACCTTAATAATATTCAAAACATCCTTAAAGCAGAAATATTCACTATACAATAATAGTACCAATAGTTAGCCAATATACACAGACTTCTAACCTTGGACTTCTAGATAGAGTAACAAGTATTTATGAAAGCTCAATTTTTCTACACTCTACATGTTATAGACTAAAACTCTTAGAGTCGGATAATAGAACAACTCTTGTATGAAGTAACACAAGAGAACTCAATAGAGAACTCTTCTACAAACTAGTCTACCTTATATAGTCCTACAGATGGTCCGTGCTAACTACTGTGCACCCTACCCTAAACAACCATGTGTAGTCCATGAGG
>Ga0157357_1000971_pt1 | contig 12142 bp, 12 predicted proteins | sample AttcapACBM1_FD_111485 | JGI IMG/M metagenome (GOLD analysis project Ga0157357, IMG submission 111485) | Fungus gardens microbial communities from leaf cutter ant in Botucatu, State of Sao Paulo, Brazil - Atta capiguara ACBM1 | ecosystem: Host-associated > Fungi > Mycelium > Unclassified ... | reverse complement strand
GTCTCTGCTAAATTAGCATCCTATATATACTAAATACATCTGGTCTGTGCTACAACCTCATGTCCACCTCATTTCCTACTCAAGACCACCATGTTGTATACATGTGCTCTGACGTCATCTTCCAGATCCTTCTACCACCTTCCAGGCCTTATGATGTCACATCATGTGACTGCAATGTCACGTGCCTCTTTATTATCCAAAAGAAAAGAAAAGAACAGAAAAACAAAAACAAAATTCCTATAAAGTTAGAAAATAAAAGAAAAAGAAAATAAAAATGGTTCCTGTCCAAAGCGTCCCATAACATTATTGCATTTATTCTTCTTATCAAAATCCCAAGATTGTTATAAGACGAGAGTGTGGACAGACTTTGGTAGGGTTAGAGTTAGGACAGATATAGAACAGTAGTAATTATTAGTCTACAATGGATGGAGAGCACGTGACCTGGAAGTCATGTAATAGAGTCAAGAACGGTCTGAAAGGACTAATGGTCTAGAAGGATTGAGAGGAGTCTAGATTAGAGTTAGGGTTAGAGATGACGTCAAGGGACAAGGGTTCCTCATGGTGTACACATGGTGTGCACATGTACAGCAGAGATTAAAGGTATGACGTCAGGGCACATGTAGGAAGTATGGTGGCCTTAGGAAAACACATGTGAATGAGTAATAGGACATGAGGACGATGCATGGACATAAGGGCAGGTTAATATTGTTGTAGCATGGACCACATGTAATTTATATAAATAGAGGAGCAATGCAGCAAGGGCTCCTTGTCGAGTTCTCTTGTAATCCCCACTACTAGATAGCTTACTGAGAGCTTTGCTGAAGTCAGCATATCACGAGTGCCATTCCGGCGAGTGGTTGCTACAACAAAGATGTTTTGCATAAGTATAATAGTGTAAGATTAAACTTTTTAGTTTCTTTGTCAACTGTTGAGTAAAAAGACCATTTTTCATTACTTGGACAATTTCAGAATTTGATGGAGTCTGAGAGGTGTTTGTTGAAGAAACACCTTAGATCTTTTGAAAAAACAATCAATTATTGTTAATAAAAATGGACAAATGAGTCAAATATTGATATGCTACATGAATTGCATTAGTGATAACAACAATGTAAGATATCTCTGGGATTTGGATGGCTTAGTTTATATCACACCTGATAGCAAAGAGTTTGGCTTCAGTAGAAGTAATACTAACTGTATGATGTAACATCTTTTTGATAGGATTTGAGTGCAAATAAATGTGCACTATAGATGTAGCAATGTTGTTTCTAATGCTAGCATCTGAGATGATGACTGTTGATTTGGGATTGGATATAGCATGAAGAACAATGTCATCAAGTTTGTGAAAATGAGTGGCCTTGCTTTCAATGTTATTGTAGCTTGCTCAATTAAAATAAAAACAACTAGAGAATATATTAACTAGTCTAGAACTAGGAGAAAGTTCACTATTGAGCAAATCAAACATAGAAAAAACTCCATTGAGACAATTGTTTATATTAACAACAGAACTCTTAATTTTTAATCATCACTTGGAAGTCATGTTTTCTAGTAATAGATGATGATGATTGGAATTTTCATTATGTCTGCTTTTAAGAGAAGACTTGATAGTATGATTGTTTGGAAGAGTGGACATCCTAAGTTGTTGTTATCCACTGAGTTTTTGAAGATGAAGATGAATGGGAATTAAACCAGCAATAGCCCCAATTTCCAACATAGAAGAAGTATCAAAGGCACCTAAGATCTATGAAGCAGCTCTTCTTTACATTTTTCTGAGCTCCTTAAGAGAGTATGCAAGTGGCACTTTATTGAAGTGCCAAAGAGGAAATCTATAGAGAGCAATGGGGAAAATACATGTCCTGTGGAGAATGCATTTTTAATAAGGGAGTAGACCATGAGTAGAGTTCCCAAGCATTTTTATGCACCTGACTATTGACAGAGGCTTGTTTGAGTAGAATTTAACATATTGTTAAAACAAAAGCTTTTTGTCAAAAATAAAGCCAAGATACTGCCAAGTTTTTTTGGGATAAAGTATGGGGCCTCCAAGATGACTGAGGTCAAGCAGAGAAGAGATAAAGAGACAATATGATCTAGAAAAAAGGAAAATCTCTGATTTCCTATGTTCAATAACAAGTCTAAACTGTTCAAGTAAAGAGGAAATAACATTGTAGCTACAAAAGAGATACAAGTTTGTTTTTTTGAAAGATTTTTCTGGCAATATGAAGAGACTATTATCTATGAATGAGAGAAATAAGACTGGAATTTTTAGATTTTTAGCTCTTTTTTAAAAAATGTGAAAAATAGGTGAAAGATAAAGAACAGATAAAATTGGTGATAGAGCAGGGTCTTGTTCTACACCAATGTCAACATTGAAAAAAGAAGAAGAGAAAGTGTTCCAAAGATATTGAGTTTTCTTACCAACTAAATAGTCAGAAAAGAAAGAAGAAATTCTTAGACAAAACCTAGCTTTGTTCAATATAAGAGAAAGAAGTTGGTTGAGCAATGGAAAGAATTGGGTGAGATGTTGAATGTCAAAGTGCTTGTTTGAAGGTTTTTAGTCTATCCTGATCAAATTAGGTGAGTTATAAAATTGCCCACATTTGTAGTCAAGCACTGTTTGAGTCCTCTAAGTTGATTGAGATGAATGAAATTTTTTGATATTGATTGGAATTGGAGTCTTTCACCAATGATCTTTTCAATCAATTTTCCCAGTATATTCAAGAGAATAATAGGGCAAAAGGATTTAGAAAAGTTATAAGATATCTTATTAGGCTTAGAAATGATGATTGAAGATGATGACTTGAAATGCAATGGCCAGTGGCCCAGGTTGATACATGTATTAGCAATATTGACAATATTCTTTAAACATTTAGCATCTTGAACAACTGCTTTGAGATACTTTCATGAAACTCTGTCAGAATTAGGGATAGACAAGTTGTTGCACTTGTTGATGGCATTTGTAAACTTCTCATTTGAAAAGGGAGGCCATGCCACAAGAGGTTTTGATAGGATTTCTTTTAAGATGTTTATATTGATTTGTCAATTCTAAGTGGAATTGAAAATACAATATAAAGCTTGCTAGAGATAGTTGATCTCAATTTATGGTTAGCCATCATGTTACAGAACTTTCATTGCTGGTAGTTTGCATTTTTTGACCTAATTCATGAGATCCCAGAGTCTTTGATTTTTTGATGCAATTTCTTGAATTTTATTATCAAAGAATGATTGCTTCATCTTCTTGACTATTTTTTTAAATACCTTCTAATCTTTGACATTTTTCAATGATCTATAAGCAGTGAGTTTTGCCTAACACTCCTTGTTCCACCAATCTTTAGATCACCTTGTTATATTGACACATTGTGAGTGTTCATACCATATCAAATCCAATATCCTTATGTATTCTTGAACTATGAGTTTGAGAAAATCTTTGTCAAAGATAAACAAAGTATTTATACTTCTAAAGCTTTTAATAAGATCAGATGTGAATTTTTCTTCTTCTTTACTATTTTTAATAATAGTATATCTTTTGTCTTAAATGAATTCTTCAGTGATAGAAATATTGACAGTGAGAGGAGTATGGTCTGAAGAATATTGCAATTATTGTAGAACAGAGTAGTTATGAATTTTAATCAAATTAGGTTAAAGGAAGAAAAGATCAATGACCAAATTTGAGTCACAGTCATTGTCAGAGTAACAAGTAGGGATCTGTTGGTTAGTACAAGATAGTTTGAGATTGAATAAGTCTGCAATATCAAGTAAAGAGTTACTATAAAAAGAATGGAAAGGATAACAAGGGTTTCAGTTGCTATTTCTAATATTGAAATCACCTGCCATAATAAGAACATTATAAATTTTAACTTTAATATCCTTTAGATACTTTAAAGCTGACTGGTGATCATCAGAATAAACATTAATCATGAAAAAGATATTGCCATTGTTAAAGAAAGAGAAACAGCAAATATTTTTGTGATTGAAAATGTCCTTTCTAAGAGAAAAACACAAAGTAATCTAGTTGGGATGGTTTGGAGCACCTACTACTCTGTCTCTGTCTTCACTAAAAGAACTCAGTATAGTACAGATAAACACTTATGTGGGTTTCTGGATGAAAATGATATTGAAGTCTTTATACATTTCCAGTATAGAGTCCATGAGATTTCTGTTTTTTCAAATATTTTGTGAAAAGATTCAGAGATTTTTCAAGATCATATATGTTTACCACTCATAGCTAAGTGAATTGATTTGTTCCAGAAATCACAGAGTTCTTGGTACTTCTTGGAGTGCTATTTTCTATTGAAGCAGTGTCTTCAGAAGGGGTATGTGTTGGAGTTGGCTTAATGTTCTTCTTTGCAGTTCAAGCATTTAAATATGTGAGGGCAGAGTTTACCATGTTTGGTTTCAAAACATGGAATGTTAGTCTTGAAGTTGGCTTTATAACACCAAGCAAAGTAACAATAGTGTTTGATCTTGTATAAGCTGTTGCATTTGACACAGTAAGATCCTTGGACTTGGTACACAAAGATAGTATGTCTCTACTTCCAACAGTTCTTGTATTGGAGGACATCAGGGTTCATATTTGCTCTATAAATGATTGTAATGTGGCTTCCTACACTGAAGTATTGGTTAATTAGAGTTTTAGCAGAAGTACTGCTTTGTGAATCTCATATGTCAATCCAAATGATAAACATGTCTGATTTAGGAAAGACTTTGATAACATGCAGTTTTAAAGCAATGGCAAATGTTGTTGAAAATGTAAGTGAACTTGATTATTGATTCCATTATACTTGAGTTGATAGGTATGTTTGTACTCTCAATGATATATGGGATATCAAGAATTTTGAGGTATAATTTAGATTGTAGGAGTTTGGCAAATTAGATGTTGTTTGAGTCCAGAGAGTTGGAGTTTTTGATGTAGTTCTCAACTACATTAAGATTAGAAAAAGATATAACTTTGTTAGATGTGACAATGAGGCCATAATAGTTGATCTGGATAAAATTAATGATATTGTCAGATTTAATGCCCTTAAGGGTATGGTTGAGACCAGCAACATGTTCACTTGAGGAAACCATGAGCTTATTTATATTATTACTACTTATAGAAACAATGATTTGTTTGTATAATGAACCCTTAGTAGTCATATTGATGTGGGGCTTTGGTTTATTAATCTTATTGATTGTGTTGTGAATGTTTTCTATCTTTTTGGCCAAGAGGTTAGAGAAGTTTTCTTTGAGTATGAGAATATTCTTGATATTCTCAGTCAAAGCTTATGCATAAGTACATATATTCTTTCTATCTGAACTACTTTTTTTTTTTTTTTAAGTCAACAATTTATTACATGGGGCACGATGGCAGTCCATGCCTACAGGAGGAATTATGTATAGAGTATCAATACCCTAATCTTTTTTATGTAGTTACCCAACACAAAGAACTACTAAGGAATTGAACCTATAACCTTAAGTAGGTTTGAGGTAGGCATAATACATATGGACAGAGGTCTCTTCCACTATGCCATCTCTCCCCCCTATCTAAACTATCTTGAGAAGACTATTTTCTACTATGGTATTTAGATTTGTTGAGTTCCTCTTGAAATGGTCTAGGAGAAACAGGAGGGAGAGAAAGGTCCAAAAATTTGACAGATTTTGGTATCAGATTTTCATTTGCTTTATTATTGTTCTTGATAGTAAGAGGAGATTTTCCAAGCTGTACAGAAACTTTGCAACAGAATGAGATACTGATGTCATCTGTTTTTAACTTGTCCCACTTGTTACTGTAGATTGCTGACAAAAGTCTCCAGGCTACCTATCCAAAACCTGATAAACTAGGAATATCTTTTTTTCTATTGTTTTTGAGATGCTTTCACTGATGAACATAGCAATGTGTTATAGTAATAATTTGATATTCTTCAAGTTGTCATTTGTTTTTTCTAAAGTTTCAAATAAGAAAATAAGATTGGAATTGCCATTCTATAAATTGGGATTAGCTAGGTACAAACTTGAATAGGGAATAGAAGATGACTCAAGATTACAAGATTGAGTTGTACTGGTACTATTGTTGGTATTATTCTTGACATGTGTGGGAAACATATCATTTGCACTATTGGCCTCTGTCTGGTTGTTGAACATCTTTTGCTTCTATTCTATCAGCATAAAGTTGAAATGATAAATTTGAATAGATTGATGATTCTCTTGATGATTTCAAGCTTAGCATACTGGATCTACCTCTCATTCTATTCATTTTGACATCTTTAAAGACTGTGTTCATCTCTATTGAGTAGAATGTAGCTGATTTATAAAGAAAAGAATTTTTATTTACAATTTCTCTAATAAGTGCTATTATACAAGATAGTGGTAAGAAAGAGAGAAGCAATGGTGTAATGTCATATTATAACTCTAATCCTAAGTTCTAAATGAAAATATAAATAAGAAAAAATAAAAATAAAAATAAAATAAATAAAGTCTCCTGTCTTCAACTCTAATATATTCAGAGACTTGTAACAGAACTATAGATAATAATCTTGGTCTCAACTTATATGTTATGCTGCTATCTATTATATAGGTGTAATTTTATATAGAGGACTAAGGAAGAAGTAGGTTTGCTTAGGTTCTAGCTCAGGAAAAGAAGTGAGTTGCTTAGATTTGTTGATTTCTAGACTAGAGAACTACAGAGTATTTACTTGGTTTTAAATACTAAGTTAGAACTGTGGCTAAAGAAATAGTGTTGGGGTAACTAGCAATGTCTGTAGGATTCTACAGACTTTTACAACTTTTAGGAAATCCTAAGAATTTATTAATCAACTAAGTACAAGTAATACTCATCTCTAGAAAACTCTAAGAGAACAGAATAAGAACTTCTGGAAATAACAACTATCCTAAATACTACTAGAATATATTCCAATCTAGCATAATAATGCTAACATAACCAGGGAATAATAGTAATCAGATAGTCTATAACTCTAATAGAAGTATCTAGAAGATTTACCAAGAAAGAAAAGAAGCTTACTATAGCAACTATCAGAGTAGGGCAGTAGCTGAACATTGAGAAGTGTGAAGTAAGGTTTAACTGCAGAAAGTGGCAGTGTGAGCTTAAGGAGGACTACAGGGTCCAGCAGAGATAAAGTAATGCTAGTTGATAAGAAATGAGAAGACTATAGGGTTCAATGGGATTTGAGTACTTGAACTTCATGCAAAAATAGGTCCTCTTACAAATAGTAGTGTAGGAAATAACTAAGAAGACATTATAGAGACAGTTTCTTGGAAATAAAATGATCTGAAGTTTAGGTGATGAGTTACTAAAAAATAAAACATGAATGATTGATCTGTGTATGAGAGATCATGGATGTGAAAGTATATCTAGAATGTTTCAGAGTCCTATTTGGGGTTAGAAAGCAAATGTCACAAAAGTTTCAGAAGTCAATCTATAATGCAGGATGATATAAGCAGAAATTCTCAATAAGAGAAAGAAAGAGAAATTGTTAAAAGAGATAACAGTCAAGATAGGATTGAAACAGGAGGGTGAAGAAGATGGGATTATAGTTGAAGAATTATTGGATAGTAGAGAAATAAGGTTGATAATAAGCTTGGAGTTTGTAAAGAAGTATAAGTTTAAGTAGAAGAAGTTGGAGAGACTATTTTATAAGGAATATAAGAAGAAAATAGAGATTGATGTGATAGAAAATCAGGAGTGGAATATGATACTGAGAATGCCATGGCTAACACACCATAACTCTGAAATTGATTGGAAGATTAGGAAGATGATGATAATAAGATGTGTGAAAGAGTATAGAAAGCAGTGAAAAATGAAGCAAATAAAGCAGGAATGGCAAAAGGAACAGATGGGAAAAAATAAAGAAAAAGAAGAAGGATTTTAGGAGATCATTGATGGCGAAAGAAATAAAGATAGCCAGAATAATAGAAGAAAGAAGAAGAAGAGAAGGACTTGATAGAAATTGTGATAGTAGAACAAATGGAATCTAAAATATTTCATAAGTATTTGAAGATGTTTGAAAAGAAGGATTTAGAGAGGATGTCAATGAGAAAGCCATGCTATAGATCTCAGAGAAAGATCTGTACTAAGGAAGGGAAAAATTTATCCCTCATCTAGAATAAAAAGAGAAAAAACAAGAATTTTTGAAGAATTAGTTGAGAAAGAGGTATATTCAACCATTGAAGTCACTGCAAATATTATCAGTGTTCTTTGTGCCAAAGAAAGATGGAAAGAAGAGAATGGTGCAGAATTATCAATATTTAGAAATAGTTGGATAAATAAGAACAATTATCCATTGCTACTGATTTCAGATTTGATAGATAATATTGGGAAGAAAGTATTTACAAAGATAGACTTGAGATGGGGTATAATATAATGTCTCATGGACTTGAAATTCACTAGCTACTCTTTTAAATGACTTGCTGAGAGACATGATAAAAACAGGAGATATAATAGCAATTATTGATGATATAATGGTAGGAACAGAGATGGGAAAGGAATGTGATGATATTGTGGAGGAAATATTAAAAAAGAATGGTAAAGAATGATTTATTTGTGAAACCAGAGAAATATGTATAAAAGATAAGAGACTTGGGGCTTTAGAAGTGGTAATAGGACTAGATAGAGCAAAGATAGAGAAGGAAAAGATTCAAGGAGTAGTGAATTGACCAGTACCAAGGGGAGTAAAGGATGTGCAGAAGTTTTTGGGGTTGGTAAACTACTATAGACAGTTTGTTAAAGAATTTGCAAAGATAGCAAAGCTTCTTTATGAGATGACAAGAAAGGATATGAAGTGAAATTGGGGAGAGAAACAGCAGAGGGTATCTGAAAAGCTAAAAGAGAGATTTACAACAGAGCAAGTCTTGATAATACCAAACTTAGTATCAGATAAGAAATATGCTCATAAGAAAAACAATCCACAGAAAAATTATGAAAGACATTGAATGAAATATGAAAATATTATCTATGATATACAGATATGGATTGTAGATGACTATGGCTTCAGAGATACACTGCACCTTTGCATGTTGTGGTGGTCATATTTCAGAAGAGAATACTAATAGCAAGATAAGGAACTATAGAGTATTTATACATCTTAAATACTAGTAATTAGTAACTATAACTATATCTGAGGATTGAAGAAGACAGATAACTACTCTGGATACATTCAAATCCTTGGAATGGAGTCCTGAGTTCAATGTTTATTATGAGGAAGTCATATGATCAGTTATGGAGTAATTGGACATGAAGTGGAATCAGATTGATCTGTACTAAAAAGTATATGTAGATCAGAAGAAAGATATTCATTTCTGCAGATGTTTTGAGCAGATCAGATGTTATGTAAGTATTATTTGTAATGGAGTCAGATAGATCAGATGTGTATAGATGTGTATATAATACTTAGACAAAGAAATAAGAATAAAAGCAGATGTGTTAGATTTTGCTATGGATAAAGTATTGTTAATAAAGTGTGAAGATGAGAAGTGAAGACCAGTTGCTTATATTTAGAAGCATAGAGATATTTCTTGAAAGGAGCCAAAAGTCAGTTTAAGATATGGACAGATTACAAAAACTTGGAATACTTTATGAAGTTGAATTAAAGATAGGCCAGATAAATCTTGTATTTGTCAAGATCTGATTTTTCTTTGAAGCATGTAGCTTGCAGGAGCATAAAAATAGTAGATTGGGTAGAGGGTGTGGAAAATGACAATGAAAACTGACTTATGTTGAAAAAAGAGGGTTCAAAATTAGAGCAATGGAGAAAGAACAGTTATTGAGGGAGTAAAAAAAGAAATTATAGGAAAGATAAAAAAAATCAGAAGCAAAGAATGATGAGATAGCTAGAGTGGTAAAAAAGATGAAAAAGGCTGGAGTCGAAGTGTTAATAAATGATAAATGGCAGATTGAGAATGAACTAGTATTAAAGAAGAGAAAAGTATATATTACAAAGGATAAGAATTTGGGGTTGGAGATTTTTCAGCTACATTATGAGATACCAATAGTAGAATATAGAGGATAGTAGAAGACTGTAGAATTAGTCACTAAAAATTATAGATAGCTAGGAATAACAAAGAATGTTAAGTGATATGTGAAGGGATATAATCAATGTCAGAAGATAAAGAATAAGATGGAGATTCTAGTAGGAAAATCAAGATCAAACATAGTACTGGAAAAACCATGGTAACATATATCAGTAGACTTTATTATGAAGATACTAGTATGAAGGGGTTATAATTTAATTCTGGTAGTATATGAGAGGTTTTTGAAAATATCACATTTTATAGCAATGATAGAAAAAATACTAGTAGAAAAATTAGCAAGAATGTTTAGAAATAATATGTAGAAGCTTTATGGATCACTAGAAAGTGTGAATTCAGACAGAGGTTCACAGTTTGCTGTGGGGTTAATCAAGGAGTTAAATAAAATATTGGAAGTGAAAACAAAGCTGTTGATGGTTTTTTATTTATAGACAGAAGAATAAATGGAAATGACAAATCAAAAGTTGGAGAAGTACTTGAGGATGTATCAATCATAGACAGAAGAATTGGTTGGAACAGTTGGCAACTACATAGTTTGCCTTTAACAACAAGGTATATTCAGCAACAAAGTTGTTACTGTTCAAAGTTAACTATGGTAGAGAACTGAGAATGGACTTTGAGATGAGAAAGAAGGAAGATAATTTGAAGGTGGAATAGTTTGTGAAAAAAATAGAAGAAATACATAAGGAGGCAAAAATAGTATTGAAGAAGTCACAAGAAGAGATAAAAAGATATGTTAATAAAAATAGACAAGATGTGGTAGAATATAAAGTGGGAGATAGAGTGTTGTTGAGTACAAAGAACTTGGTGTAGTAAATAAGAAATAGGAAGATGAAGAAGTTCACAGAGAAATTTGTGGGACTTGATAAAATAAAGAAAATTCTATTAGAAAATACAGTAGAGTTGGAGTTACTAACATTGATAAGGACTCATCCAGTAGTAATGTGAGCAGAATAGTATTATATGTAAAGAAAATATTGAATATAAGGGATGTAAGAGGGAAACAGAAGTATTTGGTTAGGTGGAAATAATATATAAAGGAAGAGGAAACTTGTGAAGAGTTAGAGGACTTAGAAAATGCAATGGAAATATCAAGATTTATGTTTATAGTATATCATTCTTATAATATATATATGATGGACTCATAAACAGTACATGTGGTTTAGGGTAGGACTTGTACAGTATTATATAGTATAAGTGTTATGGAACGCTTGAACACTAACAATTTTTATTTTATTTTTCGGATTTTATATTGATTTTATTTTATTTTTATTTTTATTTTTATTTTTATTTTGGATGATGAAGAGGCATGTGACACTGGAGTCACATGACAGGTCATATGATATGATGTTATAGGCCTAGAACATGGTAGAAGGATCTAGAAGATGACATCAGGGCACATGTATACAATATGGTGGCCTTGAAGCGAACATGAGGTTGTAGCATGAACAATAGGGCAGGCTTAATTATTGGTAGCATAGACCAGGCATGTTTTGTATAAATAGAACTCTAATTTAGCAGAGACTCCTTGTCAAGTTCTCTTGTGAACTTACCACTTTATATCCTACTAAGAGATTTACTCGTTTGTGTTATTATTTGTCATTGTGATAAGTAGTTGCTACAACAGTAAAAATACACTAGGAACTCTTTGTTGAGTTTTCTTGTAATTTTTACAAAACTCTTTGTAACTTAAGACTACTTAATTGACTTATTGACTATCTAAGTTAGTATATCATATGTTAAACTCCACCTTTGTTAAGGAAAATTTACACCTACTGAGAATATCCACAAATATAGTATAAAAGATGGAATAGAAGATGTGACATAGTAAATATGAAGTGGAAATAACTCAGAAGTAGTACTATACAAATAATGACCTTAGCTTTAACAGAAAACATTGTGCCTAACTTAAACTTGTTGTGTAGTCATACTTCAGAAGAGAAATATTTATAAGCAATTGGGATAAGTATTGTTATGAACTAGAATCCTTAGAGTTGGATAATAAAACAACTCTTGTATTGAGTAACACAAGAGAACTCGATAGAGTTCCTAATACAAAGTAGTCTACCTTATATACTATTCCCCATGGTCCATGCTAGCTACTGTGCATCCTACCCTAAATGACCAT
>Ga0157357_1000969_pt1 | contig 12173 bp, 11 predicted proteins | sample AttcapACBM1_FD_111485 | JGI IMG/M metagenome (GOLD analysis project Ga0157357, IMG submission 111485) | Fungus gardens microbial communities from leaf cutter ant in Botucatu, State of Sao Paulo, Brazil - Atta capiguara ACBM1 | ecosystem: Host-associated > Fungi > Mycelium > Unclassified ... | reverse complement strand
CAGAAACGTATGATTGTTCGAAGTATGCATAGGGACATATTAGTGTCATGCAACACATGTACCCAATATTTTGGTTAGGATCATTCATGTAGATCAAATTACAACAAAAATCCCATCACCCACAGAATTTATCGACTGGATCAATCGGCCCGAAGAGTGATGATAGTACTTTGGTAATCCTTCTGTGGCCGCATGAAGATTGTTGATGCCAGTGCTGAGAGTGGACTATCCGTACGAGGACAAGGCAAGCAGATGCAGGCGCCTGTCCAGAGAGGAACGGAACTTTCTCCCTAAACCAGTCAGTTTCCTTTGCAAGAGCGTACCACTTGGAGAAAGTCATCGATAACGAATTCTCGAGTGCATAGGGTTTATGTTCACCAAAATATCATCAATGAACAAGCCGTTGAAGGGTATGACATTCACATGAAGAATTAGGAAAATCGGAACCCGGGGGTAGACGTTTGAAATTCCGCGGGGGAAGTGATTCCTTTACGAGTGAAAACGAGTAGAACATGACAGCCTCGGAAAATACGATTATCAAGGTGAAACCGTGCCTTTGGGAACAAGAAGACCTGTTTGAAGATTATTATATGATTGACCAATTGATCATGCGTAGATGGATAGATACGAGTTCTTGTGACGAACAAGCCCGACCCTAGATTGTGTGCACCACGTTAGTGGTAGGGCATGAGAGAGAAAAGGCACCTGGAGATATTGAACCATTCCCGCCGGGTGAAAGGGAACTCAGAGTTCTCGCAGTGCGGGGTCCGCGCGTGACCACAGATATGGTGCTAGTAGAGAAAGTACAATCCTTCTCACCCTACAATCAATTGAAGAACTTGGAAGCATGAAGAAGCGTAAATGAGGAGAAACAGAGTGAAGGGACCGGCATACCGCTTCCGAAGACCGAACAGTAAATATGCTGATCGATGGATACGGGCCTCATGCAAGGATTCATGGGGACTCGCAAAGGCAATCCCACAAATGGAGATGAAGCCATGTAGTGAAACGGGCCGGTATACAGTATCCGCATGACTTCGTAAATGTGAGTCCCAAAGTCTGACGAAGGAAGAGAAAATTAACTATGCGATTTGGTGTCCGTAAATTGGGTTCGGCAACACAGGCAACACACTACATACATAGAACAAGAATAATCGGCAATGTACCTTGCCAGCGGGTTCGAATGGTTCAAGAATATACTGCACATGAGCCGTATTTCTGCTCTTCTTAACGCCTGCCATAGCTCTTGGTAAATGAAGGTACCGTCTAATCTGAATCAGTGGAAATAGAGATGGAGACACAAACGATCACTGAAAGGAATAGATAAGTCCTCAATGAAGAAGAGCGAGTAAGGATGAGAACGTTTTGGACAACACCAACGGTGGCGCTCTACCGTCATATTGCAGTCTGCAATTGGAGCTGCTTTGTGCCTTGATCTTGGGAAAACTTCGACGAACTGACGGCTACGACTATGACTTTGAATTAGGTTGGTTATGGGCCGATACTACTTGCATCGGCAGGTACAGCCTTTTTTTGGTGGAGTCTGGTGATCCATTGAGAGTCATTCGAGAGTCATTATGGTTATACTCTCCGGGTCCGTTGGTAATGGATTGGTAGCTCACTTGATGACAGGTACAGTCTTAGTTCCGAACAATGCAACGATTAAGATTAAATTGTGCTCACTATCTAGCTATTGATTACAAGCCGTATGGGCCATTCTGTTTCAAATGTTGTCAGAACGGCTGGTGGGTCCTAGAGCATGGCTTAGTATCAGAAGATGAGCAGGAGGTTTATCTCTGATTTCAGAGGGGTGAGACTGCGCTCATGAGTTTAGTTTCTCCACTCAGTTTTCACGGCTCCGAATTCAGTGTTTGAAGCTATGCATTGCACCCAAGGTTTCTTATTGAGCAGTAGTGGACCGTTCGCACGACAGCCTGTGTGTAATAACTAGTTCCGATGAACTGGAGCTCGGCCTCGCAAGTCATTATTAGACGCTATTGTGTAGGAAGACTTGAAAGCCCTGAACGGGTCTGTAGTAAATGGTTCACAGAGGTGACGTTGGGCGATGTTAAATGATCAGGCCATTGGATACCCTCAATCAACTTTGAACGGGTAGGAGATGAATGATACCTGATACTATTCTTGTTATCCGTCGAGGACGCCATTTATAAATGGTGTATTTGCTTGAAACAGCTGCCCTGACTCACAGATCAATTACGCTGAGTCCCGACGGCGAGCATCATGGGAAGTGTTCCCGAAATTCATTGGCGAAAGTGAAAATAACTGCTGTCAACTATGCTTTGCATTGGTCGCCATAGATTGCATCATGTTTTCAAACATTTGAGCTTGGTTTTCACTGTTACACATACATCCGTCGTTGAGGGGGCTGTATTGACGGTAGTGACAACAAATGTAAACCATGTTTGAACATGTTTGATTGGGGACAAATACTAACCTAGTCACGCCACTCCGTAGTCACGCCACTCCGGTAGATCGTACGAGGCTCAAGTATACCTCCTATCCAGAGTAAACCCCACTCACTATGAAACTCCTAATCGATGTGGGTTATTTTCATCTCAGTGCAGTGCCCAGCAATTAGAGGCAGTGTAAACCCAATAATCACTGTCATGTACTAGCCAACTTCAATGATTGTTTTACATGACTTTGCCACAACATTTGATGCCCTGTGTGCTGTTCAGTTTGGTCTCATTAGGGTTGCCGGGCAACCGACAAAGTATGTATATATTTAAACCGAAACGATCTACTGTTCGGTAATATCGCGATTTGCGAATGAGATATAAGTTCAAACCCCAAACTTTTCAAGTCTCCCCAAACTTCACTTCGTTTCGCTCTCTTCAGTTGTGCCACCATGACCATCGTTCTAACCCCTTACTTGGTGAATGGTGTTCAGAAGCTGAAGGTGGTACCACAGTGTTTGCCTCTTTTACTTTCCTCCTTGCCAAGGTTCCTGATGCGTCAGACAGCATCTAAACCCAAGCGTGGCCTTTTGCCACCCGCATTTGGAGAATCCGTACATGCTCTGCGATGCCTTGAACAATTGAGGTCTAAAGATCAAAATATAGAGAAATACAATTATTTGTCTAGCCTCAAAGAGTCCAACCCTCAAATGTTCTACAAACTTTGTCTCGATAACATGTCAGAATTCACGCCAATAATTTACACGCCAACTGTTGGAGATGCTTGTCTACAATACTCACATATCTACAGGCGTCCCGAAGGGCTGGTTCGTGTCCAGCATATCATCACCGGAACGGATCTGATAGTAAACTTCGTTTTCAGTTCGTTTCCATCAAGGACAAAGGCAAGATCCGTGAAGGTGTGTCTCCGTCTGTACAGTCCAACTGTCTTTAAACTGTTCTTAGTAATCGACAATTGGCCAAGGATCGACGAAGCACGTATCAGTGTTGTCACCGATGGTAAGTGCAGGTCCAAATGGTGTGTTGTGATTTCTTGATCGACCATATCGTGACTAGGGTCAAGAATCCTCGGGCTGGGTGATCTGGGTGTAAATGGCATGCCCATTGCAATCGGCAAGTTATCTTTGTATATTGCTGGTGCCGGGTAAGAAATATCTGCAGATTTTTGACCATTTCCATTCAAATCATTTTCCAGCATTCGTCCAGAGTCAACTATCCCTATATGTCTGGATCTTGGTACCAATACCCAGAGATATTTGGAAGATCCACTCTATCTCGGGTTGCGTCAGAAACGTGTTTCGGACCAGGAGATGACTGAATTCATGGACGAGTTCATGTATGAAATGGCCAACACCTTTCCAAAGCTGATGATCCAATTCGAGGTATTTCAATTTCTTTCCGCTGTTTTACCTTCGAGAAAGTGTATCTGATTGTGTTCAGGACTTCTCAACTGATAATGCCTTCAAATACCTTGAACGATACCAAAATAAATATCCCGTTTTCAATGATGACATTCAGGGGACAGGAGCCGTCGTCCTCAGCGGTTTCCTGAATGCGGCAAAACTTTCTTCAATGGCATCTGGCCAGCCCCTGTCGTCACACCGCATCTTGTTCTTTGGGGCAGGATCTGCAGGAGTCGGAGTAGCCCAACAACTAACTAGTTTCTTCACTCTCCAAGGCTTATCAAAGGAAGAAGCTCGTAAATGTATATGGCTTGTGGACTCACAGGGACTCGTGTATAATGCCCGTGGGCAACTCGCCGAGCACAAGAAGTGTGAGTTTACTTTAATTTCTCGGCCTCACTGTCTGACAAGGTGGGACAGACTTCTCGAGGGACGATTACGGTGGCACTCCGATGACCGATCTAGTCGAGATCATTAAATATGTGAAGCCCACTGCTTTATTTGGTCTTTCCACTATCACTGTATGTGCTTCAGGTCACTCGGCCAACAGTTAACTCGCTAATGCCACGTTGTGCCTTGCAGGGTGCATTCACTCCGGAAGTCATTCAAACTATGGCATCAATCAATCCTCGTCCCATCATCTTTCCTCTGTCCAACCCTGTCCGTCTCTCGGAATGCTCGTTTGTCGACGCCGTGCAATATACCAACGGATCAGTACTTTTTGCATCTGGTTCACCCTTCCCGGATCAGCCATTCCAGGGAACTACTCTTTACCCTGGGCAAGGCAATAACATGTATATCTTCCCAGGTTCGTAATGTCGAATTTGTCTATCTTTTGTTAAATCATCATGTCCCTCTACAGGTTTGGGTCTAGGTGCGATTCTGGGGCGTGTCAAATCTGTTACAAATAGCATGGTCGAGGCCTCTTCTTTGGGATTGGCTGACTCGCTGACTAGCGAGGAACGTGCTCAGGGTCTTCTGTACCCACGTATTGAACGAAGTACGTCACACGAATCATTTTTTTTGATACGACATTAACATATTGCTCTAGTCCGTGAAATTAGTGCTCAAATTGCCAAAGCAGTCATCCGAACAGCTCAACGCGAGGTTTGTGCATTCCTCCAGGCTTCCGCGGAACTAGCTGATACATGTTTCTTAGGGCGTTGATCACAATGAATCTCTTCGGGGTTTGAGTGACGATGAACTTGGGAAGTTCATCCTCAGAAAGATGTGGACACCCCGGGGATGATCTGAGAAATAGTCAGAACACTATGATAGGTGACTAATCAAAATTCACCAACAGAAAAGTGAACTATAGAGTTCTAGCTATTGTCATTATATGTATATATATATATTTAGTAAGGGACTGTTCAGAAATTAATGTCTGAAACAATAGAAAGGCCAGACTGTTATTATGATGATGATGTCAAAACTGAATATCTTGATACTACACATGAAATGCTGACCTTATTTTGGTGAAAACATCTGCTAGCATTTCTTCAGTGAAGATGGATTTCTCTGCAATCCCTAATAAGGTAATATTGACCTTGGCCTAGATATTATATTATGATATGTCCGATTCTCTCAATGTCACAGATGTGCGTGAGCCCGTCTGTGGATTGCTCTCTCATCAGCAACTTTTTGGGTGGAACATATTGAATTGTTCAGAGTCCTCATATAGTCGAGACAATTGTATAAAATTTCTACCCTTCCACGTCGACCGACGCTAAGGACAGTGACTTAAAGCTAAGTATATCACTAGAAGCCAACACGCCCATCCTATCTGTATCTTGACGGACCTTCTCTACATGCTTAGTGGCGTCAGACACGTGGACGACTTTACAACAGACTGGGTGTAAAGCACAGTTCAGGAAAGGGGACGGGGAGATATTTGGGATCTTAAGTCGAAAATTGAACAGGTAGATGCTTGATAAAAGGGGTCCAGGGTGGGAAGTGTTTGACCTCACGACGGATTCAAGTGGAGAGACAATCGATCAAAAAAAATCGTGGAAATCTTTGCTCATGGTCATGACATTGGTCAAGGAATGTACCTTTCCTCCATTGAAACTGCTGATATCGTGACGGAATACCTGAAGGATGGCCAATACGCAAGAAGTACAGTCGAAGTGAACATCGAGTTGCAGGTCAATCTTCTGTCATATCATGTTATGGGGATTAATAACCACGCAACTTTTTAGACTTCTCTTCCATATTAAAGAACGTAGCCTCTAGAATGATATTGACGCACTCTGTTTAACATCCGGGGACCCACGGATTGCCTTCAACCTGCGGCCAAACTTCGGTAGGGCGTTATAGTCAACATGTCCCGTTACGGCACATTTTTGAATGAAGGCCTGCATAAGGACAATGGAAACCACGAGTATAGTAAAGCATTTACCGACGAGATCTTCAGCATCTGTGTGATTTTTGGAAGCTTCAGTAATCTTCAATGCATAGCCAATGTTTCTCACAAGAAGGTATTGGATGGGTGCTGTTCGACTCTTGCATTCCTAACTGGGGTCTTCAGAAGACTGCCCAGCATAGACAGATATGCAGAAAATGGGCCACCAAGAGAACTCATATGGTAAAGTGACATTGTGTTCAAAGAACCGGCCATGGTTATAACAGGATAGATCATCATTGCAAGAGAAGATGATCTTGGAAAGGTACACACGAGTACCATCCTTGGTTGTATGGAGTAGTAAACAGCCCAAAACCCAGATTCGACAAGAAATGGATTTGTAGAGTAGAATCCAGCTTTGGAAGTGGAGGCATAATAAGTGAAGAGTAGTGCAGGCAGTTGTTCGTATTCGCATGTGTGTTTGTAAGTATCCAAACTTACAGCTTACAGATTATGCACAGCTTCCGGGCTACTATCTTGCCAGGGCCTAACCTGCTGACACCACCCTTTGTTTCGGGAGCACAACAAGGGTTGAAGAACGGGCTCGAGTCTCGAACCATCGCAGAGACATTTTCCGGGAACCCCAGCGTAAGTATTTCTGAGCGCCTTTGGGCGTTTCAACATCAATGGCAAGGTCGTGGGGTCTATGTAGGGTCTTTTGATGAATCGGTGAACGCCAATCTCTCACGGTACTGTGGTTGCCAGTGATTTGACTTGACTATGGGATATATAGTAAGGGCAGTCTGGACAAAACAGCATAATCATTGATGGAAGCTAGTCAGGTACCGGCCGCTGAAGCTTTATAGCCCTGCCATTTTTTTGAGCATCGCAAACTCGTCTTTGCCACTAGCTTTGCAAAGTGCATGGAATTTTGAACTCGAATCAGTTAGTAAGGATGAGGGACTGTGAGAGTTGGTCACTAAATATGGTGGACTCATTGACGAGATTCCTATAGCTCACTTGTCGAACTCAATAATACGACCTTCTTCCAACACCATGACCTAAAAAGCTTGATGTAAGCTATTTTACAGTATTGGTCACATTTTGAAATTACCTTGTCATAGTCAATGACCGTCCTCAGACGGTGGGCAATGGTAAGTATAGTGCTTTCTGCAAATTCCCTGCAGGACAAATCAGTCATTTTTATTTGGAATGAACGAAGACCAGACTCACTGTTTGATCGTTTTCCCAATGAGCTCATCGGTTGCGTAATCAACGCTAGATTTTATCAAAACCACGTAGATTGTACTCATACACAACTTCGTACCTCGCGGTTGCCTATTATGCGCCAAGTAATTGAGGGAATTGTCTACTTTTTGACCTCCATCTGACAGAACACATACCTCATCCATAACCAATACTTTAGTCCGCTTGAGAATAGCTCGTGCCATACACAAGAGTTGTTTTTCTCTGATCCAGTGAGACTACCGAAATGGGCAAAGTAGGGGGAGACTCACCCAGTGGAGAAATTCTCACCTCCTTCTGAAACAACAGAGTCAAGGTCACGGAAAACGTTAGCATTGACTGTGTCTGCAGCTTCGGCTGGAGTATCTGCCGACGGTATGAGATGGACACGACGCAATGCCTCATACTAAAAAGTAGTGCATTACTTTTCAAATATGGAAAAGAGTTCTCATGAACTCACGATATCTGCATCATCATACTCCCCAAACACATCTAAAGTTGATCTTAGTGTTCCACTCAAGACGGTTGGATCCTCTAAAGAGCGCATTGGGGTGTCAATCATTCTTATATGGTCGAGAGACACGCACGAGGTATGATAGTTAGGCGACTTCGGAGATCTGTCAAGCCAATTTTGCTCGTGTCAAGATCGTCAATCAGTATGCAACCTTCCGTTGGCTCCACAAAGCGGAAAAACGAAAGGGCAAGAGTGCTCTTTCCAGAACCCGTGCGTCCGAGGATGCCAACCTACATCACATCAGCTTCAGACCGACGATCTTCTCCATTCCGAGACTCACCTTTTCACCTGGATTAATCTGGAAATTGAGATGATGGAGAACGTCAGGTAAATCGGGCTGTTGCAAAAGGGTCAAGTACAAACAAGGACCAAAAATTCTGAGCATTCACTCACAGCATATCGGATAACTAGGTCTTCGCACTTAATGGCACCATGGGAAGGCCAAGAAGCGGGAGGCCTCGGTTCAATAAATTCCGGGGGTTCACGTTTCAATTCTGAGTATTCTTTGACACGTTCAAGAGCGACCTGAAAAATGTGAGCCAATTGAAGGCACGCCCATATTTCACGTTCCTTTTTTACGAACCATTGATTGTTCCAGACCAACAAATCGTCGAACCTGACTTTTTTTTACACTCGAGGAATTCAAATAAGATAACATTGCTCACCATGAAAAGTAAGTCCCCTGTTATAGTGGAAGCGAACGCGAGAGCGAAACCAGCAAAAGATGCTGTAATTCTCGGTGTCACAAGACACACCAATCCAGTAGCTCCGACAATTGCAGCAGATACCAGGTTAAATCGCACAGAAAGCCACCGGTTGACTGGCGGAGACATCAGGATAGAGAAACGAGCATAGATAATTCCCAAATGGGCCCACCTCCCCACATCCAATAATACGGGTTTGAATTCTGAGCTTCGTCAACTCTAGAGGCCAAGATTGAAAGAGAGAAATCGACGCACGGTGTCGACGCATCGTAACATATCCCTCAAAAATTTCGAAGAAGCGCCAAAGGCTCGGATGATCGGAACTCCAGAAATAGTCTCCCCATAGATAGAGTAAAGCGGAGAGCGTGTGACCGAATCTATAGAAAGATGAGCATGAAAACAACCTATGTTGATGCCATTCTACTAACCGAGACGTCGCATATCCCGGGAGGTTTGACCATATACCTATGTAGCACTTGAGTTCAATGCGGGTGGTATGGATAATCTTTAACAAGAGCAGACCTTGGCGACTACACAGCGCAGTATACGTTAGATAACGAGTCATTCGAGCTTGAAAGATGTCGGCGTACCGTTCCAATAGATGAGACCAAGGATTACCGCCGCAAGGATAAACGGAGGTCCTCCAACAGCACTGACAGTGACCAAAGTTGTCACAGCCGATAAACCATAAATGATGCTTCTTCCAAAGTTGTCCGAAAGGCTGCTGTCTATACCTATCGGAAAAGATTTGAGCTTGTTTGTCATCTTGGGAAATATTTTTCGCCCACGTACCTTCGAAATCTTTTCCAAATCGATTTAAAAGCCGGCCTCTGGAAACAGTATCATGAAAGCGAATGTTGGCAAACAGTACTGTCTCTAAGAGTCTCTTGTAAAGTACCGTCGAGGCATGAATTGAGCCGGTGTATAATACAAACCAGCGGACGGTAGAAACGACTAGCCCAATAGTTGTGATGATCGAATATACCGCGATGTAAAATACGGGGCTGTCGGCACCCTCCTCTGGTGATGTTGCTGACCAGTACCTGATCAAAGCATCAGATTCAAATTCCCAAAGCCGGGAGATATCTTTCAATCATACCTCAACCAGCTATTCTCGAGTACGGGACTGAGCGAGGCTGCGATCAAGATGCTTATGAAGATGGTCCAGTACCAACCATTTCCACAAGCCCAAATATAGGTTTCCCATATTTCGCGGCCGATACGGCCAACCGCACGTTTCTCTTCCTCTACGAGTTTGCGTGGGGGCTTTCGTTCCTTCTTGACTTCTAATGGACTCGGGATAATAGTAGAGCTGGTCTCCGAGCTTGATTCGACATTCTTCTTGACATTCCTTTCTGGCAATGCTGAGACTTTCTCTTCTACTTTGATAAGTTCTTCCTCTTCTTCCTCGTCAGTTTTCATTGCATTATCCGTCGTTTGAACAAGGGTTTTCATAACCGGTGAAACAAGGAATGCTTCGGAACTACCTTCAAACTGCAAACGTCCGTTATCAAGCACGACGATGTACTTTGCGCCTGGAGCACAAAGCTGAACATGGTGTGAGACGAGAATGACAGTTCTTCCTTTCATCAATTCACCCTTGAGGCATTCCGTGTACAGATGTAAAGCGGTATGAGCATCAACTTGGAACGATTGTCAGCCGAGAACTATGCTTTAGGTTCCCAAGGAACCCACCAGCAGAAAGAACGTCATCAAGTAGGAGAATCGATGCCCTAGAATAAACTGCTCGTGCCAAGGAAACTAAACAAATACCTCAGTGAGTCATGAGATTTATGTTATATGACCACCCTCACCTCGAGCCTTCTGACCACCGGACAAGTTAACCTAGTGAATGATGATGAGTAAGCGCAGTCACAAGGCTTTTTACCACACTGAGTAAGTTAACTCACCCCACGTTCCCCGATCTCAGACTCATCACCGTCCTCTAAAATATCAAGGTCACTCAATAACGCACAGACCTCAAGCGTTTTGTGATATCGCTCCTCATCATATGGCAGATTAAACAGAATATTGTCTAAACAAAATATGAGCTGTTGACGTTTTAAATAGACATGCAACATACCTCGAATAGAAGCATTCCTAAGCCATGCAGCCTGTGGGACGTAAGCCGTCGATCCTTGTACAATCCATTCGTCCTTCGTAATGGCACTTTCCTTCGCAGCGGTAACTAAGGAATCAGGAGGAGAATGTGGACACAACAACTGTCCAGCCAGAACATCCGTTTCACCGAGCAACGATAATAACAACAAAGTCTTTCCTGATCCCAGTTTCCCACAAACGAGCGTCAATTCCCCTTGAGGAAAATTCAAAGTCAAATCAGTCAGAACAAACTTTTGTTTCGGAGTCGGTGCGATGGAGGGAGCAATGCTGGTCATTGATCGGTCTTGAGGCCAAGTGAGTGTACATGACTGGAGTGCAATTCTTTTCTCTTGACGGTCAAGAGAAGGAATAGCCTTGACTTCGCCTCCATTGAGGTATTTCTCAATGCGGCGAAGAGAAACCAAGCTTTGCAGCATGTTTATGAACGTTTCGGGGAGAGCATTGAGCGCGAATTTCATCTCACTAAAGACTAAAGTTACGATCAGTATCTCTGAATTTGAGTATGTGGAAAGAAGTCAAATTCACCCATGATCTAATACAATCACAAGTCAAGTAAGAAAACAATACAACCTGAGTTTACCAACTCACCGAAGTGAAAGCAACATTTGGGGTCAATGGCATTCTGCGTACCACTGCATAATGCCAGAAGGACACCAAGGTCACAAGAATAGGACTTCCATTCCTATTTGTACGAGATAAGCTCACCACACAAAATCGGGGGAACATTCCGAAATAACATTACCAAATGGCATTCCAGAGAGTCTGATCATCACAGAACACATCAATCAACTCCAACACACCCTTCACACTCAACGTACCTCAATCGTATAATTCAACTTCTGGAACTTCAATTCCTTCTCACGTACTTTAAGCACACGGGCCTCGAAATTACGTTCCCAAGCCATAAACTTGAGCATCCTAATACCACCGAGAATCTATCCAACATCCAACACTCATCAGCATATGACCCCATGGGAAGAGCGATGAATATCATACCTCATTCATCAAAGCAACTCTCTCATCCCTGGCCTTCATCAAATTCTCTTGCGCTCCAACGACGACCTTACCTGCGAAGTGATTGAGAGGTAAGAAGAAGCAAGTCACAGCAAGACCAAAGAAACATGATACGCCTAAACAACATCAAGTCCCCCACCCTGTTAGCAATCTGTCGTACGAGATAAGGGAAAGAACTTACCGAGTAGATGATACAGGAAGAAAGTTCCAATTGCTATTTCAATAGGGGAATCGACCAATGAAAATAAGTGCCAGGCGAATTCGCTGACACGGTCAACATCAGTTGTCATGAGGGTCATGATCTGGGCTTTAGTTGAGAAATCATTTTCGTCATCTTTCTTCTCTTCTTCCTCCGTCTTCGACTTCACTCCATCTTGTTGTTGTTGTTGTTGT
>Ga0157357_1000968_pt1 | contig 12174 bp, 14 predicted proteins | sample AttcapACBM1_FD_111485 | JGI IMG/M metagenome (GOLD analysis project Ga0157357, IMG submission 111485) | Fungus gardens microbial communities from leaf cutter ant in Botucatu, State of Sao Paulo, Brazil - Atta capiguara ACBM1 | ecosystem: Host-associated > Fungi > Mycelium > Unclassified ... | reverse complement strand
GTCTCAGTCAGCACCTCATGTAGTAGGTGCTACAACCTAACCTAGTCCTCATTTTCTCCTCACCATTTACTTATGTATTACATCTCATGTACACCTCATGGTTCCAATGACTAGTAGTATATATAACGTAGATACACTCCTGTATCCTTATGCTTTACCACTTATACAATCCCCTTATCCTTTCTCAAGACTTTGCCTTAGTTACAACCTGAGCTCTAGCTTAAGGTCGTTACAGGACCAGCCATCTAATGTTCTTCATTTGAAGGCCCACAGAACAAACCCACAGAACAAAGCATTGAGCTTGTTGAAACTATTCACTTAGAGTATCATATCTCATGAAGTGGAGTCTCCCAAGGATAGAGACCAGAGGCTAGCAGCTACTGGCCTATAAAACAAGTTTTTCATTCCTACTTGCTAGTGACTTTTGTATGTTTCCAAAAGGTCCTTTATAGTAGACTAGAGAAGTATTGTTTTTGCTTTCTTGGAGCATGTTGAAAACCAAAGGACCACTGTGGATAAACTGGGTGTATTGGTGCTAAACTGACCTGTAGTATGGTTATAGTATGAACTTGGCACTATGTATACTTTTACTTTTACTTTCTGATCTGCTGCTATTTATGTCATCAATATAAGGTGAGGCCTCCCCAAATTTCCAGCTTTAACAAGGTAAAGTCTAGGCCTTGTATAGTTGGCAGAGGTGCTGAAGCATAGAGTACTTATTTATTGTAGCCACTACTAGTTGGAATAAAATTAGGCTATATAGACACATTTCAGTAGGCTCACTCAGACACTCTAGTGAAATATTACAAGAGAACTCAACAAGGAGTCTCTATGATATTAGTGTAAGAAATCTAATTATGAGTTATTGTTACTACCATTATTACTTATTATGCTATATATACCATAACTTTAAAGATAGCTTAAGTAAAGGGACTTGTGTTTCAGACTAAAACTTGGACTTATTTTTCTTTTATTATAGTTTCTCTTTCTTGATTTGAACTTATATTAAAGAGTGTAATGGAAGTTACAAAGAATTGTCAAGAATAAAGAGGGAGAAGGTACAAGAATTTGTAATGGATCAGTTGAAAAAAGAGTATATTTGACCATCAAAATCACCACAAATATCACTGGTATTCTTTGTACAAAAGAAAAATGGTGTTATATTTTGGAGGGACTTTCCAATGCCTCAGTACTCCTCCATGAGTTCTTGGAATGCCTTTTCAATGGTACTTAAGACCCCACCAGAGGTAGAGATCATAGTCAGGGAGTTAGTATTGGTATGGGGTTTACACTGCTGTTTGAGGGCAATGTACCTGGCACATAGGAGAGAACAGCTATGAAGAATCACTATTAGTAGAGAAGAAACAAAAAGAAATTTCTTTACTCACCTTGAATTGTGTACCAGGCAATCCTACCTAGCATGTACATACCTCTCATAGAGATTAGTGTCTCCTATCTTGACCCTGGTATCCCTGCAGTACCTTGTTGGTTTTTTTCCCTTATTCTTTTTAGAGGGCCATTGCCCCTCTTTAGTTATGGTGTACTTGGACACTAAAAATATTTTTTAATTTTCTTTTCCTTTTATCTATTTTTCTTAATTTAATTTCTTTTGTTTTTGTTTTGTTTTTTTTTCTTTTTCTTTTTGGACAATGAAGAGGCACATGACTGTGGTCACATGATATATCACATGATGTAATGTTATAAGGTCTAGAATATAGTAGAAGGAGCTAGAACAAATGACATCAGAAGATATGTTTATCTTATGGTAATAATGTGGTAGACTCATAGATAATATGTAGACTTTTAGGGAAGGCTTATTTATCACTAGTATGGACCAACCATGTTAGTATAAATAGTGTAGGAATACATCAAGGACTTCTTGTTGAGTTCTCTTGTAATCTCTATAAGATACTTTCCATTAAGTTTATCTTAGTAATACTATTGGTCTTTGTGACTAGTGGTTGCCACAACAGATGGAAAGTAGAGGATGGTACAAGACTACAGATATCTGAACAGTTGGTATCAGAGTTGTGAATAATGGACTCTATTTTATTTTTTTCTCTTGCTATTTTCTTTTTATTTCTCTTTTATTTTTTCTTTTCTTTTATTTAAAGGTTAGGGTTTAGTGTGATTGTCACAACTGTCACAAACCAGTATCACACAAGTCACAAGTCACTGTCACACAATCACATAGTCATAATAGAAGAATATAGAAGATTCTAGAATGATGACATCATACAGCATGTTTTACACATGTTGACGTTAAGGATAACACATGGTCATTTAGGGTAGGTATCCTGTACTTAGGAACTCTATTAAGTTCTCTTGTAATTAACCCAATCTAAGGTTTTACTTTTGACCATAACACTTGTGTCTTAAGTCATAACAGTTGAACAATCAAGAACAATTATCCATTACCACTGATTTCAGATCTAATGGATAACATAGGAAAGAAGAAGATGTTTATGAAGATGGACTTAAGATAGGGGTATAACAATGTGAGAATTAAGGAAGAAGATGAGTGGAAGACAGCACTCTCAATGCCAGAGGGTGCCTTTGAGCTGATGGTAATATTCTTTTGACTGACAAACTCACCAGTGACTTCCCAGGCAATAATGAATAATTTATTAAGAGATATGAGAGAGGTAGGAGATGTAGCAGCATTTATTGATAATGTAATGGTAGAAATGGAGACAAATGAAGAACATGATGCTATTGTGGAAGAAGTGCTAAGAAGAATAGCAGAGAATGATTTATTTGTAAAGTCAGAAAAATATGTGTAAAAGGTTAGAGAAGTCAGATTTTTAGGAGTTGTAATAAGACCAAATAGAGTGAAAATGGAAAAGGAGAAAGTTCAGAGAGTAGTAGATTGGCCAGTGCTAAGAAGTGTAAAAGATATGCAGAAGTTTTTGGAATTGGTAAACTACTATAAATGGTTTATCAAATATTTTACAAGAGTACTAAAACTCCTTTATGAGATGATGAGAAAAGATGTAGACTTGGGGAGAGAAACAGCAGAAAGAGTTGAAGAAGAGATTTATGACAGAGCCAGTCTTGGTAATACCAGACTTGAATAAGGAGATGAGAATGGAAGCAGATGCATCAGACTTTGCTATAGGAGGAGTGTTGTCAATGAAGCATAAAAATAAAAAGTGGAGGCCAATAGCTTATATTTCAAAGTTGTTGAATGAAGCTGAAAGAAACTATGAAATTCACAATAAAGAGATGTTGGCAATCATTAGATGTTTAGAGGCATGGAGGAATTTCTTAGAAGGTTCCAAGAGTTAGTTTGAAATATAAACTGATTACAAAAACTTGGAGTATTTTATGAAAGCTTAGAATTTGAATCAAAAACAGGCTAGATAGGCCTTATATTTGTCAAGATTTGATTTTGCCTTGAAGCATATAGCTGACAAGAGCATAGAATAAGCAGATAGTTTGAGTAGAAGAGTAGACTGGGCAGAAGGAGTAGAAAGGGATAACAAAAATCAAGTAATGTTGAAAAAAGAGTGGTTAGAAATTAGAGTGATAGAGAAGGGACAGTTGTTGATTGAAGAAGCTGAAGAAGAAATCATGGAAAAGATTAAAAAATTGAAAGTAAAAGATGATGAGATGGTAAAGGTGGTAGAAGAAATGAAGAAGGCAGGGGTTAAAGTATTGAGGAATGATAAGTGGCAGATTGAAAATAAGATAGTGTTGAAGGAGAGAAAGGTGTATATTCTAAAGAACAAAAGTTTGAGGTTGGAGATTATTCAACTTCATTATAATATACCAATAGCAAGACATGGAGAACTGTGGAAGATGGTAGAATTGGTCACTAGGAATTATTGGTGGCCAGGAGTTACTAAGAAAGTAAAGTGATATGTGGAGGAATATAACCAGTATTAGAGGATGAAGAATAGAGTAGAAATGCCAGCAGGAAAATTAAGACTGAACACAGTACCAGAGAAACTGTAGCAACATATATCAGTAGACTTGATTACAAAGTTACCAATATCTAGGGATCATGATTTAATTTTGGTAGTATGTGATAGGTTTTTGAAAATGTTGCATTTTATAACAATGACAGAAAAAACAATAGCATCATTGCTTCTTTCTCTTTTACCACCATCTTGCATGGTAGCATCCACAAGAGCATCAGCAAATATAACACTTTCTACAACCACTAAAGCTCTATCAATGAACACTCTCAATATGTCTGCAAACAAAGATGTGGTGATGGGTGGTAAGCTGTTTGACTGTCTTTTTAAAGTTGCATATGACAACTATGATGAGGTATGAGGTTACACTTTAGCACATAGTGCATATTGTCCTAGGACCTCTTCTATGTCCTTGAGTAAATATGAGTCAAGCTATGCTGAACAAATGGAAAGACAGAACAATATGATAGTTGAAGAAGATCCTGTCATCAAAACTAACTGTGTGTCATTCCTTGGTACACAGGTAGAACTAGAATACATGGCTCCCAAGAGTCAACCCAGTCAGGCTAGCTAGACAACTAACAACAGCACCCCAGTGAGGTAACAATGTGGCCCAAGCATGGAATCTACCCTCAACCAGCCTACTGGCTACAATGTTTTCAATGTTCAATTAAACTACAATCTGAATCAAGCTTTGGACCCAGACTTCTAAAATGACAATTTCCATGCAGTCTTACTCCATGGATCCATGGAGTACTTGGCTTCTGATACCAAAAACTTCAAGGAATCCCTTTCTAGAATGAAAAATACATTTTAGATAAGTTGATTGAAAATAACAAGGCTAACGATGTCAAGAAATTCAAAGGCATGGGCAAAGCAATGTGAGAATTTATTTCTGCAATTTACAAATCTCACTGAGATAACCTCTTCATTGACAACAATAAGTCTACCTTCAGAAATAAGGTCAAGTCCAAATTCAATCCACAAGTTAATAAACTCCAGGCCTCTCCCAAAGGAAAGAAAATCACAAAGCCTACCTTTGTTTCATCTCTTTCCCCTCCCATTCTGGCAAAGTCTCCAAAAGAAGTCAATAAATTATAAAAGTACTTCAAGAAAAATGTCAATGCTCCTCAGAAGAAGTCATATACACAAGCCTCATCTTCCTCAAAACAGACTAACTCTTCCTCAATCGCAATGGAAATGTTGAAAATCAAAGAAGCATTCCTAAATCTCCTAAACAAGAAGATTGATCTAGTCTAGAAGATTATTAATGGTTCCAATGTCAAGCCCAAACTGAAGATCAACATGACCATAAAGAGCCCTTCTCACAAGCAAGTTGTTACAAACTTAAGACCTTAGGGTTGGTCAAAAGAATGAACCTTGTATTGGGTTAACACAAGAAAACTCAATAGAGAACTCTGTACAGGATTGTCTACCTTATATACAAATACCTAATGGTCTGTGTGAGCTATTTCTAGCCTACCCTAAACAACTATGTGTATGCCTTAAGGTCAACATGTGTATCACACATTGTATGATGTTATCCTTCCAGAACCTTCTACATCCTTCTATATATCATGTGACTTGTGACCGTGTCATCTGATGTGACCTGCTGTGTGACAGCATGATCTTGTCACTCTAATCCTAACCCTAGTTCTAAAAATAGACTAAAGGAAAATAAATCTAAAATAAAATAAAATAAAATAAAAAATGTTAAGTCCACTTCCTTCATTCTTGACACAAGTCATCATACTAATGAATAACAAGCTTGCCAAGAAGTTTATCAAGGACTCTAGCATGCACATTGTGAACATCAACCATGCCCTTAAGAATATTTGGTCTAACACAATATCTAATTTCATCCAAGCAGAAGATAAAGGGATTACCATCACTATCAATAATATTTCATCAATCTCTGACTTACAGGAAATTGAAAAATATGTCAAGAGTTCTCTTACCTCGGATTCAGAACATGTCTCTACCCCAAGACTACCACAATCCAAGTCCTACCTCAAAATTGTAGGCATCCCATTCATCAGCGAAAGAATGAATACTTGTATTTTCTTGAATGAAATCAAAAACATTCTCAAGACCAACCATCTGTTCAACAACATCATCCTCACATCTAAACCTCACATCATCAAGGTCTCTCTGAAATCTGACATGTCCATCATCTGGATTGACATCTGGGATATCCAAAGTGGATCAAACACCAAGAAGATTATCAACAGACATTTCAACATTGGGAGTTTCATTGCTACAGTTTGCAGAGCCAATATGAACCCAGGCATGCCACAATGCAAGAACTGCTGGAAGTGAGGTCATATAGCAGGAGTATGTTGTATCCAGAGGTCTAAGTGTGTAAAGTGCAATGGACCTCATCTGACTAAATATTATTGTCACTTCACTTGGTGTTGCAAGGCTAATGATAAAATTAACCTATCTAGACTAGAGACCAAGAAGGGCGAGCCATGCCCTTACATGTTCAAGTGTCTCAATTGCAAGGGTGATCATCAAGCCAACTCAAATGACTGTCTGTTCTGGAAACACTGCTTCAACAAGGAGTAGCACACAAAAGAATATGCTAAACTCCAGGAAATCAGGAAGAACTCAATTCGTTCAACCGGAAACACAAACAACCTATGATTTTGAAAGACCTTAAGATTTTTTCACAAAATGTCCAAAAAAACAATTTCATTATCAGCATAATCCTTGAAACATACTCCAGCTTTAACATCATCTTCATCTAGGAACTGTCCTAGACTTTCTTGCACTCTATCTCTAGTCATGCCAATTGTGAAGGCAGCCTGCTGATGGGGGTTGTCAATCATCCCAACTGGCTCACTTTTGCCAGAGAACTGCTCACGACTAATGACCTCCCACAAGTGGTCATGTTTATTAACATTAGACTTTCCTCTCTTTGTTTTTCTCTTTGTAAAGACATTGTTAATCACAAGGGCATTCTTTTATCTTCTTTTTTTAACAATGGAAAGGTTTATTGGCTCATGGATGTTTACTCAAATTTGTCTCATTCTGCAATAAAGTATCTTAAGGATACAGAATTCAACTTTCAAAATCTCCTAATTATAATGGGGGATTTCAATATTCATGATAGTTTATGGGACCCTTCTTATATTCATCACTCTTCCATTAGTGATGATCTTTTTGTGATTGCTGACTCTTTTAACTTAAGTCTTTCTTATCCCACTGATCAAGTTTCTAACTAAGTACTCAGATAATGCTAATGACTCAAACTTGATCATTGATTTGATGTTCCTTCATAGTGATTCTTCTGAACTTAATATCCATTGTATCCACCCTGAATGGCACCTCACATCTGACCATGCTCCCCTAATGATTACCATTTCTGTCAAGATTGAAGAATATAGACTTAGTTTTTTTCTTTTTTTTTCTCATTTTATTTTCCTTTCAATTTATTTTTATATTTCTATTTTTAGAACTCTGGGGTTAGGGTTAGAAATAATCTGTCACACTGTCACATTGGTCACATCTAATGGTATAGTTATGGCATTGATCATAGGACTCGAGAGAAAGAAGTAGAAGATTCCAGAACAAAATGACATCATACAACATGGACACCACATGTTGGCCTTATGCTTGACATATGGTCATTTAGGGTAGGATGCATAGCACCTAGCATGGACCATCTGTAAGAGTATATAAAATAGACTATTTTGTAAAGAGCTCTCTATCAAGTTCTCTTGTGTTTACTCTAATATAAGAGTTTGTTCTTTTATCCCACTCTAAGGATTTAAGATCATAACAATTTCTATCACTGAGGAACATATCAACACATGCAAAAGAATAATCACCAAAAACAGCAAGGAAGATTACATGTTTATCAAAGAGGTTATTGTATCATTCACTAAGTTAGACATGTCAAGCATCTCAAATATCCCTGATCTAGAAGAAGTTGTATCAGATTTTGTGGACATTGTACAGTGTAATTGGATGAAGTACTCAAAACTCATCAACATCACCAGACATTCCAAAAGCTAGTGGAATAATAATTGCAATTGAAAGAATTAAACACAAAAGTATATGGAATAACACTAAAGAAGAAGAAGCACTAAACCAATGGCTAGATGAACAACTGAAAGCTGGTTTAATTGTGGAATCAAAGTCAAGATATGCAGCACTATGCTTTTATATTTCCAAGAAAGACAGTTCATTACAGTTAGTTCAAGACTATAGAAAGCTAAACCAAGCCACAATAAAGGATAAGATGCCACTATCTCTAATTAGAGAAGTAATCGACAAGTTAAAGGAGGCCAAATACTTCAATAAACTTGATCTTATCTAGGGTTACAATAATGTTCAGATTAAAGAAGGCAATGAATAGAAGGCAGCTTTCCTGAAAAACAAAGGACTATTTGAACCATAAGTGATGTATTTTAGACTATGCAATTTACTGGAAACATTCCAGAGAATGATGAACAGTATTTTCCAGGAATTACTCCATGAAGGAGTGCTGGCAAATTACATGGATGACTTTGTTATACTAGCCAAAACAACAAAGAAACTCAAGGAACAAATGATTATGTTTTTGAAGATTGCAGAAAAACACAATTTGTGTTTTAAATAGTCAAAATGCAACTTCAACATGAAAGAAATTCCAATATTGGGAGTAATAGTTGGCAAAGAACAAGTACAAATGGAACAAGACAAGGTCAAGGCAGTCAAAGAATGAAAAATGCCAATAAAAATCAAAGAAGTGGAAAGCTTCTTAGAATTTGTGAATTTCTATCAGAGGTTCATTCAGAACTTTAGTCATATAGCAAAGCCATTGAATGATTTAAATGGATACCTCAGAACATGCTATTGGAGGAGTGTTATCTCAAGAACAGAAAGGGAAATAGAAACCAATAGCCTTCCTACCTAGGACAATGCAACTAGCAGAAAGAAACTATGAAATCTATGACAAAGAACTACTGGCAATTGTAGAAGCCCTATCAAAGTAGAGACAATATCTGTTGGACATAATGGAACCATTTGAAATTTAGATGGACCATGAAAACCTCAAGTATTTCAGAGAACCTCACAAGTTAAATGGACGACAGGCTAAATAGTATCTCAAATTGCAAGATTATGATTTCACATTATAGCACATACCGGGAAAGACAAACACAAAGGCAGATATCTTGTCAAGAAAAGACCAAGTGGATACAAAAGAGGATAACAAAGATATACAGTTGATCAAGGAGGAATTATGGAAAAGAAGAACCATGGCTGAAATAACAATGTTGAAGTGAAGCAGTATACTGAAGAAGACAGACCTAATGAATGAAATACAAAGGAACAGAACCAAAGAGAAAGAGGTGATACAAGAGTTACAGAAAGAATACAGACAAGCTTGGGAAATCAATAGAATTGTCTATATTGATGGACAAATATATATTCATAACAATAAGAAACTTTGGGAACAGATTTTATGAGAACATCATGATGTATCAGATGTTGGACATCTAAGACAAACAAGGATGCTAGAATTGATCAAACAAAATTACTGGTGGCTAGAAATCAAGGAGGACATAAAGAGCTACATTCAAGGATGCTTCAAGTGTCAACAGAATAAAGTACAATACTAGAAGAAAGCAGGATAATTACATCTATTAGCAATATCATAGGGATCTTGGCAGGAGATCAGCATCAACATCATTGGACCACTACTGAAATCAAATAGAAAAGATGCCATACTGGTTATAGTGGATCAACTCACAAAAATGATCAGACTAAAGACAACAACAACAAGTGAATCTTTGAAAGAGATCACAAAAATCTATAGGGATGAAATTTGGAAGCTACATGGAATACCAAAGAAGATTTTAAGTGATAGAAGACCACAATTTGTGTCAAGGTTCATGGAAGAGTTCATGAAAGCACTAGGAACTACAAGACAATTGTCAATGGCATATCATCCTCAAACAGATGGACAAACAGAGAGGATTAATCAGGAAGTGGAAACATTTCTACAACACTACATCAACTACCAACAAGATGATTGGACAAAATGACTAGCAGCTACAGAATTCTAATACAATAACAAGAGACATGCAGCAACAGGTCAGACTCTATTTGAACTTAACTTTGGAAGACACCTATGGAAAGGCAACCTTGTGGCACAAATGAAGTTTCTGAAATTAGAAGAATTTTTTATAGGTCTAAAAAGAAGTTGGAAAGAGGCCACAAAGTCAATAGAAGTGGCTTAGAAGAGTATGAAGAAGCAATTCAACAAGAAAAGAAGGAATCATCAATGATCAAAGATTGGAGACAACATGTGGCTGGAGAACAAAAATATCCATTTGAATAGACCCTCAAAGAAGTTGGACTAAAAAAATACAAATCTTTTAGGATCTCAAAGAATATTAGTCTAGGAGTGTTTCAACTGGAACTTCCAGAAGAATGGATAATACACAACATGTTCAATGAAGACCTGCTGACTAAATGCAAAGAACTGCAGTTCAAAAGACAACATATGGAACTGGCACCTCCATCTACAATTATTAATAAAGAAGAGGAATATAAAGTCAAAGAAGTACAAAAGCATAGGAAATGAGGCAGAAAAACACAGTATTTGGTGCATTGGAAGGGTTATGGGGATGATCATGACCAATGGATTGCATAATCAGGGTTATCTCATGCAAAAGGGATAATTGAAGACTATTGGATGAGGATTTCAAGTTGAAAACTATAAAAGAGGGGGAGTAAAATTCCATTTTGACAGTTCACAACAACACTTGATAATGCAAAAATGTCTTCTCAACTTAGCAACAACTTCATGACTGTACAAACCTTCTCAAATCCCTACATCTTCAGACAACTCAACAATATAGACAAAGCCAGAATATTCAAGAAAGAATGAGACAATTGGACCAAATTATATCACAAGACATTGAAAGGATTAGAAGCAATGATAGATGTGCAGAAGCAAGTATGAGATATAATGAAGATAGCTGGAGAAGCCAATACTACAATCACAGAAATGGAGGAAACAATTTTGAAAGCCAGCATCAATAACAGGACAACAAATGCTATGAACATCCTGGGGATATCAGAGGATCTACAGTATCTCATCCAAAGCAATATGAAAGATTAGATATATCAAATTCAAAGAATGTTGGCTGATGAATTGGATATATATAGTGGATGAGGAAATCAATATGTGGATGACAATATTCAGGAGATACAAGAACTATACAAAGATAGGAATCAAAAGAAGGAATCAAAAGAAGAAAGAGTAGAGGATGAAGAAGTTATTTTAATCAAGCCATATGAGGTATTTGAATTCACATCATTAACAATGAAGTTAAGCTTCATAGACAATAAAGTTGACAATCTGATGAAGTACATGAAATTCATCTGCTCCCCTACACAAACAAGATTATTCAGACCACTCCCACATTACCAATCACTTTGATCCAGAGGAGAACAAGATCTGGAATTTTGGAAAGAAGTAGCAACTGCATTGGTGGATAACAAACACAACACTGAAATATCACAAAATAATTATCCAATAACCATGTTTCAAGAAGAACCACTACATGAACCATACTTTATAGCCATTGACAATCAAAGTCAAGTCATAATTGGACATAACAAGAAAACAGTGACAACATATATGATAGGAGAACTCAAGGTGTTGATATGATTTATGGAAACATGAATGCTGAAAACAAGATATTGTTATGATTAATATCTCATAGATATAATATGGACTAGAGTCAAGAATAATGATGACATGATCAGCTGCACCATAATAGTCTCAGTCAGTACCTCATGTAGTAGGTGCTATATTCTTGCCTCATCCTCATGTTCTATAACTCATTTACCTCATATACAATGAACTATTTCCTCATTGCTTGTATATATATATATAGCATAAATACATTTCTGTATTCTTATGCTTTACCACTTGAATCCATCCCTTACTTTCTCTCAAGTCTTTGTCTAAGTGCAATCTGAGCTCTAAGCTAAGATTGTAACATAGGATAGGTTACTTGAAATGTATGCATAGACCATAGTCTAGAGTATATAAGGTAGACTATCTTATACTAGGAACTTTATCAAGTTCTTTTGTGTTATCCAATACAAAAGTTGTCTTTTGTCTTTATTCAGGAACTTAAGTCATAATAACCAGGTTGATTCATAGTAAAAGTAATATACTGACTAGAAGGAAGATATTTACTTCTACAGATGTTTTGGGCAGAGTAGAGCTTAGATAAGCATTATCTCT
>Ga0157357_1000966_pt1 | contig 12188 bp, 7 predicted proteins | sample AttcapACBM1_FD_111485 | JGI IMG/M metagenome (GOLD analysis project Ga0157357, IMG submission 111485) | Fungus gardens microbial communities from leaf cutter ant in Botucatu, State of Sao Paulo, Brazil - Atta capiguara ACBM1 | ecosystem: Host-associated > Fungi > Mycelium > Unclassified ... | reverse complement strand
TGAACCTTGTATTGGGTTAACACAAGAGAACTTGATAGAGAACTCTGTACAGGATTGTCTACCTTATATACAAATACCTAATGGTCTGTGCAAGCTATTTCTAGCCTACCCTAAACAACCATGTGTATACCTTAAGGTCAACATGTGTTTCACACATTGTATGACATCATTCTTCCAGAACCTTCTACATCCTTCTATGTATCATGTGACTTGTAACCATGTCATCTGATGTGACCTGCTGTGTGACAGCGTGATCTTGTCACTCTAACTCTAACCCTAGTTCTAAAAATAAAATAAAGGAAAATAAATCAAAAATAAAAATAAAATGAGAAAGGAAAAATAAAAATATTAAGTCCACTTCTTTCATTCTTGACACATTCTGGGAAATGATTTCATAGGATCTGAGGTATTTTTAGAGAGCTTTTTAAAGGGCTGGATGGTCCTGAAGAATTAAGCTTTCACAAAAATCTTATTACCTACTTTGAAATTAGAGATAGAAGAATATTATGTATTAGTAGACTTTTGATAGCACTGTTGGGTTATAGTAATTTCAGCTTTGAGGGTACTTTGTAATTTATCAAGATCAATAGCAAAGTTATGAGCTTGGAAGAAAGTTATATTGTGTTTAAGATGCACTGAAAAGTTCAGATGGTAGTCCTTATTAGCAAAGAACAGAAAGATACCAGTAGTAGTACTGGAGATAATGAGAAGACAAGGGTAGCTCTCTAGGGATAGGCATAATGTAGAGCTCTATAGCACTTAGGAGTTGAAGGTGAATACTGAAGTATTATACTGGATCAACTAAAATGCCTTATTTGCTTATTAGACCTAATTAATTTTGCATGCTATTTCAAACCAAGTATAAGATCAGTATTTTTGGGCCTCTTTACTAGTAAGATTGTAATCTAGTTCTGAATTACAATTTGGAGCCCATAGTAAAACTTGACTACTATAGTGCATAGATTAGTATAGCTAGCTTCTAAAATAAGAAATTAGAACTTATCTAGGTAATTCTCTACAATATAACTTCCTTAGTAGTATGTAATCTATTTCAGTTTGTAAACAGCTTTAATAACAATGTTTATTGGATAGAAGTGAGTGTGAAAGAGCTTCTTGAATTTAGACTATATAGGGATAGGAAAGACTCTTATATTAGATTCTTTTCAAAATAGTTTCTTAAACCACTTTGTAGCTTGGCTACTCTTAAAGAAGAATAGGGCCCAGAGAATTTTGTCCTAATTATATACAAACTATTTCATAGACAGCTGGATGTAGAGAGAATAGTGTTAGAGTTGAAGATAATAGACTCTATTTATTTTCAATTTTTCTCTCACTTTTATTTTGGAAGCCAGGGTTAGGGTTTGGCATGACTTGGTGTCACACATCAGTCACAGTCACATGATGCTGTCATGGTCACACTGTCACACAATCATGTGTTATAATGGAAAATGGTAGAAAGTTCTGAAAAAATAATGTTATATAGCATGTTATACATATGTTAATCTTAAGACAAACATATAGTTATTTAGGGTAGCCTAATGTAGTAGAGCACAGACCATTAGTTTTAGGTAAATAAGATAGATAATTATGTACAGAGCTCTCTATCAAGTTTTCTTATGTAAACTTTATACAAAATTCTCCTCATTGACCAACTCTAAGGTCTTTAAGTTATAACAAATAGAAGCTGAGAAAGGCTTGTCTTGTTTGTTAGTCACCACTTGTTATGACTTAAGACCAAGAGTAAGGTTAAAAGAGAAATCTTGTATTAGGTTAACACAAGAGAACTCAATGGAGTTTTTAAGTACAATCTGTCTATCTTATATACACTGGGTTTATGGTCTATGCTACACTAATCTAGCCTACCCTAAAGGACATGTGTAATACATGTTGTATAATATCATTGTTCTAGTGCCTTCTTTTCTAAGGTCTTCTACAATGTTCTGTGATCATGTAACTATGACTTGTGACCAAATGTGATATTATGTCATGTCATGTAATGTCATGCTAACCTGTAAACCTAAGTCCAAAAATGAAAAATAAATGAAAATAAGAAATAAAATGAAAATAAAATAAGTTTATCATCTTTAATTCTGATACTGCTCAAGTCTAGTAGAAGTAGTATATGGGATTAAGAGCAATGGAGGTAGTTTTTAAATGTGAAAGTATTAGTTAGGAAAAGAAGATCTTGTGAGAAAAAGAAGAGTATATTTATAAATGCAAAGATAGAGTTAGATACTAGAGAGTATAAATTTTGGAGTTGGTTTATAAGACTGGTGGGAATGTTGTTAGTGTTATGTTCTTAGATCCACTAGTGCTCAGCTACTTCTCTTAGATAATACTAAAAAAGCTTCAGAACTTTGTTAGTATTAATAGAGATTATAAGATAGTCACTAGGAGTAGACATCTGTTAGAAAGTAAGGAATAGTAAGGGAGGTCAAGATATAAGGGTGGAAAATCTGAAACTACTAGACCAATCAATATGTCAAGGTCTTAAAGGAAGAATTCTGTTCTACTATTGGAGCAACTAGACAAAATCTATAGGGTTTTAGTGGAGTTTGTAACTCTAGAGAAATCCTAAGTGATATTGTTCATAACTACTAAATACATGACTCATCTCAAGGGAAATCCTAAGAGAACAGAGTAGAGTTTCCTAGGAACAATAGCTACTTTAAGTATCTAGGAGTCTATTCTAATCAAGTAGAACATTAGGTAGAACATTAAATAATCTAACTACAGAATGATAAATCTAGATGGTTAAAAATCTCAATATAGCAATCTCAAATATTACTAGATAGTAAAGACTTTGGAAACAGTTTGATGAGCACTTTCCAATGCAAGTTCAATTATACAAATCTGTTCAGCTATTCATAAGATATCAGCTAATGAAACTTTTATACTTACTGATAGCCTGATATCTCAGTTGTTTGTTATTGCTTTTGTACATCTCATATATATGCAGATAGCTCTTATTTGGGGTTTTCCAGTATAACTTAGTTTGTGAAAATTGGTCTACTGGTTGTAGAGATATAAGCTAAATGAAGTTTGTGACATTATCCCTCCTCTTGGTTCAAGCTCTATTGAGAAGAGTTAGAAGTTTTGAAGATATTCCTGAAGCTTGTCATATGCATTTTCAAGATTTTTTTTAAGCTCCCATGTATATTCTCCTTGATTAAATCTTTTCTATTGAATGAGATACTTATTTTTTTCTATATTTTTAATGATGTTGCAAAATCTTTTCTACCTTCTATTCCTCTTGACCTTTGGTTTGAACTGGTGATGGGGATATAGGTTTTTTTTCATGAATAGTGGATTCAGAGTAGGTTATTAGCTTGCTTGCATAAAAGACTGGATGTATAGCTTGGTAATGAGATGGCATTCTTAGTCAGAATGTAATATTGGACAATTTTTCTATAATCTCAAATAGTCTTTCATAACATGGTCAAAATGCTTATTCTATAGTCTAGTAATTCTTTAGACTGAGTAGTACTTTGTTACCAACTTTAAATGAAACACTTTGAACTTTTTGATTATAGTACTACTTTATTCTTTCTGCTGCAAGACTGAGAGCTGTTTTTGCATGCTCTAAGGCTTCTTGTCTTTTTATATATAAGGTCATTCAAGTTCTTGTTCAGCAACTGTTTAACTAATATTGGACCTGTTCTTGGATTTCTGCCATATTTAAGGACTTTTGTTTGTTCCTGTATATGCTTGATTATTATATGCAAATTTTACACTTGGTAGCAGGTTTGACCAGTTTTTTAGGTTATAATCAACATAACACCTAAGATACTGTTATAATATCTGGTTTATCCATTCTGTCTACCTATCTGTTTGTGGATAGTATGCTGTTAACATTGTTGATTCTATTCCCAATAGTTTATATCATTCTTGGAAGAGTTCAGCTAAATATTGCACTTCCCTATCTGAGATAACTTATAGAAGTAGTATATATAAAGGATAAATTCTATTATACAATAGTTGGGCCATATTTTTAGATAAAAACTGATTGTTGATAGGAATAAAGTGTGCTCTTTTGGTAAGCCTGTTAACAATAACATAGATAGCATTGTAATTATTTGACTCAGGTAGTTGTGTGATTAGATCTGTGGTAATAATTTCCCAAGGTTTGTTAGACACCTTGTTATATATGAGTGGTTCAAAAGGTTGCTGTAGGTGATTTTTCATCTGCTGACACATATTGCAACCTATAATATATTTCTTGATAAATATTGTCATCCCAGACCACCAGTAATTTTTAGAGACTAATTCATAAGTCTTTCATCTTTCTAGATGTTCTGCAGGTGGTAAGTCATGATACATTTGGACAATTCTTTGTCTCAGATTGTCATTCATACTTTTAGAAATATATACTTTTTATCTATATAATAATAGTTCATTCTCATAGTTTTAGTTGTATAGAGACTTTCTAAATTCTCATGATCCTGACTGAAAAAGAAACTTATAGTCTTTTGTGACTTCATCTGATAAGAGTGCTGCCTTAACTTTCTTTAGGATTATATTATCATTTATAAATAACTCATGAGAAGCCTCTAATACATTGATTGCAAAGAACTTAGGTTTTAATAGTACCTGGTTTGTGTTATTGAGATTTATCCCCATCTTATGATCTACTCTTCTAGACAAAAAGTCTTCAGCTTGTATTGTCTTTCCTGGTTTATGATAAAGTATGTAGTCAAAACAGGTTATATAAAAACTTATCTTGCTTGTCTTCTAGTTAGCTTTTGAGCTGTTCTAAAGAATGTAGGATTTTGATGATCTGACCAAATCTCAATTTTATGTAGATGTCCTTCCAAATGATGATGATATTCTTCTAATCCTCTTATTATTGCTAGTAATTCTTTATCATAGATTTCATAGTTTCTTTTATAAATATCTAATGACTTAGAAAAGAAGGCAACTGATACTATAATCCAGTAGCTAGCATCTTTTGTGATAAAACTGCACCTTTGGTCAAGTTAGAGAGTGGTTTTGATATCTTGGCAAATTTTTCAATGAATCTTTGATAAAAATTCACAAAGCTTAAGAATACTTTATTCTTAGGCTTGTACTTGTTTAACTTTTGTTGGTACTGGCCACTTTAAAACTTCTGAAAGCTTTTCTTCATCCATCTGCATCTTGTTTTCTGAAATAATCACATCTAGATACTTGTCAGAGTTTAAGATAATGAACTCTAAATATTTTCTTTTCTTTTTACATTTCTATTTTCTTTTCCTTTATTTTTTATTTTGGAACTTAGAGATAGGGTTTAGCATAACATTATGGTTACACCATCACAAACTGTCACACATCAGTCACATGTCACATGTCACATTGGAAGAACATAGAAGATTCTGGAAGAATGATGTCATATAACATGTATAACACATGTTGACCTTAAGAAGAACACATAGTTATTTAGAGTAGGCTAGAAGTAGAGTAGCATGGACCATGGGATTTTAGTATATAAGGTAGACAATCCTGTACAAAGTTCTCTATCAAGTTCTCTTATGTTAACCCTAATACAAGGTTTCTCTTATTGATCAACTCTAAGGTTTTTGAGTTGTAACAATACTTGATACTACTTTGTTTAAAGGAGTATTTTTCTACTTTGACATAGGAATCATTTTGTTTGAAGTCTTTTCAGTACTTCCTTGACCAATTGCTTATATTCCTTCTTGTTTGTCCCAAATATTAGAATATCATCTAAATATACTATTATATATTCTATATGGATCAAATTTCCAAGTATATTGTTTATTATACTTTAGAACATTGCTGGTGCATTAGAAAATCCAAAATACATAACTTTAGTCTTAAAAAGGCCTTGTTTTGTAATGAATGCCATTTTCTATTCATTTCTCTTTTTAATGCAGACATTATTGTATCCTCATTTTAAATAAATTTTTGTAAATATTGAGAGATGACTAGGTAATTTAATTAAGTCTGCAGTTTGGGGAATTGAATAGTGATTCTTGATAGTTATTCCATTAAAGGCTTGATAGTCCATAACTAGATGTAAACTTTCATTATGCTTTTTTATAAAGAAGAATGGTGCTGCTATGAAACTAGTAGATAGTTGAATGTAGTCTTTTCTAAGTTCTTCATCAATCCATAAGTCTAGAGAGTTTCTTTCTGATATAAAAAGTGAATAAATAAATAAACATTTGCTGGTTTAGAAAGTATTGCATCTTTCTCAAATTCAATTGTATAGTCATATAGTTTTTATAATAGTATTCTCTCTGATTTGGTTTTTGAGAATACATTTCCATATTCATGTAATCATTTAGACATATGTACTTTCCAGGCTTTTGTATCCACATAGTCTAATTATCCATATTAATCTTGATTGTTAAGTAAAGATACAATTACCATTATCTGTTGATAATTGTCTGAGTTAGTTATATCTCCCTAGCTCAGTATATAGTTGTCAGGATCTTCATCTCCTATATTGTCCAATAAAAGTGATCCACTGATATCCAGTTTAAGATAAAGTTCACTAGTGCCTGCTTTTACATCTTATATTTTATGGGCTTTATAGGTATATATATTCAGACACCTAATGAACTTCTATTAGCCCTTTTGCTAATCAATATTTGGATTATGTTTGTACAAGTATGAATATTCAATCATTATTTCTTTATTCCCTAATGGAATGACAAAAAGATGCTGTCTTGTCTTGTGAGATCCAATTTCTACATAAGCTTGGACATACTCTGTAATTTGTTCTGCTTTGTTGGAAGTACCATCTGCATTTACTACTTTATATGGATTTGCTAATTTATATGTTACCAGGTTGTTATTTTCCATAAAAACTCTGTCAATGAAGTTTGTGGTAGCTCTTGAATCAATTAAAGCCTCAGTCTGTACCTTTTTACCATATACCAAAAGTGTAACTGGAATTTTAAAGAAGGTTTTCTTGTTGTATGCTATATTACTACAAGATTCTTGTACTACTTTTGAATTCTTCAAACTAATAAGAAGTATACTATCCTCTGACTGTAGATCACAAACATTATTCTCTATAGTCCCAATAGAAAATCCAAGTTGGAATTCCCTTTTCTCTTCCTTTTTGGGGAGCTAGGATCAGAGATTTCCACAATGAATGTGCTATTTATATTGACATCTTCAGATAGGGAGTCTGAGTTATTACTTTCCTCCTCTAATAGTTTTATCAGTTATGCTTTGAAGGATTGATTTTTATATCTAGAACCCAGTAAAGATGTGTTCTAGAAAGAATTTTTCTAAGACATTTTATCCTTATTTCCAGATTTGTCATAACAATCTACTGTATCATGTGACTTTGCTTTATTTTTGAAGCCTTTGCCTGTACATATCTGACAGTATTATAAACTTTTCTCTTCTTTTTTCTTGACTTCACCTATTTCTATTGTATCTAGGTCTTTCTTTCCTTCTTTACTTCTCTTTACATTGCCATTTGAACCAAATATTACATCTTAAGTTTTATCTGGGTATAAGGCCTTATATATATTCATTAGTTTAATATAATCATTTCAGTTTTTTAGAGTTTGATTTGTGATCTTATACATAACAGGCACATTTTTCAGCTCATCTAGAACAACTTCTTTAAGTTTATCAATGCATACTTCATCTATGTAGTTAATAATTCTTGCTAATGTTTGGTATCTTTCTACATATTTGATAAAGTTTCTTTGGCCAAGTTCCTATTAACCCAAAGTGCTGTTAGTTTCTTCTTTGCTTCCTTCTTGTTATCTCTTTGTTCATAGATATTTTTTAGTTCTTGGGCAAAGTTGCTCTAAGAGCTTAGATTTGCTCTAATTTATACTTTGTTAAAATAGGCTTTCATATATATGCTTGCTGGAGCATGTAGACAAGTGAAAGCACATACAATTTTCTGATCATCATGGATAATACTTGATGCTGAGCAATATAAGGCTATTTGATTTAACCAGTCATTTAGTTGCATCTTGTTCTCTGAGTCTGTAAATGTGGGTGGCTCAGGTACTTTGGTTTTAGCTACAGTACCACTTTCAGGCAGACTTGTTAGCTTTACTTGAAATTCTACATTTTGTACTTCCAGTGTTGCAATTTTATTATAGGCTATAGTCAAGGCACTATTATAATAGTTTATCATGTTATTTATTATTTGATCCACATAACTTTTAGTCATGTGTGTAGTTGCTTGATATGTATTTCTCATCATCTTTATTTCCAAATTTCTCTAGTTTGTATTTTCTAGATTAACACCATCTTTAACTAATTGCTTCCAAGTTGTGATAGTAAAGTCAGTAATGCTAAAGTTGGTAGCAAAATTGTTGAAGGTCAATATTTCTAATTTACTTGACTAATGTGAACTATTGAGTATGTTTTTAAGTGAGTAAAAGGATAAAACACCAATTTTAGCCTTTAAATGCCATTTTTATACACCAATACTATTCTAATCATCTATTTAGGGGATAGAAAAGAGACTCATTATTTTACAACTTAAGACTTAGAGTTAAGTTAAAAGAAGAACCTTGTCAGAGTTGTGAACATTAGACTTAACCTTTTTTTATTTTTATTTTATTTTCTATTTTGAGAACTTAGGGTTAAAGTTAGCATGATGTTATATGTCACAGTCACAAATTGTCACATGGTGTGACTCGGTCTCACACATCTGTCACAGTCACACAATCACATGTCAAAACACAAACTAACTTCTATTTTCACTAGTTTTTCTCTAACTTCTTTAAATACTTCTCTTCAAACTTTCTATTGTCCTATCCATACAACATCTTTGTTATATACTTTCTCAGTAACTCCCTGAAGTCCCACTCTTCTGCCATGTCCAACTTTTTCTATCTCCTAATTTCTACACTTAGCCTTTTCTCAAACTTTACTACTATATTCTTTGTATCTTTTAAGTTCTTCTTCTTCTTCTATATACTGTGTTTCACTGTGAACCTCTTCTATTATACCAGATACTTTACTAATTCTTTTATTTTTTTTATTCTCTATTTCTTACTCTTTAACTTTATCTACTTCTACTGGTTTTACCTTCTCTACCTTTTGCTTCTTTACTTGCTCTTGTTAGGAGGCAATTCACACTTGCTGGATTATTCAAAAGATAGCACAGAAGATGGAAGTGTAGAGCTAGGTTTAGGAATTTGTTCCAAGGGACTAGAAGTTAGTACTATGCAGATAATTAACCTTAGCTTCAATAGATGATGTTATGCCTAGCCTATTTATTATGTGATTGTATCTCTTAGATGTTAATGTTCAGAGAGATTTAAATGACAAGTATGGCACAAGTCTAAATTGATTAACAGATTGAAGAATAGTATATGATAGCTATTGTTTTTAAATATGGAAGTGCTAATCTAATAATACTTGTTTACTGTACTTACTCCAGATTGTTAAATACTATAGGAGTTGTTACTCAAAACTCCATGAGATTGATGAGAATGCAGAGTTTGGTCCTTGGGCTGATGGATGATTGAAATAGAGTGCAATCAGTACTAGAAGAAGGTGGGAAATGTATGAATGTTGGATGGTATGTAATATCTCCTTATCTTTTGGCATATAGTGTTAGGGCAACTGGGCAGAAGGACAAAGCACTTTAAATCTCCAGAGAATCCTGAGTCTATTATTTTAGACATACTAAACTTTATACTTATCTCCAAGAAATTTTAAAAGGACAGAATAGGGATTTTTGAAGATAATAACTACTCTATATAATACTAAGTCTATTCTAATATGTCATAATTCTGTTTACATAAGCAAGGAATGATAATACTTAAGTAATCAGAAATAGCTCAGAATAAGGTGACTAAATTGGAAGAGAGCCAGAGTGTTTAGCTAATGCTTTTGAAGCATAAGAAAGCAGATAAGCAGATAACACTAGCAGACTTTGGAAGACTATAAAGTATTGCAGAAGAGCAAGGGAGTACTAAAAAGAGAAGTTAAATAACATATTTGTAAGAGAACTAGCTCTTCCAAGACTTTTCTCTTTCATGTTTTTTAGCTGTTCTGTGTTCTGTGATTATTTTCCATATCTGTACTCATCTACTTATTCAATTTCCCATACTCTGGACCTCTTCAAGCTACACACCAATACTCCTAACTATCTGAATATATCATTTAACTTCCCTTTCTAGTACTTTCTTGCTCTTCTACAATACTTGATAATATTCCAAAGTCTGCTAATATCATTAACTTATCTGCTTTCTTATACTCTAGAAGCACTAGCTAAGCACTCTAGCTCTCTTTCAATTGAGTCACTCTATTCTGAGCTGTTTCTGATTACTTAAGTATTATTATTTCTTGTTTATATAAACAGAATTATAACACATTAAAATAGACTTGTTATTATATAGAGTAGTTATCACCTTTAGAAATCCCTATTCTATTCTCTTAGGATTTCTTGGAAATGAGTGTATAGTATTAGAATTAAAGATAGTAGACTTAACTTTTTTCATTTTCTTTCTTATTTTCTTTTCTATTTTGGACTTATGATTAGAGTTTAGTGTGATGTCACATGATATGACACAGTGTCACACATTGGTCACATGTCACAAATAACATTGTAGAAGGTTTTACAACAATAATATTATATAAAATATATTACATCTGTTGATCTTAAGAAAAATACATAGACTTTAAGATAGGCTGAGGTTAGTATAGCATGGAACAACAGTCTAGTATATATAAGATGAACAATTTTGTACTTAGAACTCCATCAAGTTCTCTTGTGTTAACCTAATATAAGGTTTATCTTTCACTTTTACACTTGAGCTTAAGCTATAATATATAGTTTAGTATTTCTCAAACAATAGACTTAGAATTTCCTGAAGATTTGAAGTGATTTGCTCTTCTGTCCAGTTGCCTTAACAGCAGAACAGAATTCCCATTTCCTCTGGAATCTTGAAACATTCTAGAAGTCTGGTAGTCTTGAATCATCTACTCTTATATCTTGATTTTTCTTATCTTTTCTCACTTTCTACCCTATATCAGTTCTAGAACAGCTCTAAAACTCTATTAGTATGGAAGAAGCTTTAGGTCTTCTATAATGACATTTATAAGAATCAACTAAGTACTAGCATGCCTTGGAAGTTTCAACTAATAATATTCTTGCTAGTCTTATAAATCAACTCTGAGACTTGCATATTTTGGTACCAAACCCCATTCCAATACTAGTGAATATACTCTCTCTAATGCTTTTTAGATCTCCTTTTTCCAATAACTCTTCTCTACTCTGAGATATATCATGCTATCCTAATATATCTCTTTTTATAAACTTTGTGTTAGAGTTGTGAACAAGAGACTCTATTTTTATTTTCACTTTATTTTTCTTTAATTTTATTTAGGGTTAAGGTTTAATATGATGGTTACATGACATGATTACATGATTACATGACATAGAAGAATATATAAGATTCTAAGGTAATGATGTCATACAGCATGTTTTATATATATTGACCTTAAGGATAATAATACATATCCCTTTAGGATAGGTTAGGTTAGTATAGCATAGACTATGAGCCAAGCATATATAAGGTAGATAGATATATTGTACTTAGGAACTCCATCAAGTTCTCTTATGATCAACCTGATCCAAGGACTGTTCTTTTGATTTAACTCTAGTCTTAAGTTCATAACATTTTGCTGGTGAATGCTAGATGGATCAAACCTTTCTAAGTGCCTGCTTTCTTTATATCTGGTTATCAGTGGACCAATTTACCAGATATCAAAATAAGATTCTTTGGGTGTTGTTCTTTTTTTGGGAAATAGCTAAGCTACCAAGTAGTCAGAGAGCTTTTTCTAGGAGGAGTCAAAACAGAAGCAGAAGCAGTTAACAAACTGGAAGAGACTACATACTACTAAGAAAGTCATAGGGTAGAAGACTATCTAGATAAGTTCCAAACTCTGATTTTTAATACCAACTACACTAATCCTTGTACTATAGTGGTTAAGTTTAGAAGAGGCCTCCAGTTCATAATTCAGAACCAAATAGCTATTCTTCTAGTGAAACACCCTAAAAACACTGATCAGACTATATAGTTTGAAGCCACAAAATGCATTGATTAAGCTCAACAGACAAACAAGGTTTTCTAGTCAAACTATTGAATAATTTTGACAGCACTTTCATATATCTATACTTCTCTATCTTAGGCTACTACTTCCAACCTCCACTTATATCCTCTTTAGCCCCTGCATATTTATGTTATCCT
>Ga0157357_1000965_pt1 | contig 12202 bp, 9 predicted proteins | sample AttcapACBM1_FD_111485 | JGI IMG/M metagenome (GOLD analysis project Ga0157357, IMG submission 111485) | Fungus gardens microbial communities from leaf cutter ant in Botucatu, State of Sao Paulo, Brazil - Atta capiguara ACBM1 | ecosystem: Host-associated > Fungi > Mycelium > Unclassified ... | reverse complement strand
TGTGTTGCCTAGATCAAAGGCCAATTCGACCGAAGGCACCATTGTATCCAATGTAGTCAAAAGTTTGCGCCTTTGGTACCCTCCTGTTGTACGATCTGGAAGAACAAGGACAGTAGGTATTACATTACACCATGAAAACAGCTAAAATATAGGGGCCGCAGACAGCCTCGGCCGCCATATCGGACATCAGTTACGACTCCGTTATCCGGGAGTAAGTTCGTGTCCACGAAGCTTCAATGAACCAAAACACTCTTATTGCATTCCTCGCGATGCTAATCTCATCCCTTCCTGTATTGCGACCGCCTGACGAAGGACATTCGTTATCAATATAGGAAAGCAATGGAGACATCAACACACCTCTTCAACCCACGGAAGCTGGAAGAACTCGCTTCTTCTCAGCTCTTCTTGTCGCACTGTCATACCCTCAGTCGGGCCACTTCCCAGAATGCTCTCCAGATCACGAGACTGTGACTCCAACCAAGTCTGAATAAACTTCGCTGGATCATCTGCAAAAGACTGAAGGAATGTTTGCTTCAGATGGGAATTGTGCAAAGACTGCGCGAGCAAAGCGATCTGCTTGACGAGACCAACAAGTAGTGGTGACAAGGGAAGAATGAAGCAGATGTACCATCAGTTTTTTTCAGAATGGCGTGGAGGACGAGATTTTATACCTCTTCGTCCAGCCTCGTCAATGTGGCTACCGATTCTTTAGACATTTGGACTGAGGTCGCCATACGATTTTTCAGAGCTATATCTTCTATCTTGATTTCAACATCCCACGCCGACGGCCGTTCTGGAGGTGGCACAGTGGGGTCAAGACGGTACTGCAAAACAATTGGTTCGGAGCCTCCCAAATGTCGGTTTACAAGCTCGGGTATCTGTTGGAATGCAATCGTTTCTGAACCGAAAATCTATACGAAGCATGACAATGATCAAGCTGAAATGAAGAGAACTCCATAACACGCTCACTGTCCGCAGCTTCTCATCAGCATGGATCATCCTGCGGTCTGTCTTGTCCTGTAATCCTTGGAGCTTGATGTAATTCCACAATGTTTGAACAACACCGAGTCGGCTCTCTTCTTTGATTCCTAAAACATGAGCTAAGACCAAATGAAGTCGTAGTGAACAGAGGTGAGCACGCGAAGTAAATTACTCACATAAGTCGGGTGAAAGTTTGTATTGCTCCGGAAAGTGGTCAAGGAACATGATGATGCGGAGTTTCGTAGGCGCGTCTCCCGTTCTCCGTACCGCAAAACCGTCAAGGCTAGGGTTATGCTGACCTGGCGCTCTAGGCCACTAGAATGAACACATAGCATGGGAGTCATCATCAGCCTTAGAGCAACTGCAAGAACAGTTCATCGCCACCTCAACGATGTTACTTTCGGGGTACAGCGTGGGATCCCGTTCAATCTCAATTATCATACGTTTAATGAGCGTCGAGAACTTCCGCTGTGGCGTCTTGTCGCGGCTTCGTTGGTTTGCAGGCTACATAATCCATTCTTTATCAACAATTTGCTCAAAGAAAGTAGTCGACATCGGCGCACCTCGAGTAACCGGCCTTCCACCTTGAACGACCATGCGGGGATCCCCTCTCCCGTTTCAACATTTGTCGTTGGTTGATCGGTACCCGTTTGCCATACTTGTCCAGACGTCGAATGGCTAAGGAATATCCGCAATGTGCGCGTTGTCTGCCATTGATATCCAGAAATTAATCCCATTACGAAGAATTTATTAAAAATGCAGAAACCAAGGTGTGCTAGGACTCTACGCAAAAACGCAAAAGAGCGCCGAGACGTACGGTGGGTGTTCTCGAAAGGGCGTCTTGCACTTCGACCTTCTTCCTCGTCATAGTCCAATCTAACTTCCGTTCCATTTCAAGGAGTGATTGGTACATCTGCGAGTCCTGGAGGAATTCAGGGTTCTTGAATATTGCATTGGGTATGTTCTTGTCAGTAAGTTTATGTTTCCTGCAGCATAATAAATATAGAGCTCCGAAATAGGGTTCAGCAGCGTACCTTGTTGCTTTCTGGCCGTCTAGGTGTGATGCTGCCATGTTTTGGCTTATTAGTAGCCAGACTGAGACTAAGTCGTACACGCGATCGCTACTCTAAGTCTCGCGTGACTCGTGACGTGACGTACTCTCCTGCTCATGCTAATGGAATCTGGAATCATAACATTACCCCCCTCCTAAGGTCGCGTCTCCGCGACTTTGCTGTATGATTTCCCGGGCATGCGAATTGTAGGGACCCTGGGTGCGTCCGGGTGGTCCTTGTGAAAATCCCGACATAGCTGTGAGGCCCCCTTGATGATCTCGTGTCTGTCCTCCCAGGTTGATTCTTCAAATGGTTGGCCCTGCCACTTGACAAGGTACTGTAGATTGTCTCCCCGTCTTCTGGAGTTTAAGATTTTTTCAACTTCTTGTATGGCTCCCTCTCGACTTGGGGCGATGACTGTTAGCGAGGACTCCTGTTGCTGCACGAAGGTTGGGTAATGGTAAGGCTTCAATCTTGACTCGTTGATGACTGGGTGTAGGTTTTTCCACATCTTGGGGATTTTAAGCTCGTACGCTGAAGATCCGACCTTCTTGATTACAGGAAATGGGCCCGCCCTCTTAAAGGCTAGTTTCTTGGCTGGTCGATCGGAATTGACATTTGAGCCCTCTACCCACACTAGATCTCCTTCTGTGTACTCGATGGCCTCTCCCCGCTTTTTATCCGCCTTTTTCTTCATCACTTCGTTTGTTTTCTTCAGGGCCCTTTCAACTTCCCCTGCTGCTTTTCTTATCTTTTGTACGAACTCGTCTACTTATGGGACTCTCCCGATTGATTTCTCTCCCTCTCCATGGATGTCTGGGTGCCTTCCTAGGTTTACAAAGAATGGGGACTTTCCTGTGCTTGAATGTTGCCTGTTATTATGAGCAAACTCGGCCATAGGGAGCCATTCGGCCCAGTCATCTTGTCGATAGCTAATGTATAATCGGAGGTATTGTTCCATTTCCTGATTAACTCTCTCTGTTGGACCATCTGTTTGGGGGTGATAGGCTGTCGAGGATTTCGTTTGATCCCCAACTGGTTGCAAAGTTCCTTCATGAAGTTCGAGACAAACTGGGATCCTCTATCACTTATAACCTTTCGGGGGAGTCCAGTGTCCTTGAATACTCGTTCCCATAGGTTCTTGGCAACTCCTTTTGTGAAGTTATATTCATTGTTATTGGAATATAGCATGCCATTTTTGAGAATCTGTCCACCACCACCAATACTCCGTCATATCCTTTCGAAATTGGTAAGGGCCCTGCAAGATCCAGGCTGATAATATCCCATGGGCGTTGGGGAACCTCATTTGGGTGTAGCAGGCTTCGTTTTCTTTGTCGGTCTGTTTTGGTGATCTGGCATTGTTCACATCCAAGTACATACTTTTTGATATCAGCGAGCATACGGGGCCACCAGTAGTTCCTTGTGATAAGTTCGTGAGTCTTGGTGTACCCTGGATGACCTGCCAGCTCATGATCATGATGGTCTCGGACTATCTGTTCTCGAAGGGTAGCAGAATCTGGCACATATGCTCGTTCTCTCCAAAAAATCACCTTCCCTTCTCTTCTCCACCCTTCTTCCTTGTTTTCCACCATTCCCTTTACCTCTTCCTCTATATCTTCCTCCATATCTTCTACTTCTCTCCAACATTCATCTTCTCTTTCAATTATAAGAATCTCGAGTGCTTTGATTTTGAAGAGTATCCATTGTTGTCTTCCTTCTCTTGATCATAGTCTGGTTGTCTTGATAGAGTATCTGCCTTCTTCATAGTAGATCCTGGCTTGTGGGTTAGCTCGAAGTCATAATCTTGGATCTCAGAGCCATCGTGCCTGTTGTCAATTTAGCTTATGAGGTTTCTTGAAATATTCAAGATTTTTGTGGTCTGTCCAAATTTGAAATTTGGAATCTATCAAATAGTGTCACCATAGCTTGAGGCCTGTTATAATTGCTAATAGTTCTTGGTCATAGATTTCATAGTTCCTTTCTGTCTTGTTTAGGGCTTGGGACATAAATGCAATTGGTCACCAGGAGCTATTGGTTTGTTGTTGAGACAGTACTCCACCAATAACATATCCTGAGACATCAACCTCCATTCAAAACCCCATCTCCACTCTCTTTTTCCAGTTAGTTCTGTAAGAGATTTTGTGATATGAGCAAATCCTTTGATAAAACATCTGTAGAAGTTACAAAACCCTAAGAATTGTTGAACTTCTCATTTATCCTTAGGTTCTGGCCATTCAGTTACTCCTTTTATCTTGGCTGGGTCAGCTTCAACATTATCTCTGGAGATGATGACATCTAGGTAGTCAATCTTTGTCTTGTGAAACTGACACTTTTTAGATTATAATGTCAATTTGTTCCTTTCTTATATGGCAAGTATGTGATTGACAATATTGTGGTGTTCTTCAATAGTCTTGGTAAAGATCAGGATGTTGTCCATATAAATAATTGCCTTTTCTGTGTTTATAAGTTCTCATAGCATAGAATCCATTATCAACTGAAAGGTTGCTAGTAAGTTGTATAATCCAAAGTATATTACTAAGAGTTCAAGTAACCCTCTATTCATTCTGAAAGCTGTCTTCCATTTATCACCCTTTCTAATTCTCATATTGTTGTACCCTCATCAAATATCAAGTTTAGTAAAGTAGTTAGCTTCTTTTATTTTGTTGACTAATTCCTGAATTAGAGATAAAAGGTATTCGTTCTTGATTATAACTTCATTTAGTCATCAGTAGTCTTGTACTAGTCTTAAAGAGCTGTCTTTCTTCTTAACAAAGGAAAAAGGTACTGCACATAGAGATTTTGAAGGTTAGATTCTTCCTGTTTTCAGATGTTCTTTGAGAAAATTATTGAGTTCTTGCTATTCCTTTGCTGATAAGAAATAAGCTTTGAAGTCTCTTAGTGGGGCTTCTGAGATAATTTCAATAGCATGATCCCAAGATCTTCATAGTGGAAGTTCATCGAATGTTCTTTTGTTAAAGATAGTGTTATAGTATCTTTAATACTCTCTAAATATTCTTCTTTTGAACTTTTTTTCCTCTTATCATTCTTTGTATGTGTTATTAGTAGTATTTTGTCTTGTTCTTACCACTTTTTCTTTTTGTCTGATTGCTTCTTTCTCTAGGTCTATAAACAGTATTCTATCCAGCCTATTATCAAAAGTTTCTTCTATCTCCTCTAATTCTTCTCTCTAATATATTCTTTCACAACAGACATAACATCTTGCTAACAATAACATGGGTTTGCTCCAGTTGATAATAGGGTTATGCTTCTGAAGCCAGTTATATCCTAGGAATAAATTTGCCTTTTCTAGTTCTGTCACTGCCAAGTGAATTTGTTCAGAGTGGTTTCTAATATTAAGTTTTATTTCAACAAAGTTGGTGATTGTTCCTGTTTTGTTTTGTGTACTCTCTGCATTATAGTATGTAATAGAGCTTTCATACTTCTGGGTATTGATTTTTTTCTTTCTCAACAAATATTTGACTGATATAAAAGTTTGTATATTCTGAGTTGACTAGTGTTATTATGCTAAATTGTTCTGTTATGTTCATGGTTGAGAGTCAAGCTTTGATGTCTAGCTGTCGGCTTCTTGTTTCCATAATCTTGAGGGCTAAGACCACTTCCTAGTCTGTAAGTTAGTTCAGCTCCTGAATTTTTGCTTTTGAATACTCATTTCTATGTGATTGGTAAGCTTAAGTTTTTATAATTTCTACTACTTCTTCTTCACTCTCTTCTCTAATTCTTTTTGTTATTCATTTTGCTAAGTAACCTTTAGTTCTTCCAAACTTTCTCATCTTCAAGTAGATCAGGCCTTCACTGTAGACAAACTTGTTGATGTATAGCTTTGAGTCTTTGATTATTGCTGATAGGTAAGTATCTTTCCCTAGTAGTTCATAAGATTTCTCTTTTATTACTTAGAAGGTTGTATCAACCTTCTCTGGAGTAGGTCCAGGCTTTATTTTTATAAAACACCTTCAAGACTAATCATAGTTCTTACTTCCTATTTGTTCTTTAGTTTTAGTTCCTTTATAATTGGTCTTTTCTGTCTCTTATCCTATGGCTTCTGATGTACTCTGATAGTCTGTTCTTATAAGAATAGGAAAGTAGTTAAGAAAAATATGATGATAATCTGAGTTGGAATCATAGTGGTAGTAGGATCAATCAGGGTGGAATATTAATATGTATAGTATTGGAAGGGTTTGCTAGTCTCAGTTTTATGTTATGAAGCTTCTGTGGACTAGTGGTTGGAAAAATAGAGTTTATTAGTAGCCAGACTAAGACTGAGAAGTTGTACACACAATTGTTACTCTAAGTCTCATATGACTTGTGATATGATGTACACTCTCCTACTCATACTAATAGAATTATAACTGAGACCTTATTCAGCTATATCTCTCAACCCTTGGATCAGGCTGAAATTCAATACTAAATAGTAGGGGACTTCTTGTTAGATTAGCAAACTCATGTTAATATTTATATCTCAAATAAAACTGTTGAAGTGATATCACTTTACAATGCTACTTATTTACTCTATATTATAAATACACAACATATATTAGTCTGACTGCAATTATATTGCTATCTAAATAAGAATAGTGTAAACAACTATATACATACTGTTGTAGTTTACCTTTAAAATAAACTGATCATTATTAGTAAGAGCAAGAACTTAAGTATACTTGTTAAGTAATAATTAGTCAAGTTGTTATAAACTACTTTTTATTCTCAAGGTATAGTACTTGTAGTTTATAGAATTTAGCAAGAATCAGCAAGAATATCCAAGAGGGAATAGAGAGAGTTGACCTATACTAACAGAGTTTAGGAAGTGTAGATAAAGAAATAAGAGTTATCTATGGTTATGAGACAGATGGCTGGAACAGAATATGATATAAGACAAAAGTTTTCTATTATTATTTTCTTCTTATTTTCATATTTTAAAATTAGATTTGCTTAATTATAACTGGTTAATAGTGTCAAAATTATAATGATAGACTTAAATTTATTTTATTTTATCATTTTTACTTTATCTTATTTTTGTATTTTTTTCTTTTTCTTTATTTTTAAACTTAGGCAGAAGATGTGATATGAGATCACATAAGTCACAATCATAGGTCACACAATCATGTGACAGAAGAGAAGAATGTAGAAGGTTCTGAAATAGGTAATGTTATATAACATAATAATAATATGTTAGCCTTATAGAAAGTGTATAGATATTAGGGTAGGTTAGTTGTAGTGTGCACATAGATATAGTCTGCAGTATATAAGGTAAATTACCTTGTACAAAAAACTCTATTGAGTTCTCTTGTATTACTCAATATAAGAGTATGCTTTTAATTTAACTCTTAGACCTAAGTCATAACAAACAGTCTGACAGACTATTATAAAATGCTTAGACTGTTAGAGTTAAAAATAGTAGACTTTATTTATTTTCATTTCTTTTTTCATTTCTATTTATTTTCTTATTTTTAGACTTAGAATTAGGTATTAGTATGATGTTACACATGTCACATGACCACATGTCACACAGAAGAACATAGAAGATTCCAAAACAATAATGTCATATTATTATTACAAATAAGCTACTCACTGGTTGTGATACTTGAACTGAATAGTATTCCAAAGGTTCAGTATAAGGATGTGATGATGACAGATGATGAAAAGTATCAACAAGAATAATTGATACAAATTGATGTTGTTAAGTCTAAGATCTAGTCTTCAGATATAGAGGTATATATACAAAAGAGTGATAGTCTGTGTACAAGCTGTTGTCATCACATGATCAAAAATCATACCTGATGGGAGCTGTCATCTGTCATAGCAGCTATCAGGCTAATTTTCAAAGGTAACTAATTATGTTACTACATTGATATGCTTGTATCTCTATCAATACTTATTGCTTTGAGATATATTATATATCGTTGAAAACAAATTAATAAGCACTTTCCAACACAAGTTCAATCATGCAAATTCATTCAGCCATTCATGATATATTAGCAGATGAAGCTTTTACAGCTACTAATGGCCTGATATCTCAGTCATTTGTTGTTGCTTTTGTATATCCCACATATGTGCAGATAGTCCTCATTTGGGGCTTTCTAGTGTAACTTAGTTTGTGAAAATCAGTCTACTGGTTGTAGAGATACATGCTGAATGAAGTTTGTGACATTATATGTCAATAGTATATAATATGTATAGCCTTTAAGATAGGCTAAAACTGATATGGCATAGATTATTAGTCTAGTATATATAAGATAGATACATTGTACTAGAAACTCTATCAAGTTCTCTTGTATAAACCCTATACAAGGTTCTTGACTTATCATTAAGTCTTGAGTTATAACATAAACCAGAACTATATAGTTTAATCAAGCTTGGATCATAGTTTTTACAGTTTATGATAGTATAAAAGGACTACAATTTAGATAGACAAATATTAGTCATTTACACTTTAAGTATTGAACTGAGTATATTTTTTTAATAATGTCACATTCTGGTTCAGCTACATCTATTTCAATCTACAAATAATATCTTCTTTCTTATTTATATTCTCTATTCTCTTCCAGTACAGGTCATAATCTCTATTTTACCTCAGATATCCTTATTATACTTTCCACAACTCCATGGATCTCTACTTCAGACATTTATAACTCAAAATTTAGCAATAAGTCAAAAAAAAACCTTGTATAGAGTTTATATAAGAAAACTTTATAGAGTTTCTCATACAAAGTATCTATCTTATATACACTAGCTACTAGGATTTCCTCTCCTAGCTGGTACATCCCTTAAGCCTAGGGTCTGGCTATTCTTCTTGACTTTGAACATATTGTCCTTAGTTGAGGATGATAAGAGAGTAGAGTCTGGTGTTGGATAGTCTCAATAAAGAAAATTGAGTTCTAATATTATGATCTCAAGACCTTAGAGTGGGTCAAGAAAAGAACCTTGTATAGGGTTTATACAAGAGAACTCAATAGAGAACTCTGTACAAGATTTTCTACCTTTATACTAAACTACTATGGTCTATGCTACTACTTCTCTAGCCTATCTTAAATGACTATGTGTTTTGGTGACTTTGCTGGGATAGAGGGAGGGAGGGATGAGACTGAAGCTAGCTTTTCAGTTGTCTTGATGTCCCTTGACTTCAGTGCATTATTGGTTTTTGGTGTAAATTCAGACATCACTTTGTTTATAAGAAATGCTTTATTTTCAATGTGTAAAACATTCTATCCAGAATCATAAAAAGCAGAGATAAACTCCCATACCACTTTACCAATACCATTAAGGTTATCAAAATCATTGACCTTTCCTCTTTTAACAGACTTGTTTAAGATATACTTTGAGATATGGTGGATTGACACCTTAATATTTTCTATATCTAAAGGAAGATGTTCCATAGCATCATACAAAGAGACTAGTTGAAAGTTTCTGTCCCATGTGTCTTAATCTATCACTTGATTTATATCATATGGAAGGTTAACATTCATTGGCAATTGTTTGGAATTGTTTGATTTGCTGATATTATTGTTAGGGCCATGAGGAGGTGGTAAGAGTACTGAGGCAGGAACCTCATTGGAAACATACTTACTCCTGTCTATAGGAGAATTATCAGCCACTTTACTGACTGACACACTACTGTTTGAGTTATCTACAAAGGATAACTAGAAACTCTTGATGGATTGATATTTTCTAGTTTGTTACTGTCAATTTCCATGTGTTCATGGTAAGAGACAGAAGAAGTGTTTGATGAAATTGAAAAACTCCTAGATGTTGTGGCAACCACTAGTCACAAAGACCAATAATTACACAAGGCAGCAAATCTCTCAGTAGGATATCAAGTGGGGATCACAAGAGAACTCAATAAGAAGTCACTGTTGTATTGCTACCCTATTTATACTATTATATGTGGTCCATGCTATGACTATGCTTCTACTGTGCATCCTACCCTCAAGTCCATGTGTCATCCATAAGTGCACCATGTGTATACCATGTGGTAGCAATGCAGTTAACATGCTCCTTAACATTATTGTCTAGACTCTTCTAGACCATAGACTCTTCTAAGCCCTTCTAGACCACTCTAGGCTTTATGATGTAATGTCATGTGACTTTGAGGTCACATGCCTTCTCTCTCTTGCCATAGACTAATAAAATAATATTCTTCCACTAATATATAAGGAAATCTTTTCCCACACTTCTTTGTCTCATAATACTAGAGGTTGATTTGTTAGAGAGGTTAGACCTCCTTCTTATGATATTGCTATTGCTGATGTCCATCTCCATTTTGGAAGGGAATACAGATATTGAGATGTTTGATTGAATAGCTAAAAAGTTGGACAAGTGTTTATTTGCTACTACTCTTATAGATATTACCATACAAGATGGTGGTTAAGAGAAAAGAAGTGCTGCATGTCTGAGAATTAGACTTCAAACTTAATAATATCAATTATTATTAATTATAATTACTATGATTACTATCTTATATTTTACAGATATTTACCTCATAGTTGATATATTCTGAACATATATTAGGGTTTATTTCATCTTTGACTTATATTTACTATAATCTACTATATTTTACTTAATTCCCATATTTTATCAGTTAGTACCTCATATAGTAGTAGAGGCTTCATCATGTTTTCCTTATTTCTTTCTTGTATATTACTTATGGATATTATATACTTTTCTTAGAGTTTATAAGTATATATAATAATAGATACCAGTTTGTATCTTTATGCTTTACTAATCAATTATCTTCTTACTCCTTTCTCAAATCTTTGTCTTAGTTGCAATCTGAGTCAAGCTTAGGATTATAGCATTATCTCTTATTATTACTGATATCTGTATTAATCTTTATCATCATTGTCATTATTATTAAACTTCTAAATCACTTCCAAACCTCTGAGAGTATATATAAGATTTAAATAGCTTATCTCCAAAAAAACCTAAGAGAACAGAGTAAGATTTCTGAAGGTAATAGATATTCTATATACTTATACTATATACTTCAATCTCACAGATTAGCTTACTTTATAAAGAATAATGAGAATAGTATGACTAGGGACATTCTTAGTGGAAATATCTATAATGTTAGCCCAAAAAGAAAGAAAGATTACCATCAGCAATAGATAAAAAAGAATAGTGACTATAAATAAGATTAAGTTTAATAGAAGTTAGTAGCAGAAAGCAGTAGAATTGATTGGACAAACTTAATAGAGTTGGTAGTAGTAAGTAGTGTTCTAGAGGTAAAAAAAAACTCTATAGACTTTAGTAGTATCAGAAAAAAAATAGGTCTCCTTATATCTACTCTTCCTCTTAATATTATGATTCAAGACTCAAAGTGTTAAGTCAAGAAAAGAACCTTATATTAGGGTTAATATGAGAGAACTCAGTGAAGTTTCAAGTATAAAGTATCTACCTTATATATATTAAGCTAGTGATTTATATCTAATCTACTTTAAAGACTATATATTATCTATAAGGTTAATATATAATGAACATGCTATATGACATTATTTTTTCAGAGCCTTTTATATCCTTTTGGGTAATATTGTCAGATGTGGTTCACACTGGGGATATAAATCTACAAAGTAGACTCAGAGATGTGTGGACTTGTAGAATGATCTTAGCTTTAGCTTATGTGCTATGTTATCTATTTACTGTGTAGTTATAACTTCAGATGGAAGAAAGAAGTCTGAAAGGAAAGTAAGTGTTGATTGGAGTATTACTATTGAATATTAGGGATTGAGTTTTCAATAAGAGTTATCTTTATCAATTATCAGACTAGTGAATTACAGTGTAACTACTAGTCTTATATACAAGAAGATACTATAGGAGATGCTTGAGGTTTCAGTAGTGGAACACTAACAGAAGTATAACTTTGCTATGGAAGACTGAGTCAAATAAAAGTATTCCCATTATAAAAGATGGAATCTCCAGATTATTACATCACTGCTATGTGGGCATGTTGCAAGAAAGGTAACTACTATGGAAGGTAGGCTTTTAGATTAGATATTAATAAGGAGTATTATTATGAGGATGTATTTTCTAGACAGGTAGACTTGGTATATAACAAATATATAATTATGATATATATAACTGATATATGACAGTCATATATGATGTTATGTGTCAAGATCAAAGAATGTGAACTTAGTTTTTTTCTTCATTTTCTTTCT
>Ga0157357_1000964_pt1 | contig 12228 bp, 8 predicted proteins | sample AttcapACBM1_FD_111485 | JGI IMG/M metagenome (GOLD analysis project Ga0157357, IMG submission 111485) | Fungus gardens microbial communities from leaf cutter ant in Botucatu, State of Sao Paulo, Brazil - Atta capiguara ACBM1 | ecosystem: Host-associated > Fungi > Mycelium > Unclassified ... | reverse complement strand
ATGTCGGAGGGAGCGGAAGAAGACATAATGATACAGAAACAAGAGCAAAAAAACTTCCTTTTCTGTTTATGTATTGTTGACCTAGGTACCATCACAGGATTTTTGGATAAACCCAATAGGACTTTGAAGGCTCAGTCCTAAGGGGGGAATACTGTCATATACAAGTCCACCTGTCTGGAAATAACGTCCCTATGGTGAAACCACCTCCTAACCATACAAGCCTGCCTTCCATGGCAGCCACCTTTCTCACAACACGTCTCATGGCGGTACTGCAACCCTCTAGATATTCTGTCTTCCACAGCAGAGATACTCCTATTCAACTCAGTCTTCCATGACAGAGTTACTCCTGTCAGTGTCTCAACACTGAAACCTCCACTCAGGGCAATAGAGGTTTTACCATTGAAACACCGAACATCCCCTATACTATCAGTTTGTATATAAGACTAGTAGTTACACTGTAATTTGCTAGTCTGATAATTGACAAAGATAATCTCTTATTGAACTCGACCTCTGGTGTTCAACGGCGACACACCAATCAGTACTCACATTCACTCAGACTTTCTTCCCTTTATCTAAAGTTGCGACTACGTGGCAGACAGATGGCACAGCACATAAGCTGAAGCCAAGGTCGTTCTACAAGTCTGCTCATCTCCGAGTCTATTCTGTGGACTTCCACTCTGGTGTGAACCATGCCTGACAATATCATTGGAGAGCAAGTCTTCAACTAGTAGGTTTTATTAATTCAGATTTTACAAATAATAAAGATACTTAGAGATCTACTGAGAGACATATCTTCTATATTAGAGGAGGCCCTGTATCATAGGCCACAAAAAACAAGAAACAGTTGCAATATTGACTACTGAAGTAGAATATATGGCTATTTTAAGAGCAGTACAACAGGCTATATAGCTATTGTCTTTCTTTGATAAAGTATCTCTGCTACAAAAATACCTGGTTACTATCTTTATAGATAACAATAGGTCAGTTAACATGATGGTTACAATCAATACCTCAAGGATCCAACATGAAGAAGGGTCAAGAGTAATAATAACATGATCAGCTGTGCCAAAGCAGTCTCAGTTAGTACCTCATGTAGAAGGTGCTCTATCCTCACTTTCTCTTCATGTACTATAACTTATTTACCTCATGGACTCCACCTTGATTCCTCATGTCTTGTATATATATATAGTGTAGATACTATCCTATATCCTTACACTTTACTACTTCTATAACATCTCTTATCTCCTCTCAAGTCTTTGCCTAAGTGCAACCTGAGCTCTAAGAGTAAAGGTTGTAACAATATCAGAGATATAAGAGGACAAAATACATTAATGTCTGCTATTACTTTGTTAAGGAGAAAGCAGAGACAGAAGAGTTCAAGCCAGTATACATACCAAGTGAGGACAATGTGGCTGATCTTCTCATGAAAGCTCTCTTACATGATATTACATGGTCCTTTGCTTTGAACTTAAGTCTGTAGGGAGAAAAAAACAATTAAAAAACAAAATGGATTTTTAGTGGTTACCATACCTAAGGAAGTGTTGAAGAGATGTGACTACTAGTAAGGCATTGCTGGCAAGTTTTGTTTCTATTTTTATCTTCTTATTTATCATTTTCTTTTTCATATTTTTCTCTTCTGGGCATACACCTACAAAGCACATTTGCATTGCATTTGCCAGCTGAATTTCATGATATGCTGACATCTGGTATGATAAAGAACTATATAGTATTAAATACTACATATAAAAGGATCCTTGTAATCAGTGGCTATACCTCAGTTGTTCACACTATCTCTGTGAGGCTGAGGTGAGCCCATATTCTAGTAAATCATCTTTGCAGACTACTGACTACATACACTAGTTTGTACATCCAATAGGTACAAATAATACCTCAGTTGTTCATACTATCTCTATGAGACTGAGTTTGTACATTCAATAAGTGACAATAGAGAATAAGTAGTAGTGGTAGTAATTCAATCTATGGGAAAATCTTTTACATTGACTATCTAATTAGTCATACTACTGATTGTAGACTGAATGCTTTGCAATATATAACAATGAGAACTTCTTGTTGAGTTTCTCTTGTAATCCCCATAAGAGTTAATTCTTTCTGAGTTACTACTTAGTTTAAGTCATCTTGACTTGCAGTTGCCATAACAAGTAGATATACTGTTGTAAACTAGTTTGAGTTATACACTTGTCTTATATCACTCATATCGTTCTCCACAGACAGTATTACTACTGTTGGTAAGTGGTCATCATACACTATGCTGTTGTGCTTTGTTTCTTCCAACATTCATGATATTCAGGGAGTTAGTAAATTTTGGCCAGGAACACCAGTGGATATACATTATGATATAATGGTAGTTGTCAGTTGTTATTCACATCTGCTAGCCCCCTTATACACTCTGCTCAAGGTCAAAACTGGGCATCATCATCATGGGCTCCAAGAAGTCCTTTGACTTTGAGTCAGAGGAGTTCAAACAAGAAGTTGGATCACATAAGAATGCAGTTTCAGATGCATGCCGACGATAAAGATCGGTTCGAGTATCGAAGTAGTTATAGATGTGTCATCATGTGTCGTGTCTGACGTCTAACAGGCATGCTAGTTTACTTACCCGTCGATTGATTGATCCCTAACTACCTGATACTCGTTAGTTCGAGAAGACATTTCCACAGGTGAAAGTGGACGACTCACATCTGACTCACGCGACGCTGCAGAGTCCTTTAATAACAACTTACGTGAGTTCACCTGACTCGAAATCATTCAAGTCAAATAATTCGTGTTCCAAAGTAAATTGGATGTCTTATAGGTGACCTATCCAGTCTATGAATTGGAGACAAGCTTGTCCGTAGGCGAACAATTATTCTGGACGGCCTTGTTATGATGATGATTATTGGAGTTATACTCCAGACGGCTTCGGTTAATTATCCCATTGTGCTCGTCGCACGAGTAATTACAGGTATTGGAAGCGGTCTCAACGTAAGCACAGGTGCTCAGCTTCCATGGCTTTCCTGCTCAAGATACCTGGTTGTGTTAGACCTTCGTATCATGCAGAATCCTCGCCAGCCGCTAAACAGGGTGCTTGAACTCATCATCGAGGGCTGTCTAATCTCCCTTGGTATCACGATCTCGTAAGTCCCTTGTTGCAGTAGCACACAAACTGATCGACTGACAGCCATGGCATTTAAATAGGTATGTAAGTTAATCAAAGTGAAAGAACGGAAGTTAGCTCACTTTGATACAATCCAAGTGATTTTGCATTGTGAGTCCATACATACAGCCTTGTTTCTTGGCGCTAACTTCGTTGGTTTCTAGATTTAAGGAAATTCAGCACAATGGCGAGTACCTGTTGCCCTACAAATATGTTTTGCTTCGATTATGGTTGTCTTCACCAACCTCGCCCATCTTCGACCTCTACCAGCTCTCTGAGTCCCCTAGATGGTACAAATATTGATGTGCATCCGTTCACTCGAGGCTCTTGAAATCTGGCCAGTCAGCACAAACAATGGCAGTCATCTCCACTCTCGAGAATAAACTCGTGGGGGACAGAAATGTCCAATAGACATTCCATGCCATTAAGGGCGCTGTGAAGTTAGAGAAGGGTGCTTGTGCTTCGTTGGATGTCGAGGAAAACGGCAAATGTTCGATAAAGACGAACCATTCCCCGGTGAACGAAGCCAAGATTTCAGAGAGCTGCACTCGGTGTGGTGATCCAATGCTTTCAGCAGGTAAGACTTCGGGTGGTCTTTAAAGATTATACGATAGGGCGATAATATGAGCTACTCAGATATCCGGTGTCAACCTCATTACCTGCCGTGAGTTTGATGCAACTTCTCGTGGCTTGTTCGTAAGGTCTGATCACGTATACTAAGTCCTTTTATCGGTTGCAGCTTGTAATGGCGCAGAGTAATTCTTGGCCTCCTTGATCGCCATCGCATTGATCGACAAGATTGAGCGGCGGAAGCTGATGTTTCTCGGATCAATGGGGCAATTTTTGAGTATGATCTTCCTCGCACTACTTGAAGACAACTCCGCAGCTGGGATTGCCAGTGCTGTTCCTAATTGTGATGATACCAAGGTGATTGATTAGGGATCTTGGCCTGCTAAAATCATGGGTCTGCACATGAGAGGGCCTGCCAATGCTCTTTCCATTGTGAGTTACAATAGTAAGAGTTGTTTTTGGGCTGTACTTACAAGTTTGCAGACAATCAATTGAATCTTCAATTTCATCGTCACCATGATCGCTAGTCTGGCATTCGAGAACATCTCGTGGAATGCCTTCATCATCCCATGCACTTCTTCTTCCTGCTGAGCAGACGGATCATGGCCCTAGGCCTTTGAATTCTATTTCACAGAAACGGCTGGAAGACTGCTTGAAGGTAGGTATGCGGTTAGTGATATGAGTACATGAGGTTGATTTTGGGGCTATTGATATGGGCGTCATATTCGCTCTTGCGCATTTAGAAATTTAGAAAATGTGTTGTTCCTACCGGAGGAATATCTTTACGAAGGGATACGTCTACCGGTACCTGAAGTTAATCGTATACTCGGACTTTATAGCGAGAACTAGAACAATAAGAATAAAGGTATCACCAGACGAACTACAGAATTAGAATAGATATACCTAGACCTGCTATTCAGTATGTGTCCGTGTCGACTTCACAAGGGCGCCTGACTCTTGCCAGACGAGCTTTCTTGCGTTCTATTGCGTCCATCGCATGTCTGTATTCAGGTACACTGTAGTTTCCAGGAATCTCCGGTTCCGTGAGAGGGCCGAAACGCTCTGGAGGCCAGAGGATTCTGACAAGCTTCGATTGGATGAGAGCCGCTGGTATAGGTCCGTATAAGTTGCTGTCGTCGGTGCGGAAAGATTCATCTCCTTTGGATACTCTCAGTCTTTAGCGAGTCAATAAGGCAGGGACATACCTTCCACCCATACATGACCTTGCGGAATTTTGATCTCTGGGTCTGGATACGGTAGTCGAGTTTTCACTGTGTCTCCTTCCAGCGCAATTATACGCTTGATGAGAACACGATTTGGGTCATTTGGACATCTTTTGAGTAATCAGATTATGTGTGGCACCTCTCTATTTCAAGACTCCACCTAAGCGTCACGATATCCTCTCGGTTGTACTCATGTTGAAGTTGCACAGTCACTCGCTCGAACAAGCAGATGTCTTTCCATATGGATGTGTCGGGATTGAGCGTCGGCTAACTGACAATACTTGGATGTGAGTAAAAGTATACAGCTGAATAGCCAGAGATGATGAGGACCTTCATGCTCTGACCACTGACTTGCTTGACTTCCCAAAAGTAGGTAAGGGAGAGCGGAATTGGAGACCAGTACAGATATTTGCAGAACGTGGAAAGCCCTGATGGCCGACCAAGAAAAAGATTCCTGAACATTTGAAGTTCAGGCAAGCGTCGGCCCGGGCCAAGCAAACCACAAACTTGTTATAACCAATAATGGTTCCCTTCTGTTTGACTAGCACCACCTCTCAGAAGTTCGCAATAAATTATAGCATGATCCATTGACTATCTTCTGGAACGTATGTACACCGACAATTCCAATGAGGCCTTTCGTGTCCTGGACAGCTTCGATGCCTCGCCATGTTCGGCAGCGAAGGCATACCAAATCCACTTGGCTCACAGCGGCTTAGTCTCTCTGACAATGACTAGTACCCTTCAGACTTGGTCGATTAAAATTACCTTTTCTAGCCAGGAGACGATCTTATTGAGAGTCAGATTCATTCCATAGAAACTAGCCAGCGCTGAGCGCTGGCTCCTGGTGGTCGCATCCACGTGGTCAAACTAAAATGGGATATGATAGCTATGTGATACATTACAGTCAACGATGAGTAGGAGATTTATTGTACATAAAGAGTCATTCAGCTTTAGGCAACTTTTCTAGAAATCTTCCTCCAGAGTATTCGGACACATGTTTTTCTCATTGCCGGCAGCGTAAAGGTAAGAGTAGCGATCAGCGACGAACCCGATATATTGACACATCAAATTGAAATTCATGCCGACAAGGGACACCGGTAAACTATCTAGCAACGATTTGAGTAGGATGAATAAGTTTGCAATTCGAAAAAGAACCTCGGAGAAATAATTTCTCAATTTCCACAGCTTCCATGATCTCCAGTTAGGATGAGGTGTACGACCGTCGTACAAGTGTAGTCCCTTAGTCACGACTGATAAGTTGATTGGAGTGAGTCAAACCAAGCAGGAGTGGACGTTTCTTCAGCCAGAATATTGCGGCAAAACCAGAGAAAATGTCCCTTCAACAGAAGTAAAGGCAATTAAACGTTCAGAAAATGTCAATTTGTGGTCGGAAATCCATCGTAAAGCCCAAGTAGCCTTACGTTTGATTATCAGAATGGTCTCAATTTCGTCAAAAAGGTGCATCCGTTCAGCCGATTGTTTGACACAAATATCTACGAGCAGAGAATGAGAATACGAGCGAATGTTTTCCATCATGATCTGAAAGCCGTAGAAACATCTCGCTTCGGCAATTTGGACTTCGTTCGAGAATCTTTCCACAAGGCAGCGAAGAATGTAAACATTCGTGAGACAATTCAACGCTCATCACTGTTGAGTCGGGTCACCAGATAAATTATCTCAGGCAATTCTGCACTGTAAATCTGAGATTGTCAAGGCTCATACTGGATTGGAAAAAGTACGAAGCGATATTGTGATGCTTTCAAGAGGGGTTCGTTATCTGTGGCATAAAATTGAGGAAATGTTTTTATAAGCAAAATCTGGACAAACCGGCGCTGGAAATCAAGACTTGGTTGTAATTTGTACCTAAAGAATCACTCCAGGCGTTACCTCGTTGATTTGTCGTCCACGAGCGTACCAGATGTGACAAGTTCAGAGTAGATAGTCACGTGATCATATATTACTGAGTCAAAACTTCAATAAAACCAAATAACGCGACACGTCCCTTGTTGAAATTAAGGCCAAACATGCACATACGTTCAGTGGTGCAAATTTATAAAAGACGTGTTTGACTTGTTTCCTACGCTCGCGATTTTTTCCGCTTTGACGATCTTTTGTCATACAATCTTTGATGGCCAACCTTTCCGTCTGCCCCTCTTCTCCTGCTCCAACACCCAGCAAGAAAGTTTGTCACTTTCTGTGAATGTGTTGGTATTGTTTTGTTGACGTGTTTTGTGCTTTAGATTGCTGCCACATTCGCCTCATTCTCTTTGGAGTCACCCACTAAGGCCTCCAAGAAACCTGTGACTCTTCTCACTGATGATGATTGCAAGCTAGAGTCTGAGGATATCAATACTGATACTGAGGAGACTGAGCTTGAGCAACTTCGCAAGAACTACGTTGGTGAAGTTGACCTTCCTGAGAGTATGTCCTTCTTTTGTGTTTTGGTATCAGCGTTTAAAATTCATGACAGGCGAGGAACCTCTTCTAAAGGAGTCACGGCGCCGTTTTGTCCTTTTCCCGATACAATACCCTGAGGTACGATACCTTCTAGTTTTCTTTGTTCGCCCTCTGACCTTCACCAGATCTGGCAAATGTACAAGAAGGCTGAAGCTTCTTTCTGGACTGCCGAAGAGATGGACCTTTCAAAGGATTTGCATGACTGGACTAATCGGATGAACGATAATGAGCGGCACTTCATTTCTCATGTTCTCGCCTTCTTTGCCGCTTCCGATGGCATTGTCAATGAGAACTTGGTTGAACGTTTCTCTAATGAAGTTCAAGCTGCTGAAGCTCGGTGTTTCTACGGATTTCAGATCATGATGGAGAACATCCATTCCGAAACCTATTCCCTTTTAATCGACACATACATCAAGGACCCTGTTCAACGTGAATATCTCTTTGACGCTATTGAGACCATCCCTTGCATCAAACGCAAGGCTGAATGGGCCTTGAAGTGGATTTCTGACCAACGTTCTACCTTCGCTGAACGCCTCATTGCCTTCGCCGCTGTCGAAGGTATATTCTTTTCTGGTTCTTTTGCTTCCATATTTTGGATGAAGAAGCGTGGACTCATGCCGGGTCTCACCTTTTCGAACGAGCTTATCAGTCGAGATGAGGGCATGCATACCGACTTTGCCTGTTTGCTCTTCAGTCACCTCAAACGTCGCCCTCACCCTGAAGTCGTCAAGGCTATCATCATCGAAGCTGTCAAGATTGAACAGGAATTTTTGACGGGTATGTGCTTTGTTGACATTGATTCTCCTTGCACTAATCAGGTCATAGACGCTCTCCCTGTTAAGCTAATTGGCATGAATGCAGAGCTCATGTGTCAATATATCGAATTCGTTGCCGATCGTCTCCTAGTGTCTCTGGGAAATGATAAGGTCTATAACAGCACCAATCCTTTCGATTTTATGGACATGATCTCTCTCCAAGGCAAGACTAACTTCTTTGAGAAACGTGTCTCAGACTATCAGAAGGCAAACGTCAATCACACGGCGGCGAATGAACCCTTACAGGCATCAACGAAGATATTGTGAGTCTTCATTCTTGGGTGTCTAGTTCATCTTCACTAACCTCATAATAGTACTGTCGACGAAGACTTTTAAGAAGCCTTCGCCTTTTATTCATATGTTTTAATTCATTATTATCACAATGTTATTCCTCCATAGACCAATTTTGTACTTTTATGCATCTGTATTCACTACTTACTAAATGATTGGATAATTGGCAAAATACTTAAGTGATTAAGTGCTTGTGAAGACATCACAGAGACTGGAGCTGGCAATTATTCTGTCTGAAGCTGATGTGAGGACAAGAATGTTTGGGCAATTCCTTGGACCCTGACTTTTTTTTGATGTCTTTCCGGAATACGGGACCAAGGCTGAAGTGTGGGTAAATCATCCTGGAAAGGTCGACTAGACAATAACTGTGAATCAACAAAAGTGGTCTGTGGTCTGTCCTTCTAGCGAGCCTACGAACCAAACATGATGAACGAGAAACTTCTTGAGTCCTGCACAAGGATAAGCACTTTGTTTCCTACTAGCCTGGTCATGTTGGAAGAACTTGTGAAAATAAAATCAGTGATAGGTCGTGGGGGAATTTCAGGAACGAAATCCTGAGAAGACAGTTGTCATTGAGCGTTGTGCGAAAGCAATCCGCAATACGCCAGTGTTTTCTGCATTACGGGAGCCGAGAGCATACTCCCATTATGTTTGGCCTCTGGGAGAAATAGCTGTGTCTGAAAGACAAAGATCAATCATTTGTTGAGAACATCCATATATTGTTGATGCCAAATTTCTACTGACGGAGGAGAAGGAAAGTACGTTGTGGACTCGATAAAGGTTGAGAGCTGTTCCATAGAACAGGCAGGTTGGTGCACTTGCACTTACGAAAACGGGCATAGCATCGAATAATTTCAGAATTCGGGCGAAATGGAATTTGATATGTCGATACAGGACTGGCTGGGACGTGGCGACTCAAGTGAGAAAATCAAATGGAGCGGAGACGATGAGAAGGGGTAGACTTCCGTGGGTAAGTAATACTCTTTCTGGCGGAACTTTTGACACGTCAAATCAGAACAAAACGAAGGCTTGAGACTTTTGCTTGACTTTTGCTTGTGCCAGTGCCGTCTCTGGTTCGGATCGACACTATCTTATAGTTCGCTGACAACATTAGTGCTAGACTAGCCTTCCGTTCTGGAGGCCTTCCCACGTCCCCGGCGAAATTGAAGACTCCACAGCAACACAGTTTCAAGCGCGGGACTGTAGACTCTTTCGAGTCCAGATGCGCGTAAAAGCGTTCAAACTCCAACGGGTTCCCAAAATCAGCTAAGAGACGTGTCCTCGGCGCTTAGTGATCTGACAACTTTCCATCCATCGCCTCCGATGGATCTCAGATTGCTGCACATTCTGGGAGAGATCGACTGATGTCTGGGAACGAACCGCTGTATTTGCCATCTCAACAATGGTGAGTGGCTCTATCCCTTACCATGTTAATTTAGCTCGTCAACAAGGCGTTTTTCTTCTTAAACCCAGGCTCCTTGGAGCTATCTCCAAGCACTCCGCTATCTTCCATTTCGATCTATCTTGCTGGTTGCCCTTCCTGTTGTCCCTCATGAAGTTGGTGACATTCTTTTGCAGCACATGGGTGAGAAAGAACAAAGATCAAAATACGGCAAAGGGAAAACAGGATGTGTCTGCGACCAAACAAGTAGTTTCGGTGCCCAAGAGTGCATCATACACTCATACTATGAAGACCTTCGAGGTACCTGCTCCAAGGCAACTATCCGATCACAAAACGCGTTCTCAGTCAGAAGATCCTATCTCGTTCCAAGTTGCCTCTGCCTTCGCACGAAAGGCAAGCAGCCAGTTCAATGATGCTAGCAGCACTTGTTCTATCGTCGACCATGATTTCATGATATCCACATCTCCGGCTTTAGACCATCCTGATATCGGTCACTCTCCCCGTAACTTGGTAGTCCGGAAGTCTTCACATAGACCTTCAAAAAGCGCCGTACTTCCCAAGCTAAATATCTCTTCGCCAGTATCTGGCACACCGCCCAGATCTGCGGGTAAGAACGAACCTGTTCGACCCCCTCGGCCCCCTCCACTCAATTTACATTGCACCACGACGAAACGTCCTCTTAACACAGGAATATCGCCACGCTTCGTGGGAAGCCGTGCCATCACTTTAACTTCATCCCCGAACTCTTGTGCTATCAAACCCGTAGAGCTAGCTGTGAAGACTGGTGGTTCGTCAAATGATTCTTCACTACCGTTGAGTGGTCATGAAGAATACGCACGCCAGCCATTGGAAGAGACAGCCTGTGGCCTTTGTGTAGCTGCTTCGCCTGACGATAACTATGTTTGTCCTCACCAGAGCGTCGTGCGCAAAAGGCGCGCGGTAGCGAATCCTTACTTTCCCTCCAAATCTGACCCGCTTCTTCCCGCTTCTCCAACTTTACGAGCGGCACAAGCTGTCCCGGATAGCTCTGCACCGCAGCGTATATATCAGAGTATTCCGTGCACGTCTTCAACACCTTATTTGCCGTCTCAGATTGAACAGGAAGTGCCGCCTGTCCCTTCTCTTCCTTTCATATCGTCTAACGGACAAGCGGATGACGTATCAAACTTCCCTCTCTCGTTATTCCCAGTTCCACCGCAATCACCTCTTTTTATAAGAAGAAAAATTAACAAGAACCTTATGTTACGTCCTGGTCCCACCATTCCCGCCACTCTTTTACCTTCATCACCATCATTGACTGATGTTGATTACACGCCGCTTGCCACTCCCACTACACCGCGGCTTCAGCCAACAACCATCAATCATTCCAAGTCTTTTTCCAACCTTCCGCGTTACTCTTCTCCACGCACAATTCCGCCACCATTATTCAATCCTCCGTCGACGCCACTACCAACTCCCCCTGCATCTCCTACGACTCCAATTAGGTCGTGTGAGTTGCCAATGTTACCCATCTCCAGTCTGTCAGATCTATTAACGAACTATGTTCTGAACAGTCCCTCCCCCCGTTTTACCCCTCACGCATCGAGCTACGTTCTCGGAGCCGCACAAGCCTTCTCAGAATAACAAGAGCATAACCAGACGACAGGCGCAATATCGTCCCGAGGGAGTGTGCTAGGTTTATTGTTAGTTATGGTTATGGCCGCTGAGTGAACGGATGGTCTTGAGTCACCAGCGGAACTTCGTGAATTATGCTGTCATTCACTTGTAACTCTGTAATAGGTGTAGCGAGCTTCAAACTGTGTAGATTAGGGTAACATAGAACAAAGGAAGTTATGTAATATACACATGAGATAACGCAGAACGCAGTATGAAGATAGCACGTGGTCGGTTATCGGGTTTTCTTGGGTTCCGGTTCATCCTTCTTGGAGTTTTCCTCTCTATCCTCTCTATCCTCGAGTAACGAAGTAATGATGTATGCGATGAGAACGATGTTTGCTGTCACTACCGCTATGATCGCTGCTGCTGTGTTATTGCCTATTTGGTTTGGTAAGCGCAAAGAGCGAAGTGCAGAAACACGCAGGAAACTATACCCTTGGAAACGTATTCTAGGGAGACATAGTATGAAATAAGGGGCACCGCTCCGAGCGAAATGCTGAAAAATAGAAGCTTGGCTAAAGTCCCCCTTGGGTTCATCAATGCTCAACAACTATTTGAAAGTGGGGTGATGGCGTACTTCGAGGCGGCGTTTGTTTGAATTTGAGTAGCGACTACTTTCTCACTCATTGCGTAGATATCCTAGCCTTAAGTCCAAGCAGT
>Ga0157357_1000963_pt1 | contig 12234 bp, 7 predicted proteins | sample AttcapACBM1_FD_111485 | JGI IMG/M metagenome (GOLD analysis project Ga0157357, IMG submission 111485) | Fungus gardens microbial communities from leaf cutter ant in Botucatu, State of Sao Paulo, Brazil - Atta capiguara ACBM1 | ecosystem: Host-associated > Fungi > Mycelium > Unclassified ... | reverse complement strand
TATTCTCCCAAGTCTCGTGATCAGTCTTGTGACTTTGCCATCAACTTGTGACCGATGTGACAGCGTGACTGATAAACCCTAACCTGAGTTGTTCTAAAAATAGAAAATAGAGAAAAAGAAAAATAAAGTGAAAAGAGAAAATAAAAATGAAGTCCACTGTCAACAATCTTGACACCTAGGTTATTGATCAAGCTAAGAAACTTATCTGTGGACTTACAACTGAACTTTAGATAATGGCCTTGGTCTCAACTTATATATCATACTACTATTTGTTATATAGTTGCAATTTTAAAGAAAAAATAGAAGTGCTAAAAGAACTTAGAAAGAGAAGTAAGATGTTGTCTTAGTTAATCTTAGTTAGCTTAGCTAGCTTAGTCAATTATCAGACTAGAAAGACTACAGTATATCTACTTAGTTTTAAATACCAAGTTTTGTAGTTAGAACTATAGCTAGGAAAATAGTAGTATAGAGAATAACTAAGGAGATGTTATAAAGATGGTTTCTAAGATATAGAATAATCTAAAGTCTAGATGATAAGTTACTAAGAAATAAAATATGAGAGACTGATCTATACATGAGTTGTTATGACTCAAAGATCTTAAAGTTGGTCAATAAGAAGAACTTTATATAAGGTTTATACAAGAGAACTTAATAGAGTTTCTAGTACAAGTATCTACCTTTTTATACTATACTAGATGGTCCATGCTACTACTCCATCTAGCCTACCCTAAAGACCATGTGTAAGCCATAAGGTTAACATGTGTTATATATATTGTATGATATTATTGTTTTAGAAGTTTCTATTATATATCATGTAACTTGTATCCATGGCTGTGACTGTGACATGTGACATATTTTTTGACAGCTGTGACCATGATGTCATGCTAACCCTAATTCTGAATAAAAGAAACATAGAAAAATAAAAATAAAATGAAAATAAAATAGAAGAAGAAGAATAAAATAAAGTCCATCTTTCACAGTTCTGACATAAGTGAGCACAGATATGATAGTACATCTAGAACTAGTTAAAGTCCTATCTGGGGTTAGGAAGTAGAAGTCTCAGAAATCTTAAAAGTTTGTTTATAACATTCAGATAAAATAATCTTTTTTACTTTCATAAGTACAACCTCTGTTATAATTACTACCTTATGTTCTATAGGTGTTTATCTCATGGTCATTATAACTTAGACATATGTTAGAGCTTATTTCATCTTTAACTCATATTATTATAACTTAGGTCTAAAAGTTAAAATAAAAGAGAAATCTTATATTTATTAATACAAAAAAACTCAATAGAGTTTCTAGTACAAATAAGTCTACTTTATATATCTCTAGTGCATGGTCTATACACACTTATATCTAGTCTACTTGTTATGAGTCATATATAAGAGTTATTGTTAAGCTTAAGAGTTAGAGCAAAAAAATACTCCTTGTATTGGATAATATAAGAGAACTTGATAAAGTTTCTAAGTACAATGTATCCTACTTATATATGCTGAGCTGTTGGTCCATGCTATACTAAACCTAAAAAGCATACATACTATATGTTATTTGTCAGAGTTACAGATAGTAAACTTTATTTTTTTATTTATAATTTTTTAAATTTTTTATCAGAACCTAGGATTAAGGTGTGACTGTCACATATCACATGTCACAACCACAGTAACAATCACAATCACAGGATCACATAATACAGAGAAGAATATAGAAAATTCTAGAACAAATAATGTTATATAACATAATAATAGTATATTAACCTTATAGCAAGCATATATACTTTAGGGTAGGTTAGTTGTAGTGTACACACAGACCATAGTCTATGGTATATAAGGTAGACTAGTTTGTACTTGGAACTCTATTAAGTTTTTTTGTGTTATTTAATATAAAAGTTGTCTTTTGCTCTTATACAAGGTCTTAAGTTATAATATCAATGTTAATAGTATAATATTATTGTTCTGGAATCTTCTATCTTCTTCTGTGGCTATGTAATCATGTAATCATGTGATTGTAACATATGACAGATATATAATACTATGTTACACTAAACCCTAATCTCAAGTTAAAGAAAAAAAAAGTAAAAGTAAAATAAAAAATAAAAAATAGAGTTTATTCTAATAGTCATTATATTACATGATGTATAACATTATTCTTCTAGATTCTTCTAGATTCTTTTTTAATATTACATGATATTATAACAGTAATATATATAACAAACTTTATGACTACTATCATATCTTGTTATATTATTTTAATAGTTGTGACAGCTATATATTATGTCATATTACTCTCTTTAACTAAGTTTAAAATAAGAAAAAAAGAGTAAAATCAGAAAAATCAGAAAAACCAAATAATAAGGGAGAAAAATAAGAAAGGAACAAGTTTTTAAGAATATTTTATTCCAACAGTCTAAGAAAGACAACAAATAGCATTCTATTGCATTTTTGAACAAATCTCCATCTGCAGTTGAATATAACTTACAACAAGAAGATATTGGTGATTATTTGAACCATTAAGAAATAGAAATACTTTTAAAAGATATAGAAACCCTAATCAAAGTCTGGACAGATTATCAGAACTTGGAATACTTCATAATAGCAAAAAAACTTAACTGCAGACAAATATAGTAGTTATTATATCTAACCAAGTTTGATTTCAAGTTATATCACTATTCTGGAAAATTAATAAGTGTTACTTTTTTTATAAAAGAACTGTACTACTTGTTTAGGATTAAGATTATATTCTTCACTACTTGGTATCTATAGACTGATAGACAAACTGAATAGGTTAATTAGGAGTTTAACCAATATTTTCAGCTCTTTATAAGCAAACAACAAGATAACTAGCATAATATTCTTTTCATAGCCAAATTTTAATATAATAACTATATGTATTCTGCTACTTAATACCAGATGTCTTTTATGAATGAACTTTGAGTCCTATATTGTGGCAATTATTAATCAAGATGGTTAATAGTACTATTATACCAGAAAATACTTTTTCACAAAAAAACATACTCTTACTGAGTTTTCAAGCATTTAAGACTTATTCAAGGGTTTTAGTAGGAAGACTTAATACTTTTAGATAATGCTTCAAGCTCTCTCAAGTTGTCAGAGTTAAAGACAGTAAACTTTATCAATTTTTATTTCATTTCTTATTTTTATCTTTTATTTTTTTATTTTTAAACTTAGGTATTAGCATGATATTATACATGACTGTCACAACTGTTACATATCAAGTCACATAGGTCAAAGTCACAAGTCACAGCCATACAACTATATAAAACATGAAAGAATATAAAATATTCTAGAAAAATGACATCATATTATATGCCAATAGTATATAATATACATGGTTTTTAGAGTAGGTTTAAACTTATGTAGTACAGACTATTAGTCTAGCATATATAAGATAGATATATTATACTAAGAACTTTATCAAGTTCTCTTATATAAACTTTATATAAGGTTTTTTTTTGACTTATCACTAAGTCTTGAGTTGTAACATAAGTAGATTTCCACTCAAGAGATAGTATAGTAACAAACTAGATCTCAAGAAAACAAGGTCTTTAGAGATAAGAAATACTACTACACTTGTAAAAGACTAGCTACAAAGTATAGATGCTTGTAAGCACAATTTGTCAAAGATAAAAGCAGTGGACTTAATTTATTTTTATTTTCTTTACTATTTTTATTTTCCTTTTGATTTATTTTTCATTTTTCTATTTTTAGAACTTAGAATTAGGGTTAGAGTGATGAGTTAAAGTGACGAGATCATGTAGTCACATCAGATAAAATGGTTACAGTAACAGTCACAAGTCACATAATTCATGGAAGGATATAAAAGGTTCTAGAAAGATGATGTCATACAACATATGCAATATATGTTAACCTTAAGGCTAACACATGGCTGTTTAGGGTAGGTCAGAAGTAGCTAGCACAGACTATGTGGATTTAGTATATAAGGTAGACTATCTTGTACAGAGCTCTCTATTAAGTTCTCTTGTGTTAATCCAATATAAGGTTCTTCTTATTGACCAACTCTAAGGTCTTTGAGTTGTAATACAATTGACATAGTCATGAATGTTTGGACAACAGAATAAGATAAGAACATGGTGGATCAGAAGTCAGAGGAGTCTAGAATAGACTTGTAAGTAGGGACAACTAGTAAAAATAACTAAAGAGGAATAAAATTAGTACTTGTAAACAAGAAAAAACATTAGGTTAATGTTGGGTTATAAATAGAGAGAGAACTATGTGCTTGCAAGATCTTAACAGTTTTTCTTATAGTTTTGGTCTTCATTTTTTATATCTATTCTCTGTATTTTTAGACTAATATATAAATCATGAGTAAAAGAAAGAAAGAAAGAAAACTACTATCTGAATTTTTCTACTTACAAGTAGTTTTCTTGAGTAAGCATTGTAAGTATCTTCTATTATTTTCAGACAAGTTCTGGAGAGTTCTAGCAGCCTGAGAAAGACTGGTAAAGTGTTACATACTAATCAACAATATCTGCTATTTATTCCAGATAACAATAAACTTATTCAAATATACCTACTCTCTTCTGGAATGGATTATACTCCATACCAATTACCTATCACTCTATGAACAAGAGCTTCTTTATTCCATATCAAATCTTATGGAGTTCCAGTTAACCACACTACAGTATCTAACAATAGTATGTACAGTATATTATTATTATTATTAGAATCTCTTTTCTGGTATTTAAGGACAATAGTTACTATATATAATTTCTCATCTGATAATCAACTTGAACTGTGCCATACTTGCACTCTTCCATCCAGACTTTCCTTTATCTGAAAATTATGATCACACAACACATAAGCTAGGTACAACATTATCTATTGAAGCCAAGATCATCTTATCTACATAACACTTACTTTTAGCCTTCCTCTGTCACTTAATCAACTAAGTCTCCTTTCTGTTCCATTTTCTGTGTTATTGCAGATAATCTAGTAAGTGTGATTTGCCTCTAACATAAAGTGAGTATCAGTTGTAGAGTTTAATATATTCACTAGATTTTCCAAAGAAGCTTGTTACATAGTATATGGTTCTCACTGTTTGAAAGTGTGTTAGCCAGGAAAAACATTTGCAAGTGGATGTTATTTGTATATTTCTTTTAATATTCTTCCTAATTATATACTTTTGCATTTATGAAAGCTCTTTCAGGGGTTTTATATGTTCTATTCCTCTTTTATACTATTGTTTCTATTTCTTCTTTCAATTTCTGATACTGATATTGTTCCCTTTGGATTATTTAGCATATAGTTAAGGATTAGTGTTATATATTTCTTGTTGTACCCTAATATAATCTTTTTTCTACTTAACCCCTGTCAACATTATATTACTGTAGTTATATGTCTCTTCATCAACCAAGAAAGAAATAAAAAATTAAATAAATAAAGAAGAAAAATCAAATCAAGAAAAAGAGATAAAAAGAAAAGAAAATCAGAATAAATTTATAGAACAGATAAAGTCCACACTAGATAAAGCCAAGGCCATCACTCATAAATCTCAGGAGAACATAGCCAAATATTACAATAAATATCATATATCTACTTCTATCTTCAACTTTGGTGATAAGATATATCTGAACTTTATAGACATTCACACTATATATCTATTAGCCAAGCTTGTTATATGTCAAGTCCACCCATTCTGAAGATATGTTCCTGTGGTCTTGTTGTCATTATAGCATCTCTAATACAAGCCTATCTTCTATGATAGCTATTCTTCTTGCAACATGTCCCTATGGTGTTGATACAACAACTTGGATATCTAGTCTTTCAGAATACTTCTATCAAACTTGGTCTTTCATGGTAGAGTTTTCCTATCTGACCCCTGAAACTTCTGCTTGAGGCTGTATATTGAAATCTCTGACCATCTTATAACTATTTGATTTATATATAAGACTAGTAGTTACACTGTAATTCACTAGTCTGATAATCAATAAAGATAACTTCTTTGTTCAATGGTAACATACCAATATCAGTACTTACTTTCATTCTGGACTTCATTCACTTATCTGAAGTTGGGACCATGTGGCAGACAAACAGCATAGCATATAAGCTAGAGCTAAGGTTGTTCTGACAAGTTTGCATTACCAAGCTTATCACACAGAGTTTCTATACTCTACACATTCCCAAGCCAACCTTATAGACTTTTGCCCTCTGGTGTGAACTGCACCTGACAAAGCTAGTGTATTAGCATTTGGAACCATACACTATGAAAAAGTGAGTAAGCCTGATGTCATCTAAATTGAAGTTGTCTTTATTTGTAAAAAGATTACATCAAGTCTTCAATATAGTCAAACTAACTGTTGTCTCTAAAAACCCAATACTAGACTAATATACACTGCCCCTGCTGAATCCTATCATCATAGATAAATAAGAATAATGAGAAGTAGAACAAGTTCTGGACAGCTACTAGCACTGCAGATGATACTAGTACCTCATCAAATAAAAAGATTTGAGGTTAGAGGTCAACTCTTAGAGAAATATGTCTGATGTTTTTGTACTGGAGAGAGTAGTAGAGTTCTATTATCTCAACTCTCATGTGCTACAGTTTATACAAGCAGCAAACTTTGAGTAGATCAAGTTTAGGTTAGTTTTCTTTGCTTTAAGTCGCAGCAATTAAGAAGAGATGATAGATATAAGTGAACCTGACTTTTCAGACTTTTCATATTATTTATTCAAGTAGAGCTCTTTGACACTGAACCTCATAGACTTCAATATAGACTCTCCTATCTTACAATAGCCACTAAACCTCTGCACTGGAATGTTATTTCTTCAAAAAATCTTCTAGATTATTCTAGTTGCTTCCTTATCATCATCAAGTATTTTCTGTCTTTTCAGATAATGTTATAGATACTTCTATCTAGGCTTCTGACCATCTACATGTTATTATTCTAATACTTAGCTCAGCATTGTTCCACTATATTGCAATGGATTGTTGTCACATACCTATCCAAACACATCCAATTTATCTGATTCCATCATGGATAATACTTTCCTAATATCTGATCTGCTCAAAACATCTGTAAAAGAGAATATTCAGACTTTCCTGGTGCAGATCTATCTGGTTCTATTTCATGTCTGATCACTCTATAACTGATCATATGGTTTCCTCATGATCTCCATAAAACTTCAGACTCTATTTCCAAGAATTTTTGTGTATGCAGACTAGTTATCTGTTTTCTCCAATTTTCAGATATAGTCTTAGTTACTGAGTACTGATATTTAAGACACATAGATACTCTGCAGTTTCTCACCTTGAAAATCAACTAGTGTAGTACACTGTTCTGGATGTCTATGCTTGAAACTCCAACTTTCTTCATGTTCCACTTCCTATGAACATTCTTTTTCTAAATATGACTACCACAACATATAGAGGCACAGCACATCCACTGAAGCCAAGGTTATCTGGAATTCACATCCACACATCATGGATAATGTTCCCACACTTTATCTAATGTCTTTTATAATTTTCTTGTAGATGGTTTCCTCTTCTAGACATGTTTCTTATCTGACAATTGTAGGGTATTTAGAATAGTAGCCATCTTTGGAAAATCTCATCCTATTCTCTTGGGTTTTTCTGAAGATAGGTTCCATTTGATTATTAGCTACTATAATTTTCCTAAAGATATAAAACCCCATGAAACTCCATAGATTTTGTTCAGTCACTCTAATAATCAACACTAATCTCTAGTATTAAGTCAACACACTTCTTTCCATCAGTACTTTCTCTGTTGAACTCTGCATCAACTTCTAAAATTGTGAGCAAGTAGCATGTAAATAGTACTGCATATAAGCTGAAACCAAGGTTATTCTGGGAAGTTTAGCCCATAGCACTGCTGGACTTGATAAGTTTTCACACTTGTTAAACTCCAACTAACCCTGTTGTTATGATCTCAAGACCTTTAGAGTGAGTCTAGAAAAGAAACCTTGTATAAGGTTATGCAAGAGAACTCAATAAAGAACTTAGTATAGGATTATCTACCTTATATACTAAAAGCCCATGGTCTGTGCCCTACTACTTCAGCCTATCCTAAATGACCATGTATTTTCCTTAAGGTTAACATGTATTAAACATGTTGTATGATGTTATCTTTCCAGAATCTTCTATGCTCTTCCATTGTGATATGTGATTATGGGACTGTGACTGATATATGATACTGTGTCACACTGTGTGATGGTATGACAGTAACATCAATGCTAAACCCTAACCCTAAGTTCCAAAAAAATAAAAGGAAATAAAAATGAGAAAGAAAATGAAAATAAGTAAAGTGTTATAAGATGAAAGTGTGAACAGACTTTAGGATAGATAAGATAAGATAAGATAGTAGTTATATTATTAGTCTACAATGTGAGAGAGAAGGCACGTGACTAGGAAGTCACATGACATTATATCATAGGGCTTAGAGCAGTCTAGAGTAGTCTGGAAGGACTTAGGGTTTAGAAGGATCAGAAAGAGTCTAGAGGTGGAGTGATGTCAAGGGATATAGTTCCTTATGGTGTACATATGGTGCACAAATGGACAATGGAGATTAAGAGTAGAGTTGAGGGTATAATGTCAAAGCACATGTATACTGTCAAGTTCACAAATGGTGGACTTAGTTTTTCTTTATTTCATTTTCCATTTTTATTTTCTTTTCATTTTATTTTCTCATTTTTCTATTTTTAGAACATAGGGTTAGGGTTAGGTCACAAGACACAGAAAACAAAGTAGAAGAATCTAGAACAAATGACGTCATACAACATGGATACCACATGTTGACCTCATGTTCTACACATGGTCATTTAGGGTAGGGTGTACAGTAGTGAGCATGGACCATTGGTAGTAGTATAAAAGGTAGACTAGTTTGTAGAAGAGTTCTCTATCAAGTTCTCTTGTGTTACCCAATACAATGTTACTTCTTAATCCAACTCTAAGGGTTTTGAGTTATAACATATATGGCATGCTGGCCTTGAGGTAGACACATAGTAGATGAGTAATAGGACATGAGGACAGGGCATGGACATTAGGGTAGGTGTAGAGAAGTCATAGCATGGACCATGAGGACTTTATATAAATAGTTGGTAGAATACTGTTGTGGTTTCCTGTCAATGTTATGAACTAAAGTTCTTAGGTTTGAACAATAGAACAACTCTTGTATTGAGTAACACAAGAGAACTCGATAGAGAACTCTTCTACAAACTAGTCTACCTTATATAGTCCTACAGATGGTTCATGCTAAGTACTGTGCACCCTACCCTAAACAACCATGTGTAGTCCATGAGGCCAATATGTGGTGTCCATGTTGTATAACATCATTTGTTCTTGAATCTTCTACTAAATTCTCCTAAGTCTCGTGATCCATCTTGTGACTATGCCATCAGGTTGTGACTGATGTGACAGCGTGACCAATTAACCCTAGCTGTTCTAAAAATAGAAAATAGAAAATAAAACAGAATGAAAATAAAAATGAAAAGTAAAATATAGAAAACACCAAGTCCACTGTCTGTAAACTTGACAGTCAAGTTCTCTTGTGAATTACACAACTCATGTTCTCCACTAGATATCCACCCTTGAGATTTATTGTTAGTGCTGCTATTGGACATTGGTCTAGTGGTTGCCACAACATAAAGTCTATTGCTTTCAGCTCTGACACCTGTGGTCTTTTGCCCATAAGTGTGAATTGCCTCTGACATGTACTCAATACATGAGTTGTGCTTTTGTTCTAACACTTGAACTCAAGTTCATAACAAGTCATGGCATTTGCAGTTCCTAGACTCAGTTTAACATCTTAGGTTCAATCTCATATCTCTCTTTTTACTCTACTTCTCTTGTTATTGGTGATGGACTTGTCAGATCAAGGGAGGGTGCTAGAAGTGATCTTCTCAGTTTTAGCTGTGAACTTGGTTTTAGAATTGTGCTTCACTTAGTTAGTACACCACATGATCACATGTACTACTCCCTGTGGACATGTTTTTAACTCTTAGCCATTTACAGTTGTCCAGAGTTCACTGGGTGACTTCTGAGTTATCTGAGTAATTCCTAAGGCTACTAGGATCCCTTGTTCATCACCTGCGCTTAGTTTAACATCTGTAGTCTTTTAACTGGCAAACAGACCATCATCTTATAGTATAAATACTGTAGCAAATGTATCAGATACTTCAGTCTTAATCTGGCTTGCAAATAAACCTTTGACTTCCACTCAAGGTTTCGTAACAACATCATTATTAAGCTGTTCAAATATAGACACCTAGGCTACTTTGACAACTACTTTGCCAACATGTTCTCCTGATTCTAGGTAGCCAAAAGCATCAATAGCTTGGTCGAAGGAAAAGACCTTGGAGATGACGGGTTTGGTCTTCTCTGGGTTAGCAGCAATCAGGCGGTTCATATCTCTAAATCTAATTTATAGTGTCAGATATGTGAGTGTTGTCAATATATTTAGAAACTGCTTACTGGGAAACCGAACCAATTAATACTCCTCTCAGAGTGATAGCTTTTCTGATCGCGTTGACGGCAATTTCAGCATCATTCGCATCCTGCATGATTTTTCATAGGTAAGAGCTGGAGTACGCTGAAGACGATCATTGGATATCCGAACCTTTGAGACGAAACCAATAATGTGTATGTATCCAGAAACTCTAACGGACTTCATGCTGCGAGAAAGTGTGCCCTCCCCTCCTACCTGTAGTTCGTGATTTCAGAATTCAGCCCACCATCGACACTGGTTACACGAACCTCAATGACGTGATCCACGCCCACTCCATTTGTCTAAAGTAAAGACAGATGAGTTCAATAATTTAGTGACGAAACCATAGATACAGACAATCTTCAGCACTTCCTCATCCCAATTGGGAGTTTTCTTGTAATTGATGAGATATTCAGCACCAAGGCCTGCTGCGACCTTTAACTTTTCATCTGACGAAGAAGTGGCAATGACTGTAGCTCCTGATGCAACAGCGAGTTGAAGAGCCCAGCTGTAATACAGGGGATAAACTGAAGTGAATATCGTCACAGAGATGTACATACGTGGATACGCCGCCAAGGCCGAGAACGAGAACAAAATCGCCTGCCTTGAGAGGCACTGGACCAAGGAGAGCGTTATATGCAGTCAAGGCAGCACACCTGGATAACCATCGAGATATAAGACATGTTGAAGGCAGTGGAGATCACATACGGTAGCGTAGAGGCTTCTTCGTAACTGTAATGTTCAGGTACCTTGACGAGAGACTAGAATATTCCTGTCGTAAAGCAAGTGAAGGATGAGAGATGAGCGCATACATGTGCAGGAAAAGTTCGATATTGGGTCAGAACGCCGTGTGCTTGGCCACCAAGAGAGGTGTTGATAATCGCAATGGTTGTATCACCATGGAGGTGTTCAGAGAAATTGGCGCAGACACGATCGCCAACTTTCCAGTCTCTGACATCTCCACCCAGTGCGATGATCTCTCCCGCCATGTCTGAACAGGGAATAACTTGATCAAGAGTGCTAAACAATCAACGTTGAGAGGAACATATTCATATTCATGGAGAACAAGGCTCACGTAGCTATATATGTTCCGCTCGTGACGAGCAAATCACGGTACTATGATCCAAGTTAAAAGTTAAAAGCATCAAGAGACCACAAATCAGAATATTTTACATTCAGTGATACTGCATGAACCTTGACAAGAACCTCATTTGATTTGACAGGGGGAATGGATGTTTCTCTGATTTCAAGGTTTTTATATGAACCGGCCTGCAAGGAGAAGAACATTAGTCGCGACGCACGAAAATATCGTAGAATGCATGAGACCTTGAAAAGTTGGTACTGACGAGTGGTCTTGGGTAGTTGCATGGTACTTAACGCTGCTGTACTATTTTTCTAGCAATTGCCATCGGACGAAAGTGTTTATATATATGTCAAGCTGAATAGGTGAGCGTGACGTCATAATTCCCACTTGTGCTGACTGAGATTTCTCACAGTACCCAAGGGTTCATGAGTCATGATAAGATATTGGCTTAATGACCTTGATAATGACCTTAATAATGACCTTAATAATGATGCCCTTAATAATGATCCTCCATAATGTCCTGGGGAACCGGTGCAGTGCAGAAATTTGATTGAAGGTCATAAGACTCACTCCCTATTAATGATAGTACTCTATTTACTGTGATGATTAGATATAATGCAAAGCCAGTCCACGCTGTGCGAAAGGAACCAATGACAAGGACACTCAGTTC
>Ga0157357_1000962_pt1 | contig 12235 bp, 17 predicted proteins | sample AttcapACBM1_FD_111485 | JGI IMG/M metagenome (GOLD analysis project Ga0157357, IMG submission 111485) | Fungus gardens microbial communities from leaf cutter ant in Botucatu, State of Sao Paulo, Brazil - Atta capiguara ACBM1 | ecosystem: Host-associated > Fungi > Mycelium > Unclassified ... | reverse complement strand
TCTCGATCCGAAAAGCGACGGGGCAACATCTTCGATTGACGGTCCTGAGGCTGAGAAATCTTCCTCATCACAGACCAATCTGCGGTCCTCAATCTCCAACACGGAGACTATTGAGAAGCTGTCACATCCTGGTCGGGAAGCTCGGCCTCGGTTTGCACCCCCTCGTCGGACCTTGTCCCTCCTCTTCCGACAAATACGACGACATTCAACCAAATGGTGGAAAGAGCGATCTAATGTACCGGAGACGCCTCCAAGTGCCACAACACTGGTTCTCCGGCGAATGGCCCGCGCAAGAAAACTTGTGACCTCCCTCAGTCGCCTGCTTGGCAGCAAGTCAGAAGTCGTAACACAAATCCGGAAGAGGTTGCTCAAAACTGGGGCCCCAGGGTCTGGAAATGATTCCAAAACGGAGGAATTAGAGGTCGCCATTTACATGGGTGACGTTCAAGGTAGTTCTGACTACTGTGTATCTCTGTTCTGTTATTGATGATTATTTACTAGATCACATACTGACGCTACAACATTCGCTAAATTACTATGAACGAATGTTGAGCGAGTCCCACCCGATCTATCTTTCGCAGTTGCGTACTAACTTTGTCATGAGTCAATCTGAGGCAAGCAAAAATCTTGTGTTTCTGACCAGTGGGTCTATGGCTGTTCTTTGTATGCAGGCTCTACTTGGTGAGTAGGCCCGTGGTTGGCCGATCGTAAGCAACTGACTTCAGGAAAGGTGTGTTCTCCATGAATGTGACTGTTCCCTCTAGCAACCCGGGATTTAGCACCTTTGGCATTGTACTCTCCCTAGCTGTCGCAGTTTTATTCGTCTACGTAAACGTTTTCAGGTATTGGTGGAAGAACAAAGGTCGAAGAAGGCGAACTCTCTGATAGAGTTGACCTATTTCTTAGATGACTAGGTTTAATCTATACGTATTTGAATTTAAATATACGGATAAATATCGCTTCGTGCGAGATACATACAATACAAATTCAAGATTATGTTATTCGTGAGTGATAGATAGAGTGCTTTTATGCAACAATCCTTGCCTTGACATGACATCATCAGCATGTGCGAGGGCCTCTTTGACTGGGGAAATATTAATATTTGATGATCACAAGACTGGTTAAATGCAGTGAACCGCGAACCTTTCTCGTTGAATATATCTTGTTTGCGCTCAAACTCATCAAAAGTACTACGTAGTTGCTCCCGTTGACGGCGAATGGTATCGTCGACACGTTGAAGGTGTTCAGATTCTATTTTCAGGCTCTCTATTCCTTCTTGCACTTGCGACTGAAGGGCTTCCAGCCCAGATATCTGCTCCAGATAAATTTCTCTGATTTCTTCCCACCGACGACCTGAACGACCGATCCTAAGTAAATATCTGGACCAGGAAGGACAAGGGTGAAAAACATACCAGAGGCCTGAGCATCCTGAGCTGCAGAAACGTACCTGGACACTCGACTATCATGGTCATCGGCCCAGGAGACCGTTTTCGTCCCAACCTCGTTCGTGCGTTTAATGCAACTTCTATGGATGACCGTCCGATTTGGATTATGTGACAGCGTTTCATATCCTGACGATTGCGGTGAAGATTGGAACAATGACTTTTGTTCAACGGGGACTTCTTTGGGTCTTGGCGGTGGGGGACTACCACTAACAGACGACTCGGGAAACTCAGAATCGTCCAGAGCTGACTCAACTTGACCAAGTTCTTCCTCCAACCCTAACTGTGACCGCTGACCACGAAGGAGAATTGGTAATGGCGGGGGAGAGACGACAGAAGGCCGTGTTGACGAATGTGTAACTTGATTATGAGATACTGGAAGTGACACACTTCTTTCCAGTTTGACTGCATTAGCTTGGACTCGCGAGCATAGTCCCAGCCTGGATTTCGGAATAGGGGTTGTTGGGTATTGCGTATTGGATTGGACCGGCTGTACAATGAACGCGCCGGAGAAATATCGAGGATTGGTAGAATTGGGACCTAATCCCACATGTACAGGGGTATTGGACACAGGTTCCTTGGAAGCTCGTTTGACAGCCGCTGCATTGGCTCGCTTCTGTTGTTCGCGGAACCACTTTTCCATTTCCTTCACGCGGAAATCTTTTGAGGCGATGCAAGTTTGGAATGGAGACAGTGAGTCGGGAGGCGGAATTATCGCTCTTGCCAATTTCTGGCATTTGCGGACCATACGGTCCTTGAGGCGACGGATTTCGATTACACGAGGCCAGTTAACAGACTTCTTTGTAACTTCATATTTCTCAAGTTTGAGCAGCTGCTCATACATGGTAGCTGTCCCAGGAGGTATCAGGACCTGAATTATCATCGGACCGTGGTATTGTCAAGAGATGTGAAAGGGCAAACCTTGAGCTCATTGAGGGTATCGGTGGTCTGAACGTACCTCCACCCCGTGGGGGATTTAGGATCATAAGGCTCGAGCTGGCCGCGAACTGGGCTCAGTCGCAGGTATTCGAGGGGTTTGGACATACCAAGGAGAGCTACCGAACCTTGAATCGACTAGGCAAGCCTCTTTTAGAGGGCAGCAACGAATGTTACATACAATGTTCAAATTGATTTGCCACGAGGGGAGCTACTGTAGCTACTGTGGGAAATGGTAAGACAGAAACTGATCAGGCTTCAACCACTACTCACCTTCCATGTCCTTTGCAAAATATGAAGCATTCCTCATAAATAATGTCTCCACCATCTCCACCCTCGAGTCCTCTCTCAGATCAATCACCTGGTTCCTTCCCGGCAGATTCAAGGATGCCGAGCTTGCATCTGAAGCGCGTTCGTGTTACGCTCTACCTCCTCGATCGTTCCCTAACGGTACATTAGTGACGACTCTCATGAACACTATGAGCATGTATCATGATACTGTACTTGCAAAAGTTGTAGGGAACAATCCCAAGTATCGCCCTTTGATTCCATCGTCCTTGCACACGCGATATACCAAGGCATGGCTAAGCAAGCACACCCAGTACAAGTGGGCTGCGCGCATTCTTGAGCTATTGCGCTTCACGGAGCTTGTCATTGAGATGTGCCTCCGACGTAAGGTCTCTGAAAAGCTTCGATGGAGAGGAATTGTCATCATCGAGGTGATCAAGTAAGCTTGTATCTTCTCTCCAGTTGTCTCTCAATTTACTTACATGTCCACAAGGGCTGCCTTACGTCTCCTACTCCTCAAAATTACCCGCCGCCCACTTCTCTCTCCACCTCTTCCGGAGCGTGACTTTGACCCCACTATGCTTCCATCTTCCAGCATCGAGAGCTCACCAACCTTGGCGCCATCATCCCCCTCCGTTTCTCTTCCCACAACCCCAGACCACCTCAGAAACAACTACTCGCCTCTACCTCCTCACCCTCTCCTGACCTCATCTTTTTCTCCGATGCATTCTGACACTGCTGTCGAGGACTTCTTGCTTCCGAAAGCATTGACAACGACTTCCGTCAAACCGTCGCTATCTCTGTTGAAAACCCTGTCTGCCCCTCAAGAGTGGCTTGCAGAAATTGTACATATCTTGCGTCCACTTATCTATGGCATGTTTTGTGCTTGTGTTTCGTAATTACAGACATTGAGCCCTCTTGGTTTCAGCATCCCTGCTCGCTTGCGATCGTCAGAGCAAACGGTCCACGAATCGAGCCCTGATAACAGCTCTAGCTATGGAATACATTTCCCGTAATCTCAGAAGAGCTCCCTCCCAGTCAAGCCTTTTGGAGAGATCCGAGTATGCTAGGAGAGATAAAGATATGCTGTGGTACCTTCTGCGTGGTTCGGTATGGCAAAGCTATACTCGGTCTGTGTCTACTCTGCGCCTACCTGCTCGATATTCCCAATTTTACTTACTTACCTTTTAGACCTAAGCTTGAATCGTTTATGGCTAGTGCTTCGCGCATGCCATTGCTAAGGTGGTTCGGCATACTGGTTAAAGAATGGATCCCATTGATTGATGAGTATTATTATTGTACGTCAATCTGTATTCTTGTTTCGATTTGCTAACCTCTCTCTTAAGATACTGCTCTGTAACTCCATTATTGGTATTGTTCGTGGTCCTCCGTATTTGCTTTGTATTCTATTGCTCTCGATCAAAATGTCGATTGAGAGGCCGCTCCTTACTACCGGAATGCCCACTCTTTTTATCACATGGAGTCCCCCACTTGCCACGCTGCTCTCTCCCGATGCGCCATGTGACAAATTATCTCCTATCAGATAGTCAATAAGTATGAAAGTCCTTGTACAAGGACCTTCTTCTCTTCAGGATATCTTTAAATCTCCCCTTACCTCTCCCATCAATATGACCGATTCGCCCTCTTCTCTGCTTCCACCACTGCGTCGGGTTGTCACTACCCATGACGCAAAGGGCCTAGCCACAGTTGAAAGCAATGTAGTCTTAGAACCTGAGGTGAGCTTAATCGATCAGTTCCGGTCCGGTTTATCTAGATGTTGCCTCGAAGCGAATGGAAGCCATTCGAGGAGCTCAGTCAGCAGCTTTTTGGGTTACAACCGATGGACTTCCAGTAAACGACAATAATACATAGTCAGTATGTTTTCTCGAGTGTTGTAAATTTCATTTTGACGCCGAAAACTACAGCGACGATGGGGCCAAGCGCATGATTGATGATCCTACTAACTTTGGCCTCGTCCATCCTTTGGGTACTAACCTTCGCTCTACGGATTTGGATCCTGGAGCTGCAACCCCTATGGTCAGATTTTCTGATATTATAATCACCGTTCTGTCGTTCTGATGCCTATGCGTCCAGCATCGCACTAGCTCCCTAGATTACAATATTTTGGGTTTGCGCAATTTTTATCCCTCTCGGTAACATTACTGACGACATCCTTCTTAGTCTCAGGAGAGCTGATTCTAATTACCGAAGATGGTACTGAAACGCACTTGAAGTATCCGGGAGATACCGTCATTCAACGTGGTACGATGCATGCGTGGAGAAATCCGTCCGGAACAAGGTCGGCTAGGTGGATCTCAGTTCTCATGGCCGCGAACCCCGCTGTTGTGAACGGAGAGGCTCTTACTCCTCAGCTTGTCCCATACGAACCGAAGGCGTGATCTAGTATTAGAATCTCGGGGCTACGGTCCTTCGCGGGCCGTGAGCATGTAATGAATTGATTAATTCCTTGTGGCACCCAGATAATCACTGGAGATTTACGAACAAGCCCCCATCAACTAACAGGGACGCCCCGGTAACATACCTGGCCAGATCACTTGCTAGAAAGACGACCGGCCCGGCAATATCTTGAGGAACTGAGATCGCAGTCAGCCGTGTAATCAGCGTGTAATCAGCGTGCTTAAAACATCTACCTCCGAGTCTTCCGAGAGCGGTGCGCTTGACCATATATTCCCGCTTGTCAAGATCTGACAAGTCCTCTTTGTTTATATATGTTTCAATTGTTCCGGGTAGAATCGCATTGGCGCGGATATTGTACTTTCCGAGTGCAACAGCACAGCTCTGCATAAGGGAAAGGATTCCTGCTTTGGTGGGGGTGTAATGGCTGAAGAATCCGGTGCCGGAGGCTAGGATGAGTTATCCAAGTCTGCAATATAGAAAAATCGAAAGAACCTGACCACTGTAGTTCCCCTCCCACCAGCGCTGAAATTGACGATATGCCGACGATAGAACCGCCCTGTGGAACTTGGGCCTTCATCTGATTTGCAACAGCTACAAAGAACGATTAGAGATTACACGTGTATTATGCTCGGAGATCAGTCTCACCTTGAACGACATAGAAAGATCCGTCAAGATTGACCTGTCTTGTCTTCTCCCAGACAGCATGGGGCATCGTCAGGAACTCTGCGAAGGGACATATACCGGCATTGGACACAAGGACATCGATTCGGCCGAAAGCAGCCACCCCTGCCTCAACGATCTTCACGCATCGGACGGTCAATCAAATAAAAAGATGGAACCAGAATGGACCCCCACCTTGGTCGAAGTATCTGGGTCTCCAATGTCACCAGGTACTGTCACAACTTTGAGAGTATCGCTTTCAACCTGGCTTTGGAGTGACTGTATTTCCACCTCGGTTTCTGCATTTCCCTGATAATGCAAGATCAAGCCACATGCGCCATGTTTTGCGAATTCAACTGCACTGTCCAGAAACCGATTTTCAGAACCTGTCCCTCGAAGGTAAGCAATATCAGAGTCACCAAGCTCGTCCGATCCCCCGCGAAGAACCAGTGATACAGATGATTTTGTTTGTAACAAGACTCATGTGGATCTTTGAGAATTTTTTCCCGGGAGCCAGGGGCTACATATATGCATTGCGTATGCGGACAGAACATTATGATGGTGTTGCCATCCTGGGAAAGAACGGAAAACCGGGCCGTCACCTGGCGGTAATCTCATCTCATGACCTTGGGCTAGTACCCTTAATGCGGTACAATCCAATTTCGTGATAAAAGTACGGACTACTAGCAACGAACCTACCATCACTACTATGCCTTCCGCTAAAATGTGAGTGGTTTTTCGATGTCGGAGACTTTGACGTCGGTTGACTGGCAATCCAGCTACTACGATGCCGATGCAAACCTTGAGTTGCTGCACAACAAGCAGATTGTCTTCCTTGGGTAAGGGCTTTTTGCATATAATGTAATCTAGCTGATATTCGTATCAGGTTCGGAAACCAGGGTGCTGCACAGGCCCAAAACTTGAGGGATTCTGGTATTCCCAACGAAAATATCTTGATAGCCAATAAAGAAGATTCATATGCGGAGGATGCTAAAACCAAAGGTTTCATTGTCGAGCACGACTTCGAGAAAGCAGCTGCGAAGGCCGATAGTAGGTAGTTCAGAAGCATGGTGTTAACGACTACTCATTGTGGCTCTCCCTAGTTGTCTTCCTCCTCATTCCTGACCAAGTGCAACCCCGAGTGTTCAATGGCCTATTTGTGCCACATCTTCGAGCCAACGCCACCATTGTGGTTGCCAGTGGCTATAATGTACTCTTCAAGACCCTGCAATTCAAGTCTACCTATGACGTCGTGATGGTTGCTCCCAGGTGCGTTCTTCTGTTCATGACGGCTTACGCTACCTGTGTACTGATAATGTTGGGACAGAATGATAGGTTCTTCTGTCCGTTCGCTTTACGTGAAAGGAAAGGGTTTCCCCTGCTTTGTTTCCGTAGAACAGGATGGCACAGGAAAGGCCTTACCCTTGGCCTTAGCACTTTCAAAGGCTATAGGAGCCACAAAGGCTGGGGCAATTGCCTCCTCAGCGCGAGAGGAGACGATAATGGACCTTCTGGCAGGTAGGATATTTGGAAGTCAACAAATTGATGAAGCTCATGATTTGCGTAGAACAAGCCCTTTGGCCTAATATTATTATGCTCTTCAGGTCAACAAGATAGCTTATGTAGTCCCATGGTAAACGAAGCTGAGTTAATCTTCAGGGAGGCCTTCAAAGTTCTTCAAGAGGCTGGATGCTCAGATGAGGCATTGTGCTATGAAATGTAAGATTGACATGGGATTTCGGGTGGGCCTGGGCAATGACATTTGACATTCAACAGGTGGATGTCCAAGGAACCAGCTGAGATCTTTGAGCGGGCTGCTGAAGAAGGATTCATCACTCAGGTATGATGGGATATAATCTGCTATCTTCCCATCTAATATGATATCCAGCTGAAGCATCATTCGACATGCTCTCAATTTGGCCAGTTACGAGGGGCACTGAATTTAGATGGAGCTGGAGCAAGGGAACACTTTAAGGATGTTCTAAATAACCAGGTATATTTTCCTGAAGCGGCATGAACAGTACCGTGACATTGACTCCGTACAGATCCTGAGCGGGAAATTTGCGGAAGAATTTTCCCAACTTGAGGATGCTTTGGAAGAGGAGGGTGAAGGGAATCCCCTTAATGACCTCTACCGCCGATCAGAAGAGTCAGAACTTGGTCAGGCTGAAAAGAGAGTACGATCTCGACTTGGTTATTAGAATGAATTTTATGTGCTGGATAGATAATACATGATTCAAGTTGGTGCCTCGACCATGTCTGTCTACCGGGTGTCGTCCTGTCTTCTACCTAACAAGTTACTCTACTAACACGTCAGCACGTGCTACAGTCCAAACAAGGACAACGTTGCCCTCGCTTTCCGTGGCCCTTCTTATTGGCTTCCATAGCTATGTCATCACCAGTGCAGGCTTTCAAAGAGAGATCGTAAGTTCCTATCTTGTGTGGTCTTCCTGTCTTTAACATTGCTCTTATAGCCAGTCTACCGACACTTTACACACTAGACGTTCGACGTCAAGGGAGCGAGATAGAAAAAGAGACAGACGTAGAGACCGAGCTGACCATGATGAAAGAAGAAAGAGAAGCCATAGTAGAGAATACCGTGATCGCTCTCGAGAACGACACAAGGATAGGGACCGCGAACGCGAACGGGAAAGGCGCCGTGAAAGAGAAAGCGAGAGGTCTCATCGCAGCGGTAGAGGACACAGCCGTCACCGCGAACGAGATCGAGACCGCGAAGACCGTGACAGAGACAGAAGGCGTAAGCGTGACGACAATGAGGAACTGGAGTCCGAAGACCGCATTAAGAGGAAGAAACCTGACGAGGATGCTAATGACCTTGGGTACAGCCCTCGCTCAACCAACAGAGACCGTTCTCCCGACAGAAGGCCAGGAGGTAGGACTCCTCTCGATCCACGAGACGAATTCGATGATCCACCCAGATATCGAAGGGATCACCGTCGTCGGGGGGGCAGGCGCTCTATTGGGGATGATGACGATGAATACAAGGAGCGTCGTCCCCGAACGAGAAGCCCTCCGCCCCCTCCTACTCGGTACGTGATTTGTCACAGCAGGTACATCGTTCACCTACATTTCTCTAGACGACTTTCACCTTCATATGAGACCGGAGAAGATTATAATCCAGATGAGCCCAAAGAGGATGATTCAGAAGCTCGCTCAGTATTTGTGTCTCAACTTGCCGCTCGTTTGACAGCTCGAGACTTAGGCTATTTCTTCGAGGACAAGCTTGGCGAAGGCACTGTCATGGATGCAAGAATCGTCACGGATCGACTATCTAGAAGGTCAAAAGGGTTGGTCTTTCGTTGTTCTATCACACCCGATGTTCTTAACTTCTTCCCATCATAGAATTGGTTACGTTGAATTCCGAACCATCGAACTCGTAGAAAAAGCTATTGCTTTATCTGGGACTGTAGTTATGGGTCTACCCATCATGGTGCAACTGACGGAAGCTGAGAGGAATAAGACCCACGCAGGTGATGGGTAGGTTGTAGTACTTGGCGTTACTGCACCATGGCTGATCTTGTTGTGCAGAAGTATCAATTTACCCCCAGGTGTCAGCGCGCCTCATGGAGCGATGTGAGTTGCCTCTCGTCCTCACTCATTCGCTGTTTAATGCCTCGCTCTAGACTTTACGTGGGGTCCTTGCATTTCAATCTTACGGAATCAGACATCAAACAGGTCTTCGAAGTCTTCGGTGAACTTGAGTTCGTTGATTTACATAGGGACGCGATGACCGGCAGAAGTAAAGGATATGCTTTCATCCAGTCAGTGACTCTTGATGCTGGATTCGATCTTATCTTATAAGAACCAGATACAAGAGAGCTGAAGATGCAAGAATGGCATTGCAACAAATGGAAGGATTTGAGCTGGCTGGGCGCACAGTACGCCTAACATACTCATTTAACAGCTCGAGCTTACGAGTCAGTTTCAGCTGCGTGTAAATACTGTACATGAAAAAGGAACAGCCAAATATACTCAACAAGATTCTCTCGACGAATCTGGAGGTATGTTGTTGGTCCTTGAATGATAGCAGAACTACTCACCTTGTAAAAGGCGGTAACTTGAACGCTGCGTCGCGCCAAGCACTAATGCAGAAACTTGCCAGGACTGACCAACTAGCGCCTCGACCAGAACCTACGTAAGTTGTCCTGGAATTTTCTAGTTCAAGATGTGAGTGACACCATCGCTAGTCAACGGCCGAACATTCCACAGTCTATGCAATCTCGATCCGTTCTTCTAAAAAATATGTTTGATGCAGATGAGTATGTTTTGGAGTCACTCTTTATCTCGATAACAAGCTGAAAACCGTCCAGGGAAACTGAGAAAGACTGGGACAAAGATTTGGCTGAGGACGTCAAGGGTGAATGCGAAGAAAAATACGGCAAAGTCCTAGCCATTAAAGTTGAAAGAGATTCTCAGGTTAAGGCTTTTCAACGTCATACTTTCATTGCTCATATTATTCTTCAGGGAGAAATATATGTCAAGTTCGATTCTGTCGAGTCTGCCAAAAAGGCTGTCCAAGCTTTAAATGGACGATGGTTTGGAGGACGACAAGTTTCTGCAGTTTTCATATCCGATGCTATTATGCAGGCTCACCAGTGATTGGCAGTGACCACCACGAAAATTGACATCGCCAGCTGCACTATACATCACTAAATTTCATTTTGAACAGATGACTTTTGCCGGGGCACAAAATGCTCCATATGCCTTTTCTTATTGATACAAATGTCACAAATTATGGATATGGATCTTGCACCATTGATTGACCCATCTAGGTTACCCAAGAATGCCATCTTCTGCCATCAATTAACATGCAAGTGAGAACTGTTGAGGACCCGAGATGCGACATCGACATGTTTCCTTGACTGATCTTTTTCACTGTTAGACCACCACCCTTTCCCTTTGAATCAATACATGTAACGGAAAAGTGGGGATTCTGGCCCAGCCGCAAGATACTCTGTCTTGACATCTTGCGGCCCAATGTTCACCCCTTGAGCTTTATTCCGTCTCTTGTTTTCGCGGCGCATCCATATGCCCATGCTTGGGATGGCATCATGTCAGTCATCGATATGTTGACTGTCAACAAACACTCACCCTGCAGCAAGGATAAAACAAATGGCCCCAGAAGTAGCTCCACAATTCAGGATAAAAGCTCGGAGAAGGGTCATCGATACTTACCTGACGTTATCAATGCTATTTGAACCCTTACTTAGCTTATGTATCTGAACTAGATTTTGGACACTCACCCGGCAAGTACTTTGGTTCATCCTGCGCTCGGAATATGTTTGTGGAAATTAAACCAGCCGCATTTGCGATGGCCACTGTATGGACATACTCTAATGAGTTGGACCAGAATATCGATGTTATCCTCGAATTCCTCACCCATGATACCAGCCACTAATGCACGCCGAGACTCCTGAGGAGTGTTATTCGCGTACCTGAATAATGTAGGTATTGAATGTGGCTTGGTACGGTATGCCTACCAAGTGGCTACAAGAACCGACGGAGAAAAGGCCTTTGAAACATGCACGATTCATATCTACGCCAATGTCTTACCTCAAGAAACACTCACACCCATTGTTAGAAGAAAACAAGCAAAGTAGGCAATATTTTTGTGCCGCGCAACATCGATGGAGCCAAGAACAATGAACCCAGTTAATCCTATCAGTAGCGGTCCGCATCTGCATTAATCTCGATTCAGAAGACCATATTATCACAATTTTCACGCCAGCGATCTAGCTCACATATGGATCGAACGTTCTCTAAAATAGTCCGAGGAGAACGTGAGTACAAGCAAGGTGATAGCTCCAACAATGTTCGGTGCCACGGTGAACAAATTGGTTTTGACGGCCGAATATCCGAGACTGGCAACAATCTGCGGCAAAAAATTGTTGACACTTGCTAAAGGGACGCCAAGTGTCAAATTGACTCCTGCCCAGACCCTAATTAATGATTAGATTAGACACACACCAAGTGCGAGGTACGAGGGACAAAGTAGGGATGGTCGTACCAGTACATTGGACTCTCAAGGGCTCTGAAACTGTCACGAAGACTGAGTCTCTCATCAACCGTTACAGATGAATCTGAAAGGATTCTGATCCTCGCTATCTCCTTTTCACGCGGATTCAGATACCACCATGTCGCCGGGGAACGGGGAAGCCAGAGGAAAGCAATCAAGGCAAAAATCACCGTGGAGGCGCCTGGAAGTAACGTCTAATTAGTATCATATATATAACGACACATGTGCTGCAGAAATGTACCTTCAATCCAAAATAGAAATTGCCACCCTTTGTACTTGGAGTGCTTGATATGAAAAACACCAAAGGCAATGAGACCTAGTCGATGATTTCGTGCGTTATTCAACTGAGGTTATTTCCAACTTTTAAACCTGCCTGAGAAAGCACCGGAGATAGCAGACATTGCTTAAAGCCGGGATCAGCGTGTCAGAAGAATTCAATAACTTGGAGGAGAAG
>Ga0157357_1000959_pt1 | contig 12244 bp, 12 predicted proteins | sample AttcapACBM1_FD_111485 | JGI IMG/M metagenome (GOLD analysis project Ga0157357, IMG submission 111485) | Fungus gardens microbial communities from leaf cutter ant in Botucatu, State of Sao Paulo, Brazil - Atta capiguara ACBM1 | ecosystem: Host-associated > Fungi > Mycelium > Unclassified ... | reverse complement strand
TTCTACCCTGAAAAGGGGCGTTGTCAGGCACATAAATTAAGGCTGCGCATCATAGCACAGCCGGTTTTTTGAATTGTCGTGCAAATGTAAACACGAATAACGCGCAGAGGCAGAACGTGAAGAGCGTGAGCTCCCGCCCGGGACAGGACGAAAATTCAGCCTGTCAGGATGGCGCTTATCGCCCGCCGCGAATCAGGCCACCCAGGCCGCGCCGCTCCATAAAGGCCGACACCAGATGGCGCACTTCGGTGGCGGTATGCGCATTCATTCCCTGCTCGCTGAGCTTCTGCGTTTCTTCGTGATCCAGATGACGCAGCAGATACTTCACCCGCGGGACGTTTTTACCGTTCATGCTGAGATGGCGATACCCCAGCCCGACCAGCAGCGCCACGCACATCGGATCGCCTGCCATTTCACCACACAAACACAGTTCAAGATTCGCGAGACGGGCTTCCTGCGCGATGGCATTCAGCGCGCGCAGCATCGCCGGATGCAGCGAATCGTACAGGTTCGCGACGCGGGTATTGTTGCGGTCTACCGCCAGCAGATACTGCGTCAGGTCGTTGGTGCCGACCGAGATAAAATCGATCCGCGACGCCAGATGCGGGATCATAAACAGCATCGAAGGCACTTCAATCATCACCCCAATGCGCGGCGCGGGGATCGGGTAGCCCAGCATCTCCTCCACTTCGCGACCGGCGCGATCGATCAGCCGTTTCGCGTCGTCGATCTCGTCGATGTGACTGATCATCGGCAGCAGAATGCTGAGATTGCCGGATGCCGCATTGGCACGCAGCATGGCGCGCACCTGCACCAGAAAAATTTCTGGCTGATCGAGCGTCAGGCGGATGCCGCGCCAGCCCAGGCAGGGGTTCTCTTCACTGATCGGCATATAGGGCAGCTGCTTATCCGCCCCGACGTCCAGCGTTCGCAGCGTGACCGGCTTGTTGTGAAACAGCTGCAGCATGCCCTGATACTGCGCCACCTGCTCCTCTTCCGACGGGAAACCGTTCTGCAGCATAAACGGAATTTCGGTGCGATAGAGCCCGATGCCATCCACCCAGCTGCCGAGCGCCTGCTCATGCTCCGGGCTTAATCCGGCATTGAGCATCACCTGCACCCGCTCGCCACTTTTCAGTTCGCCCGGCTGATCGACAACCCCTTCTGCCATCCTGCTCAGCGCATTCTCTTCGCTGATCAGGCGCTGATACTCCTGCACCAGCACCGGCTCAGGATCGATCAGCAGCTCACCGCGATAGCCATCGACAATCAGCAGACGTTTGTTGAGCTGATGCGGCTGGATATCCGCGCCCATCACGGTCGGGATCCCCATCGCCCGGGTCAGGATCGCCGCATGGGAGTTGGCTGCGCCATCCCGCACCACCACGCCTGCCAGCCGCTCCTGCGGCAGCTCAGCCAGGGTCGTTGCGGTCAGCTCATCGGCCACCAGCACGAAGCGTTCCGGCCAGGCGTTAGTGCCGACCAGCGAGTCATCAAGGTGAAACAGCAGACGCTGGCCCAGCACCCGCAGATCGCCTGCGCGTTCACGCAGATAGTTATCCGTCAGGCTGGCGAACTGCTTAGCAAACTTCTCGATCACCTGCCTGACCGCCCACTCGGCGACCGATCCGCGTTCGATCTCATCGAACAGATCTTTCTTCAGCCGGGCATCGGTCAGCAGGTGGGAGTAGAGGTCGAAAATGGCCGCGCTCTCTTTCTGTGCGCTGGCGCTGAACCGTTTACTGAAGCGGCGAAATTCACTTGCGGCTTCGGTCATGGCGATCGACAGTCGCTCGCGCTCACGCTGCACATCCAGCGTGGAGGCGGCGGAAACCTGATCGAGCAGCGGCTGCGTCTCATCGACCCAGCCAGGTGCCACCGCCACGCCAGGCGCGGCCGCAATCGCGCGCACCCGCGTCTGCCGGAACTGACCAAACAGCTGACCCATCTGAGACTGCGACAGCAACGCCGCCATCTGGGTCGCCAGGGTGACCAGAAACGACTCTTCGCTTTCATCAAACTGACGGTGTTCGCGCTGCTGCACCACCAGCACGCCAAGAAGCTGACGGCGGCTGATAATGGGCACGCCGAGGAAGGAGCGATAGCGCTCCTCTTTCACTGCGGGGATATATTTGAAGCTGGGGTGGCTCTGGGCGTCCGCAAGGTTAATCGGCTCGGCCAGACGGCCCACTAAACCGACGATCCCCTCGTCAAACGCCAGCGTCACAGTGCGGCCACGCGGTTTTTTGAGTCCGCGCGTCGCCATCAGGTAATAGCAGCGACGATCGTGGTCGGCGAGGTAAACGGAACAGACTTCCGTTTCCATCGCCAGACAGATCTCATTGACCAGAATGTCGAGTGCTTCATTGAGACGCGGCGCACTCGCCACTTTTTCTACAATTTCGCGCAACTGAGTGAGCATAAAGGGCGTGGCCTATCCTCTCTTACGTCGATGGGCAGGATTGTTTCGCTGCCCCGCACTCTCCTGCATAGACATCACCACGCCAGCGAATTCCTTCATCACCCGGCGGTAGACGTCGCGTTTAAAGGAGACAACCTGACGCACCGGATACCAGAAACTGACCCAGCGCCAGCCATCGAACTCCGGCGTGCTGCTGTGCTGCACATTGATATCCGCGTCATTACACATTAACTGCAGAAGAAACCACTTTTGTTTCTGGCCGATACATACCGGCTTTGTGTCCCAACGCACCAAACGTTTTGGCAACTTGTAACGCAGCCAGTTACGGGTAGAGGCAAGTATTCGGACATCTTTCCGGTGCAATCCGACCTCTTCAAACAGTTCGCGATACATCGCCTGTTCTGCGGTTTCACCGGGATTGATGCCTCCCTGAGGAAATTGCCAGGAGTGCTGTCCAAAGCGCCTGGCCCATAACACTTGTCCCTGCCGGTTACAGATTACGATACCAACATTCGGGCGGTAGCCATCATCATCGATCACCGGACTACCTCAAAGCAAAATTTGAATAAGCTGATTGTTTCACACTCCTTACAGGCGGTAAACCACTGGATTCATGGGGGGTTGCGCCGTCTCTGTCGGGATAACTCACAGAAAATGGTAAAGTTATGAACAGTAATCAGAAAAATGATCGATCTTATTCACCTTTTCTGTGGATAGCTTTGTGCAGAACACGGGAGTTAACTGAATAACCTTTTCAGCGCACTCTGAACCGCTGAAAAGAGGCCGCATTTTATGCCTTTGATTTAAAACATAATAACTTTAAGTTCGCCACGTTAATGCGTTTCCTGGCAGGCGCATAAATTCACGCCCGCTGACAATCGGTTAAAATATCACCACACCCCTTTTTATCCACAGAGAATCGCTCAGGGTTAGGCCAGAGCGACGAAATTATGGTCAGATCGTGAAAAGTCAAGGCTGTAAATGGAACCAGTACCGCATCGGGAAGGGGGTTATCCCATTTTTCTGTGGATAACCGGGCTGAAGATCCTGTTCATTGTTGCGGGTAAGCCGGGATAACCCTGGCAGCCTGAGGGTGACATCCTGTGGATCCACTAAAAAAAGCACGATCTATCATGTTATTATCGAAGCCCGATAGGGTTTATTTCAGCCGCACAGGTTACCCTCTTTTTATTATTCAAATTTTAACCAGCAAGAGTTATCAACATGAGTCACCCACCAGGCCCGCCTGAAAATGAAGCCAGCCTGCTGGCCCGGGCGCAGGAGTTAGCCGGATTAACACTGGAAACGCTGGCCGCTCGCGCCGGGCTGCCCATGCCTGCCGATCTTAAACGCGATAAAGGCTGGGTCGGGATGCTGCTGGAGTGGCATCTGGGTGCCAGCGCAGGCAGCAAAGCGGAGCAGGACTTTGCCCATCTGGGTATCGAACTGAAAACTATTCCGATTGATGCACAGGGCAAACCGCTGGAAACCACCTTTGTCTGCGTCGCCCCCCTGACCGGTAACAGCGGCGTGACCTGGTCGAACAGCCACGTGCGGCACAAGCTGGCGCGGGTGTTATGGATCCCGGTAGAGGGCGAGCGTGAGATTCCACTGCGGCATCGCCGTGTCGGCGCGCCGCTGTTGTGGAGCCCCGATGCAGAGGAGGAGGAGATGCTGCGTCAGGACTGGGAGGAGCTGATGGATATGATCGTGCTGGGTCGCGTTGAGCAGATCACCGCCCGGCATGGCGCCTGGCTGCAGATTCGACCCAAGGCCGCCAACAGTAAAGCGCTGACGGAGGGCATTGGCGATCAGGGCCAGCCGATCATGACCCTGCCGCGCGGTTTCTATCTGAAGAAAAGTTTCACCGGCCCCCTGCTGGCGCGTCATTTTCTCCTCTGAACTCCACCGCTCTGGCGGAAATGTCGCAATTTTGTGGGTGATCGGTGCAGCCATTGCGTATAATCGCCGTTTACTTTTCGTTTAGGATTGAATGTCGGTATGTTTGAGTGGATTTCCGATCCCAACGCCTGGCTGGCGCTGGGCACCCTGACCATCCTTGAGGTGGTGCTGGGTATTGATAACATCATTTTCCTGTCACTGGTGGTCGCGAAACTGCCTAAGCACCAGCAGGCCAGCGCCCGTCGCATTGGCCTGATGGGCGCAATGCTGATGCGTCTGGCCTTACTGGCCTCAATCGCATGGGTTGCCCGTCTGACTAATCCGCTGTTTACGCTGCTGGATCACCCCTTCTCGGCGCGCGATCTTATCCTGCTGTTCGGTGGCCTTTTCCTGCTGTGGAAATCGAGCATGGAGATCCATGAAACGATTGAAGGCGGCGAAGGGGAACACAATACCCGCGTTCACTCCTTCCTCGGCGCGATTGTGCAGATCATGATGCTCGACATTATTTTCAGCCTGGACTCCGTTATCACCGCCATCGGCCTCTCCGATCATCTCTTCATTATGATGGCGGCAGTCGTGATCGCGGTGCTGCTGATGATGTTCGCGGCGCGGGTTATCGGTGAGTTTGTCGATCGCCATCCGTCAGTGAAAATGCTGGCCCTCTCTTTCCTGATTCTGGTCGGTTTTACCCTGATTCTGGAGAGTTTTGCGGTCCACGTACCAAAAGGTTACATCTATTTCGCCATGTTCTTCTCAATGGCGGTTGAGTGCCTTAACCTGATGCGCAGTAAGAAAAAGCCCGCCTGATAAAGTCAAGGGCGAGCCTGCTCGCCCGGATATTTTCAGAATTCTGCGATTAATCCTGCCGGCAAAACCATTTATTACTACACTTTTTGCACTTGACGATTTGTGAGGGGAAGGCGTGATGAAAGGGCTGGCAGGATTAGCAGCGGTAGTGATAACCGCAGCGTTATTAAGCGGATGCAGTTCAGATTATGTGATGGCGACCAAAGATGGCCGCATGATTATGACCGAAGGCAAGCCGAGCATTGATAAAGAGACCGGCCTGGTGGAATACACCGATCAGTCAGGTCACGCAGTGCAGATTAACAGCGATGAGGTTTCAACGATCATTGAACGTTAAGTGCCTGATTTAATCATCTGCCACCCATTCTGCGCTGGCAGATGATTTCCCCGATTTTTCCCCCTTCCTTCCCCGCCATGGCTCGCGCTATAGTCCCTCAGGACACAACATTCCATTCGCTCTATTCCCGATAAAGAAAAGGAAGCTGGCAATGCACTATCATCGTATTCCCCACAGCACGCTGGAAGTGAGTCAGCTGGGGTTGGGCACCATGACGTTCGGCGAACAGAACAGCGAAGCTGACGCGCATGCTCAACTGGATTTGGCTATCCGTTCCGGCATCAACTTTATTGATACTGCCGAGATGTATCCGGTGCCACCGCGCCCGGAAACCCAGGGTCTGACCGAACAATACATTGGCAGCTGGCTGAAACAGCGCGGCAGCCGCGACAAAATCATTCTGGCCAGTAAAGTCGCCGGCCCTTCCCGTGGCAACGACGCCTCAATCCGTCCGGACATGGCGCTGGATCGCAAAAACATCCGTGCCGCCCTCGACGCCAGCCTGAAACGGCTGAACACCGACTATCTGGATCTCTACCAGCTGCACTGGCCGCAGCGCCAGACTAACTTTTTTGGCAAGCTCGGCTACCAGTACAGCGAAACCACCGCGCAGGTGACCCTGCTGGAGACGCTGGAGGCGCTGACCGAACAGGTGCGGGCAGGAAAGATTCGCTATATCGGGGTCTCGAACGAAACGGCGTGGGGGGTAATGCGCTATCTGCAACTGGCGGAGAAGCATGAGCTGCCGCGCATCGTCAGCATTCAGAACCCCTACAGTCTGCTGAACCGCAGTTTTGAAGTGGGTCTGGCCGAAATCAGCCAGCATGAGGGCGTTGAACTGCTCGCCTATTCGAGCCTGGCGTTTGGTACGCTGAGCGGTAAATATCTGAATGGCGCGCAGCCTGCGGGCGCACGCAACACCCTGTTCAGCCGCTTCACCCGCTACAGCGGTGAGCAGTCACAGCAGGCGATTGCTGAGTATGTGGCGCTGGCCCGACAGCATCAGATTGACCCGTCGCAGATGGCCCTCGCCTATGTGCGTCAGCAGCCATTTGTCGCCAGCACGCTGCTGGGTGCCACCACCCTTGAGCAGCTGCAGACAAATATCGACAGCTTCAATCTGACCCTGAATGCCGAGATTCTGGAAGGGATTGAGGCGATTCACCGTCGTTTTACCTACCCGGCTCCCTGAGTGCGACTGCCAGCTGCCGCAGAGGCGGCTGGCTTCCCTCACAGCGTGCGGCAGTAGAGCGAGACAGGCTTGTCGGGATACTCGAGCGCCTCTCCCGCCGCCTGCCAGCCAAACCGTTCGTAATACCCTCTGAACGCCGACCAGAGCCACAAGCGTGGAAAGCCCCGCGCCTTTGCATAGCCGATAACGTGCTGCTGCAGCGCCTCGCTGACTCCTCTGCCGCGCGCCGATTCATCCACATAGAGCGCCGCCAGCCAGGGGAAGAGATCCTGACGACTGATCAGATCGCAGCGCCAGAATCCCACTGTACCGATCGCCCTGCCCGCTTCCACGGCCACAAAGGTGACGGGAAACTCTGCCCCCATCAGGCTGCTGTTAACCACGCTGGCGAAGAACGCCCGGCTGCTGGCCTCACCGAATGCCCGCCACTGCCAGTCAGTAACCTGATCGGCAAAGTGGGGCGCGTCGCTGAGCAAGACAATCTCCATCTCCCGCTCTCCTCTGAAAAACGCTGACGCGGTAAGCCCGCGTACAGGCCGTCCGGTCGTACTGTATCGCTTATTCGCCAATCTCCAGTGCCAGCAACGACTGAATGGTCTGCGCACGGCGGATTTCGCGCGGCTGGCCCTGTTCAAACAGCACTTCCGGGATTAACGGACGGCTGTTGTAGTTTGAGGACATCGAGGCACCATAAGCGCCCGTGTCGTGAAACACAAGGTAGTCGCCGACGCTGGCCGCCGGGATCGCACGCGGTTCTACCATACCGCCTTCCAGCTGGGTAAAGACATCGCCCGACTCACACAGCGGCCCCGCGACGACCGTGTCGATCGTCTGCTGCTCATTAATCGCGCGATCATCACCCGCCATCAGCGAGATGTGGTGATAGCTGCCATACATGGAAGGACGCATCAGGTCACTGAAACCGGCATCGACCAGCACAAAGTGACGGCTGCCCATCGACTTAACCGCTCTCACCTGAGAGACCAGCACACCTGACTCAGCCACCAGGAAACGGCCCGGTTCAATCTCCAGCTTGACCGCGTGCCCCAGATGCTGAGCAATCCGCTGCCGGGCCGCATCCCAAAGGCCGAAATAGTGATCGGTGTCGATCGCCTCTTCGCCATAGCGATAAGGGATAGAGAGGCCGCCGCCCGCAGAGATTGCCGTCAAATCCTGACCGGACGCCATAACCAGTCCGACCATCGCATCGCAGACCTGCTGCAGGTGCGCATAATCGACGCCCGAACCGATATGCATATGGATGCCCACCAGCTGCAGGCCGTGCTGCTCAATGGCGGCCAGCGCCGCGGCTAAATCACCGTGCCAGATACCGTGCTTGCTGTTTTCGCCGCCGGTATTGGTTTTCTGGCTGTGACCATGACCAAAGCCAGGATTGACCCGCAGCCACACTGCGTGACCGGGTGACACTGCGCCAAGCTGATGCAGCATATCGATTGAACCCGCGTTCACCGGAACCTTCAGCGCCGCAACCCGCTCCAGCGTCGGCTGGTCAAACAGATCGGCGGTAAAAACAATCTCATCGCCACCCGGCTGGTAGCCCGCCGCCAGCGCACGTTCGATTTCACCCAGCGAAACCGAATCCACTTTGACCCCCGCCGCCCGCATCAGGCGCAGGATATGAATATTTGAGCAGGCTTTCTGCGCAAAACGTATGACGTCAAATGCCTGCAGCTGCGCAATGCGCGCCTGAATAATCTGCGCGTCATAGGCCCAGAATGGCCCGGCGTAACGGCGGGCCAGCGGCAGCAGATGAGCGGCGTTGAGGGCGGTTTCGGTACTCTGTAAGGAACGTGGCATGACAATTCTCCTGTGGCGATAGTTCCATTAAGCCAGAATCATGCCATAGCGAAAAATATCTGTTTTAATAGCATCTATGCAGAATGGATATAGGGTGGCGACATGGCGAACATCAACTGGCGACATATTGAAATTTTTCATGCGGTGATGACCAGTGGCAATCTGACTCAGGCCGCCACGCTGCTGCACACCTCTCAGCCGACGGTGAGCCGGGAGCTGGCGCGGCTGGAGCAGCAGCTGGGACTACAGCTGTTTGAACGGGTACGCGGCCGGCTGCAGCCGACGGTGCAGGGATTGCGCCTGTTTGAAGAGGTGCAGCGCTCCTGGTACGGTCTGGATCGCATCCGGGAAGCCGCAGAGGGACTTCGCCAGTTTCGTCAGGGCGAGCTGTCGATTGCCTGCCTGCCGGTTTTTTCTCAGTCGCTGCTGCCGCCGCTGTGTCAGCCCTTTTTAGCACGTTACCCTGACGTGAGCCTCAATGTGATCCCGCAGGAGTCGCCGCTGCTGGAGGAGTGGCTCTCAGCACAGCGCTACGATATCGGTTTAACCGAAACCCAGCACGCCCCGGCCGGTACCGATCGTCTCGCCCTGCTGACCTGTGATGAAGTGTGCGTTCTGCCACAGCACCATCCCCTGAGTCAGCGTGCCGTGCTGACGCCGCATGATTTCGCTGGCGAGCGGTATGTCAGCCTCTCGCGCAGCGACAGCTATCGTCAGCTGCTGGATGCGCTGTTTCAGGAGCAGGGGGTTGAACGGCGGCTGGTGATTGAGACGCACAGCGCAGCCTCGGTGTGCGCCATGGTCAGGGCGGGTACAGGCATTTCGATTGTTAATCCGCTGACGGCGCTGGATTACGCCGACAGCGGATTGGTGATGCGTAAGTTCAGCGTGGCAGTGCCGTTTACCGTCAGCCTGGTCAGGCCGCGGCACCGACCCGCCTCAGCGCTGGTCGATGCCTTTGTCAGCCATCTGCAGGAGCAGGTGACCGCCTTTCCGGCACGTATCGCCGCTCGCCTGGCTTAGGCGCGGACGCTGGCAGCCGGGTGGCTTGGTTTGCGGAAGGTCATCAGGCAGACCAGCAGGCCGATGAGCGCCAGCGCAGCCGCCGCGACCGGCACCGCCGTCAGGCCATAACCGCGACCGATGACCGCACCGCCGACCCAGGCACCCAGCGCATTGCCCACGTTAAAGGCCGCAATGTTCAGGGTGGAGACCAGATTAGGAGCCTCTTTACCGTGACGGACCACGTTGATCTGCAGGCCCGGTACCGTGGCGAAGGTGGCCATCGCCCAGAGGAACAGGGTGATCTCCGCCAGCCACAGCGCGTGGCTGGTCCAGCTGAAGAGCAGAGAGAAGATGGCGATCAGCGAAAAACTGAGGATCAGGCTGAATGAGACTTTCCAGTCGGCCAGTTTGCCGCCAAGGATATTCCCCACCGTCAGGCCCGCACCAATCAGGAACAGCGTCCAGCTGACGCCGCGGTCGCTGATCCCGGTGATCTCTAACAGCAGAGGCGCAATGTAGCTGAACAGCGCAAACATCGCCGCCGCGAAGCAGACCGTCATCAGCAGAGAGAGCCACAGTTTTCCGTTAGCCAGTGCGCCAATTTCACTCGCCAGATGAACCGGCTTCTCCTGCTTGTTTGTCGGCAGGCTGACAATCAGGGCGATAAAGGCCAGCACACCGATCACCGCCACGCCCCAGAACGTGGCCCGCCAGCCAAACATCTGACCGAAGCTGGTGCCCAGCGGCACGCCCAGCACGTTAGCCAGGGTCAGCCCGGTAAACATCAGGGCGACAGCGGAGGCCTGACGTCCGGCTGGCACCAGACTGGCGGCGACGACCGCACCGATACCGAAGAAGGCCCCGTGACAGAGCGCGGTGACGATACGTGCCAGCATCAGCAGGTTGTAGTTGTACGCCAGCGCGCAGAGCAGGTTGCCGACAATAAAGATCACCATCAGCAGAATCAGCGTTTTTTTACGCGGCAGTCTGGCGGTGAGCAGCGCCATAATCGGCGCACCGATCGCCACGCCCAGCGCATAGCCGCTGATCAGCCAGCCCGCCGACGGAATGGAAACCTGAAGGTCGCGCGCCACGTCAGGCAGCAATCCCATGATGACAAATTCGGTGGTTCCGATGGCGAACGCACTCAACGCCAGCGCCAGTAATGCAACAGGCATAACACTCTCCCAGTCTTATTTGCAGGTGAACCACGCGGACACGCAGCCCCTCGACGCTTATTAAAATTTGATCTGCGTCACAGTGAGTATTACAGCACAGCCCGGATAAGCGACATAGCCTGCGTAGCGCAAAGGATTATTGCCGTTGCCGCAATAATCCTCGCCTCCTGATGCTCTCTCTCGCTATCTGAGGGGCAGCGGATGCCCTGTCTGCATCGCGTCAGGTTGCCATTTCCCGTTAACCGGTTACCTTTTTTATATGTGATTCATTAATTATTCCGCAACGTTGCCGATATATCCCTAATCAATTGCCAGGTGTAGTTATCAACTTCTGACGCAGGGAGAGAGAATGCAACGACTCATAGCCTTGATGGTCTTTGCTCTGACCGGCTGCTCGGTTGGTCATTATGAGTACAGTAAAGAAGCTGAAAAGCGGGTTGATATGACCGTGACCGGCATTCCGACCATACTGGGTATCGGCACGCTCGGCACCACCATCCCGCTGACGCCGGAGTACAGCCTGACCGCCGCTCATGTGGCGAAGTTTTCGCTTTATCGGGTCAAAGCCTGGCATCCGCAATGCGACCTGGCGGTGGTCTACCACAAAAACAGCGAAGCAAACCTGCCTCCCAGCTTCCGCAACAGCCATATCGGCGACAGGGTGAACCTCTACGGCTACAGCTTTATTTCGGCGATGCCGGTCAGTTCCAGCGGGCAGAACCTCATCAATACCACGCTGGCGAACAGCTGGAACAAGCCAGACTGCGTCGTGGTAGCGGCGAATGCGGGAGTGGTAAAAGGCATGTCAGGCGGTGCGGTTTATAACGCCTCTGACGATACGCTGGCGGGGGTGATTGTGGGCTACAGCAATAACATCGATGACAATGTCACCGGTAAGACGCTCTACAAGAACGTTGCGCTCTATGTGCCCTATTCCCGCTTTCAGACCTGGCTGGATCAGGCGATTAAATCCTGATATCTGCTGAACTTACTGACAACAGCTGGCCCGTTTCGCTATAAGACGGTGCCGGCTCAGGGAGCAGGGTCAGATCGGAAAGACGCAAAAGCCGTCATCCCTGACCGCTCGGCCCGCGCCCTCCCTGGCGCGAGACGCTTTCCTCTTCTGACCCTGCTCCCTGCGCGCTGAGTTTATCTGTTGCTGTCAGACACATGCTGATTCGGCGTTGGCAGCATAAAAAAGGCCGGGATATCCCGGCCTTTTCTGTTAACAGTCAAACTTACTTGCTGCCTGGGCGCAGTGCCGGGAACAGGATGACGTCACGGATGGTGTGGCTGTTGGTAAACAGCATCACCATACGGTCGATACCGATACCCAGACCGGCGGTTGGCGGCAGACCATGTTCCAGTGCGGTAACGTAATCTTCGTCATAGAACATCGCTTCGTCGTCACCGGCATCTTTGGCATTTACCTGCTGCAGGAAACGCTCAGCCTGATCTTCCGCATCGTTCAGCTCCGAGAAGCCGTTACCGATTTCACGACCACCAATGAAGAACTCAAAGCGATCCGTGATTTCCGGGTTCTCGTCGTTACGACGGGCCAGCGGCGACACTTCTGCCGG
>Ga0157357_1000957_pt1 | contig 12250 bp, 13 predicted proteins | sample AttcapACBM1_FD_111485 | JGI IMG/M metagenome (GOLD analysis project Ga0157357, IMG submission 111485) | Fungus gardens microbial communities from leaf cutter ant in Botucatu, State of Sao Paulo, Brazil - Atta capiguara ACBM1 | ecosystem: Host-associated > Fungi > Mycelium > Unclassified ... | reverse complement strand
CTGTACGGCCGCAGTATCTTGCAGCATGTTTCTCCCCCAAATGGGACTCTCAGTCTGCCCTGTTCTGGACTAGTCTCAATGGCTGGCTATGATTAATCGAATATTACTTGATGGGGGTCTAGAGCTCAATCAGTATAGGGGCCAGAATTAGCAAAGCTCTTCAATAGAGTATGCTAGTTAACTCAGAGGCATTTTGGCATATATATGCCCCTCATTGCACCAATAAGAGCACCAACTCTTGTCTGATTCAAGCGCCACTGGTACTCAAATATGTTTCTAACGTTGTTCTTTACTACACCTATCAGTCACGTGAATTCTCTGTACACTCTATATGCGACCAAATGATATCACATTTACTATCAGTGTGTGAGATACCAGAAAAACGATAAAGAAGCAAAGGAAGCAAGTCCAAGAAGACCCCGTGTTGAACGCCTGCTTGGCCAACCAGTTGAATGGAATCCGGCTCTCGTATTGATCACCCTACTGACAGCCTGTGAGATAGCGTGAAAGAACTAATCGGTTCAGTGCTCAACACTGAACACTATCACAGCTATCGTGGGTTTATTGAACCTTATTCAGGTACTAGGAGCGAAAAAATCATCTGCTGGCTTAACCGATCTTGTTGTGTTGTTTCTTTAAATGTTGGTGTAGTCGGGATCTCTCCTTGAGGGCTTAGCGGCTCTAGCCCCAACATCTCGTTCAATAGTTAGGAGCAGTCACTACCGGCAGGGTATTACTTGCCACTTGAAGATATGAAGCAGATAACTCTTTTGCAGGAATTCTTCCTCGAGCCATTAGTTGTTAGGTTTGAGGTTCCCTAATTGAGTATGTGTCAAAAAAACAGAGTGAGAATCACGCGGTTTGACAAGTCTACAATGATGATGATTTACTGCGTAACGGGTATACATACAACTGGAAAGAAGGCGATTATCAGCTACTATTCGGTATCTGTTCTGAGACAACTGACGCCAAAGATTGGGGGGGGGGTTAAACATGTGCATGTCAAGCAATATATCTCAAAGAATCGTCACCATCTGTCTCGCCGTGCAGACACTTTTCACGGAACGCCTCGATCCATGTTACCTTTCTAGCTTGGTTGTATTCATTGACTCGGGTTCTCGCATCTGGCGCTGATCGTTTACGCACAACCTATCCGGTCATTCCCCGTGAATGAAGAATTGAGATTTCTTCATCATTTCTTCATCGATATTCTTCATTTTTATTATTCTCAATTGCTCGTTGCTGGGAATTCTTCAGCTGCTCCTATCCACCACTCTTACATCTGAGGCTAAAATTGTTAATTCTCGCCCTCTGCCTTGGATTCCTGGAAGATAAGGTCACGCGGGATAGCACTAAATCACTAGGGAGCAATAAGACGGCATTAAACCAGAGAGTTTCACCCTTAGCAATAACATCAGGCATGAGGTACACGCGTCAAATGATAAGTCGAAGATTGACCATCGACAATGTCTTATTGGAGCGGTTAACATGTCCTTGACAGCCGGGACAGCCCGGACACAGGCGGATTTGAGTTTGCAGGGACCACACCGCAATCGTACCGGTTTACAAATCCGACGGGTATTTCCAACCAAATGCCTTCCATTTCCAGTATGTAGATGGCAGGTGGTACCGCGAATGCTGTTATTCTGAGTGCAATGAAATGGTTCGTAATCATCCCAGAAACCCTGAGTAGAGAAATGCACCATCATCGTATTATGCCACCTTCCCACTCCCATTCTACGTCGTAACCTAACTCAATCGTACAGAAAATGGAGATTGCACAAATTCCTTCATCGGTCCCTCCGAAAAAGCTCGGGATTTCCGGTCCGTACCTGTGCGATCTTGCGAAAATCGCGACCTGCAAGTCAACCCTTCTTTTCATCAGTGAATGCAACAGGCGCCCGTCCTCATGTTTGGCAAAGACAAATACAGACTTTGAGTTCGCCATTCCGGTCCATAACCAACTACCCCTATCCTTCATGTGTGTACAATGTATCGTATCGTGCCCACTAGTGGGCTTACAACTCATCTCCCCATTTTTACATTGGCTTAATCTACCCGAACTTACTATTGGCACCTAGGGAAGATCCGAAGAAGGCTGATGATTTCGTTTGAAGAATCACGACAGAGAACCACCGATGACCATATCCAATGTCAACATCGCGCCAAGAGGGAAGAACGGAGAAACACAGCGACACGAGACCTCCTGAGTGAGAAACTGAGATATCGGGCTAGCCGTAAGAAATTTGCATGAGACAAACGCACTCCAGAAAGGGCACCGAAACGTGGATTCCTCATTTGCCGGGCTAAAGTCTAAATGTAGGCGATACTGCTTTTAAAGCTTATTGTAAGAGACGCAAGCTTGAGAAGAGAAGAATCTTCTTCTACCATAGCCGAAGCGGCTTTGTGATAAATGGTCTCACATATATCATTGGCTCTACAGTGCTGTCCCTAAAGTTCTCAACCATCTGAACTGCAAGATGAGGCTGACTGTTGGGAGTCAAGTTGTGGAGAAGATACCTAGAAAGTAGACCTCGGAGTAAGAAAACAATCAAGGAGCTGAGAATCTGTTTTTTAATATTAAAACTTCTCCAGATGACAGATGACAGACAGATGACAGATGACCTCACCACTACAGTGATTGCCACATTCCAGGATCATGACCAAGAATATTCATCGGCAACCTGAACCGACTCACTTCCTCAATCATTGGAATTCAACTCAGACAACTATCTTTTTCATCTACAGATTTCGCAGTCTCACATCTCCGTATTTCTACCTTGTATACATACTTAGGCGCGTTCGCTCCCAAAGCAACACGATAATTCTATTCATCGACCCATCCAACCCTACAAATTAAAAGAGGGATAAGTAAGTTGGCATCATAGGATGGTGAACAACCAAATATGAAACGATTCAAAAACTGACAGGTGTTCAGGCGAATAATGAGTAGTGCATAAGCGATGGTCTTCCACTGGGGATGAAGAGCAAAAGAACCGCAGGCCACGAAGGAAAAGGCTAGCACCCTCAAAACAACCAAGTGATGATGCGAACGTTCAGCGGCTTTGATACCTATTCAAGGTACTTTTCAAGCAAGATGCAAGTGAACTGTGCCTATTTGTGGGTCACTAGGCCGCGTGTCATTAGGCTCGACCTGCATCTATTAGGATTGAAGGACCCCTCCTATTCCCTAGGTATTTTCTGGCCCATGTCGGGGTATGAGCATGCTGAACCTTGCAGCAAGCTCATGAGTGGGTGGCAATATGAGTGTAGTACCAACATCACCACTGAACGAAGCTGGCAAATTCAGGGAAAGAAAAGGGTTCAAAGAAGTGCCAAGTGAAACGCATGAGTGAGATGAGTCTACTCTGCGGTGTTCGGAAGCAGATAAAAATAGGGTTACCAACAGTGACCTCGAAAAGTTGGTAGGGCATCATTATGCGCTCGTCGCTATCGGCAAAAAAGGAGAGTGGAGGTAGAAAAGAAGGCAACTCACCCCATCGACAACCAGCAGTTCGCCACAAACGTATTGACTCGCACGACTGGCGAGAAAGACTACTGGACCGGCAAAATCCTTTGGGTGACCCCAGCGGCCCGCTGGAATCCGTTCCGAGATTTGTCGTAGCCTCACGGGATCACTTAAATGCTTCTTGTTCCTACGGTTATAGCCGTCAGTCAATGAGGGAATGATACGAAGGCAAACTGAGGAAGCATGTTTTTTGGGGCATGATTGATAGCCAATATATCAAAACCAATAATGAAAAGTGATATAAACGCCGGGAGAAACCATACGGAGATGTTCATCAACACAGCACCCAATCGCCTTCACACAATTCTTATATTTTTGGGAAGCCGTGGTCGAAAACAAGAACACTTCCAAGACACGTTTGACCAGGATGTAGGGTCACCAGAAACATGGATAAAAGAACTGAAAGTTGAATTGAGGTCCGGAAAAGTAGCGCTACTCGTGGTGTGAACAAATGATACGATGCCTTGTTGGCGAGTACCCACCTTGAAGTCAAATATTGATCGTGCAAATGACAAACAAACAGGAAGAGTAATCAGAAAAATACCCACATATCCGTAGCGATGTACCCAGGACAGATGCCGTTTACTTGTACATTGTGCTGACTCCATTCGTTGGCAAGTGATTTCGTGAGCTGTCCAAGGGCACCTTTGGCGGCGGCATATGCCGGAACAGTGATACCACCCTGGAAAGTGAGAAGAGAGCACATATTGATGATCTTTCCGCGTTTCAGAGGAACCATGTGTTGGCCTGCAGCTTGAGCCAGGATCCAGCACGCCTTGAGGTTAACGGTGATAACCTACAGGCGTAAAGTCCAATTAGCTAGAGCAGAAACAAGAAGCCTGGGAGCACTTGCGTCGTCCCAATCGTTTTCTGGAAAATCTACAGAGGGATTGCGACGCTGAATGCCTGCACAGTTGACCAAGACGTGTACATCACCCCCCATGGCCTCAATAGCGCGAGGGAAGAGGCCACGAACTTGGTCCATATCTTCAAGGTCACAGTGGATTATCGTAGCAGATCCTCCGGCAGCGATAATCGCATTGTAAGTATCTTTATTTTCGAGGCCATCTGGAGCTGGATGCCGCTGCACAAGACACATATTTGCGCCTGCCTGAGCAAGAGCAAGGGCGCAAGCGGCACCTATACCACGTGTTGAGCCCGTGATAAGGACATTACTACCGTGAAGTTCGAAAAGAGAGAGAACTGATACGTCTGGGGTCGGATCCATAGGGAACTCGAATGAGATTAATGACTGACCGACTTATAAGGATTATCAGGTCGGGCCGGGCAGAAAGAGATAGCCCCACGTGGGAAGACCGACTGGGATCTGACCGATTTGGGCAAGAGATCCTATCTCAAGGGTGACGGATGCCATGTGTGACACGATCGGGATCTGGGGACACCTTGCCGGTCCGACCACCCGTTCATTGTCGAAATATATATAAATGCGTCAAATCCTCCTCAGTCCAACCAGTTCAGCCATGCCTCCGTCTTCACTCCCCACACAGCAATATGCTGCCGTCCTCTACTCTGCTAAGGACCTTCGCCTCGAGCAACGTCCTCTCTGGCATCCTCAAACAGGCTATGTTCAAGTCGAGGTCAAGTCGACTGGTCTTTGTGGAAGCGATCGTATGTATTTGCATTTTATTTAGGGTCCTTGTAGTGACAGATCAATAGTGCATTATTACAAGCACGGTCGTAACGGTGATTTTGCAGTTCGTCAACCCCTCGTTCTTGGTCATGAGGCTGCAGGTGTTGTGACCGCTGTAGGCGCTGGTGTCACCGACTTATATGTTGGCCAACGCGTCGCCATAGAGGCCGGTATCATGTGCCGTGACTGTAATTTTTGTAGAGATGGCCGCTATAACCTCTGCAAGTCCATGCGCTTCTGCAGTAGTGCTGCCGCCTTCCCTCATGTCGACGGTACCCTGCAAAGCCGAATGAATCACCCCGCTCACGTCCTGCACCCGTATGTCCTTGTTTAATTTTCTCTTCATTAGCTGACTGTATTTCTCTCAGCTTACCTGCCAATTGCTCATACGAAAAAGCTGCTCTTGCAGAACCTCTCTCTGTTCTTGTTCACGCTTCACGACGGGCTGGCCTTACTAAGGGCCATTCTGTCCTTGTCCTCGGAGCAGGTGCTATAGGTATTCTCGCATGTGGTCTTGCAAAAAGTCTGGGAGCTTCCCGCATTGCTGCTATTGACATTAACGAGTCTCGCCTGGATTTCGTCAGGAGAAACGGCTTTGCTCAGCAAGTCTTTTGTTTCCCTCCTGCAGATAAACCCAGAACGCCAGAAGAGCAACTCCATAGAGCAAAGGAGAATGCCTCCATGGCTTTATCTGCCCTCGGAAAAGAGGATGGGTTCGACATAGTCTTTGAGTGCTCTGGTGCAGAACTGTGTATCCAAATGTCTGTCTATGTGAGTATCAAAAATCCTGCTCTCCGTCCTCGATTCAAGGATCGATATCAAAGGAAAGAATCTGACATATTTTCCCTAGGCTGCCATGACCGGCGGTAAGGTTATGCTCATCGGCATGGGTACAAGAAACGTGATGTTGCCTCTGTCCGCAGCTGCTTTGCGTGAAGTTGATATTCACGGATCCTTCCGTTATGCGAATACGTACCCCACAGCTCTCACTCTTCTTAGTTCAGGTCAACTAGAAAATGTTGAGAAGCTGGTAACACATCGGTTCGGGCTCGAGGATACAAAGAAAGCTTTTGAGATGCTTGAACGAGGAGTTGATGAAAGGGGCCAGCTGGTTCTGAAGATCATGGTCGGCCAAAGTTAGTTCTGGCCGCATGTTTTCCCACGTTTCCCCGCACGCATCAAGAATGAATCTCGGTTCGGACCATCATTGACAACCGGATCCATCCCCTCGCATCGCATTTAGCTAATTCTTGCATTCATCTTGATACCAATAGAGCCTCGGACTCATCTGTGTTCTAGTGGATGTACACTTGCGTTTCTTTTCTGGTCCTTATAGTTGACACTTGTACTTCTACTGAATTGCACGCTTGAATAAATCTCTTTCACTACTTTTAATGCTTGTTCATGGTCTTATCTTTCGGCCTCAGTTGTTCATAAGCGAGTGATCATCATTGCCCTACTAAGTATCCTGGTCATTGAATTACATTATTCTGTTTGTGATTTCAATTAAGTCCTGGCGATCTGTCAGCGCTACTGATCCCAATGTTAGTCTTGAGTGCTACTAGCACCACGAAGTTTGTAGAAGTGGGAGTCACAAGATTTCAAAGTATGGCTTCCTTCCTCGAGTCGATAATCGCGATACACACAAATGTTTCTTAAGCCTGCAAACTTCAAATTGGCTCAATAAGATGAGTCATGAAGGTGATTTCTCAATTTGGATACTACTACAAGGGTTTAAACTTGAATGACCGGTGTGTAGGAGCTATAAGTGTGTTAGCCGTTTGGATTACTAGGTCGGCTTTCGGGGGAGTGTGTTGTCCACCTGACATTGAAAACATGTAATTACTCGTGCATGGCCGTAAGTATGTGACCCTCAACGTATCACCAAGAACCCCTTGTCACAGCAGTAACGAGTGTGACATACGCCACCACCGCTACCGCCACGAGCTGTGGTTTACCGGCTCCGGATAAAGAAATATAACAAATAGAGCCTTTTTGCAGCGTGTGTCAACGAACTATGAAGCTCTAAACTAAGCACTGATGTCACAATTGATAGTTCGGACCGGTATCCAAACAACTTACTCATGGGTATGAGGCAACAACTGAAGGATATGGGCCTTGAAGATGAAGTTGTCGTATCATATCGGATTTACAGCAACTGAAGCGGGGAGATCATCGGCAACCAATATCCGCTGGTAAGTTCGATTTATGAGTCATGGGCCATTCAGATTCTGCGGATGCCTCGTCTGATGAAACGGAGTGATATGCTTGATTATTCTCAATGCGCGGTTTTGAATTGCACCCAAACCCGACATTTTGAGGATGGTCTTTCATATGGCATGTAAATCGTTGAAATGTTGTGCCAAAACCGTGAATAAGCTTCCCTATACAAATGACTTGTACCATGGAGCAACGTCTTGGTCAGGCTACTCATAGAACGCAAGTAATGACATGCTTGGTGTCTGCTTGGTACCTGTGTCATTGGTTCATATCAATTTCTGCTGTAGAAGGCTTTCATTGAGTCAGGGTTGTATCTCATCCTTGAAGACTCAAATCCATAATCTCATGCTTTATCTGGCCTTTTCCTTCTCCATATAACTGGTTAGGATCTAATGTTCACAAGATTCTAGCACCACACCTTCATACACAATGAGAAACTTGATCGTAGTCCGACAAAGCTGGGATGGCTTTCTATGGAGCCAGAATTCTTTAGCACTGTGCGCTAAAGAATTCTGGCTCACTTTTTCGTACACGCATGTCCAGACACGGCAAGCGGAAATCAAAGCTAAAATCCAGCTGCATGACCGGACCCGCTAAGCTCTTTCCCCGTGAGGGTGGGAGATGAAGTTAATAAAGCCGAAAATTTGATTTGGATCAGAGTCGAACACCGAAGCTTATTGGCTGTAACTGTATGTGAATTTTGGGCATCATGGTGGTAGTTCCAATGGAAAATCGTTTTTGGTGGATACCTGCAATAGAAGATGTTAGTGTTGGTGCGCTGTCGGTTTTCTGAACGCCAAGTAAGAAATTGTCACACGCAGGGTCTTCGAACTTCTAGAAGTGTTGTTTGTGTTCGATCATTCAGATGTCGATGCCAAATATATCACGATGACGTCCAGAGTGCAAAATGAGCGAGATCCAGGCCTTACTGAGGATTAATGAGATCTCGCGAACGTATGCGGACTCAAGGTGGCGGTGGAAGACAAGAGTAGAAAATATCCATATCCTTTTTCCCTTCTGTTCTGACATGAGATCGGCAAGATCTATCGGTGAGAATATTTCTAGTGAGTACAAGAACTGGCACATGAATCATTACTTTTCCGGGTATAATCTCAAAACATGGGCCGATATCTGATTTCACACTGTGTGGCTTCGAGATTTGATCCCATAGCTTTCATGTGTCTAGTGGTGCATTTTCTATTTTTTAATTTTCCCTCCGGCCCGGTGTTTGTTTGTTATGTCACCTGAGGCCAACCACGATTTGTGGTACAAATACCTTGCGCCTTTGAAATAATATATCCACCTAAGAAGAAAAGATGTTCCTTTCCCTATAGTGTAGGTAGTGTACGTATGTGAAGAGGGGGTGTTGTCCTGATATGTAACTTGGGAATCTGGGAAATTCAACACATAACCGGTCTCATTGAGAGAAACTGCGGACTCTGGAAGTGAAGAACAAGTGGATACCTGTTCTGGTATAGATATGAGAATAGAGGGTTTGAACTTCTCCAACACGCATGCGTCATGAACCATAAATTAATCGAGGGACCCCTTTGACATAACATCCTAGTGAAATTTTCTGCACGAATTACTCTAACTGAGAGATAATTAAGAACACCGTGCTGGATTCCGTTTTTGCTGTAATAGAACTCAAAACGAAGTACTTGGGGACATCCTGTGAAGGAGAAAAAAAGAGACTAATCGATCCAAGTATGATTTTGTGGTCTGGCAGATTTATAATTGCGGAACCCCCAGAACTGAATACCTTCAGCGGGAGCATACTGTGTTGGAGCTGGTATACTAGTATATGTGAATTTCAGCTCGTGTTTGTGGCGTGAGAAACTCCAAGAAGACATCCGTGAGAACTTCCTCGGCTCGAGGCCGACACACCACCGCCATGGAAGGAAGCAACCTGAGATACATCACAGCACCAATGGTTGGTCAATCAGACCTTCCTTTTCGTGTCTTGTGCCGTATGCATGGTGCAACCCTCTCCTGCACTCAGATGTTGATGCCAGATAAATTGCTCAATGAGCAAGACTATCTCGAATACCATCTCAAAGACCTGAAGACCGCAACTGATCTTGGGCTAGAACAACCTGTTGTCGTTCAGTTGTGTGGAAATGATCCTGAGTCTATCGTTAAAGCAGGTCGAATACTGCAAAATCATTGTCAAGGGATAGGTAATATCTGGTTGTTGAACCAGTACACATTCAGCGGCTTAATACCAATCTATGGGCGATTAGATTTGAATCTTGGGTGTCCACAAAAGCACGCTCAGGAAGGAAATTTTGGTGCTTACTTGCTGGGACAGAATGATTGGCCTCTAGTTGAGAAGATAGGTATGAGAGGCTGTAAGAGGTTCAGAAAAAGTATGGTCTGACGGACCCTGTGCAGTATCTTCTATGTCTAGGTCGTTCGTGGTTCCTGTCTCTGTAAAATTACGCTTATGTCAGCCCAATATGAAGACACTGGAATTATCACAGAGGCTGGAGGGCTGTGGAGCTTCGTGGATCACACTCCACGCACGTACGGTATCTACTCGAAGGCGACGACAAGGAGCTGCAAATTTGAATGAAGTCAAAAGATTAAAAGAGGGTCTATCTATTCCGGTTATCAGCAATGGAAATGTTCGCAATCACGCCGATCTGTGGGACAATTTGACCTTGACTGGCGCTGACGGACTGATGGTCGGCGAGACGTTACTCGGGAATCCTTAGTAAATATACCAGTTTCCTGCAGTCAGGCTTTGAGTCATCTGATAGATTTGTTCAGTATCTTCACAGAGGGTATACCGGACTCGGTCAAAATATCCTTGGAATACCTCGCTCTCTGCAATGAATATCCTGGGATTGCTCCTCTCAAAGGCATACAGACTCATATACGACATTTCATCGAATTCCAATGGTGAGAGTAATCAGCACCTGCATCTCCCTGTCCTATCTAGTGATTTGATCTGTTTTCTAGTGGGAGACGGCCCTGGTTCAACAAGTTCAGAGTCGCTTTATCGGCCACAAAATCTGTCGAAGATATTGAGTACCTTGTACAAACCAAAATCGAAAGATGGCGTGGGCACAATCCCAGGTGTTCGAAAGCAGAAGACGCAGGCACCGACGGTGGTAAATTTTACAGTTCGGGCCTTTTATCAGGAAATATAGATTTATCGCTTGTTGAATGAAACTTGTCAGATTTGGTGTACAGGATTTTCGAAAGCAGAATTTTTCTTCGAAATTAGAGACTGCCTACAATCGTAGCTAATTTCGCCCAGTTATCTCGAAATTTCCTCTTTAGATGTCAAACTAGTGTGTCACTTTGCGCAGTAGGTGTTACCAACCCGAGCAACCCTCCGTTTCTTAACTTAAAAACCACTCAAAATGCTTTGCTTAGCTACACGACCGTTCTCAGCCCTTTTGGCTCGGTGCCCTAATAAAAGCTTTCCACTTGGCTACTTTGTACTGTGGGTTTGAATCGTTAACGTGTTCTTGTTTCTCTTCTCTCTGAAGTTTCAGGAAAAGTATGACTGCTATGGCAGCATATTGGTAGTGACTGAGCAACTTGTTGCACACTCATGAGATAGAGTACCCAAATATTCTATTGACCTCAAAGTAATACAAGACTAATATGTAGTCAACAGCAAGACTGATACATTTGATGACAAAAATATGGGAGATATGGTGGCATGGAAACTGCATCATCATGTAACCCAAGCTGGACGAACAAAGGTCTTTAAGTCGTAACAAGAGCTACTGTCTTTTGCTGGTGGCTTATCCAAGATGTTACTTCTCTAGCCATTAGAGTAAAGTAGCTAGTCACAGATTTACATGATTCTGGATCTTATGCCCAATCTGAATTAGAGTGAGCTATAATAAACTATCTGATACTTGCAAGTATTGAGCAAATATCTATAGAGGTACAATCCTGCTTGATAATGCTCATTTGAAGGATTTGCCATTTGTTGAGCAAGTTTGACTACAGTAAATCCTATGTCAGGATATGAGCTAATCATCAGATACATTAGAGATCCAACCATTTGCTAGTATTTTTGATGAAAATTGGGATCATACTGTTTATTATTAGGTTTAAACATATAGCCTAATAGGAGTGAAGTACTTGTTGGGTTGGTTGTTATATTGAATTATGTTAGGACTTTGTTCAAGTACTCAGACTGGTCTATAAAGATCTTTTAATCCTTGCAGTTACAATTTATATACATTCCAAGAAACTCTTTAGTTTCTCCAAGGTCATAGTATTTCCATTTTGTCATAAATTTTCACTTCAACTCTAAGAGGAGTGGGAAATCTTTTGAACTCATGAAGCAAACATCATTGATATAAACAATTGCTATAACTAGCTCTCTAGTCTTTTCATTAATGAAGTAATACACACTAGCATTAGATTTACATGACTTAAATTCTAGGATTTATATTGATTGAGTCATAGTTTACACTAAGATAAACTAGCTTGCTTAAGGCCATATAATGCTTTATGAAGTCAATAGACTTTCTTTTCTTAACAGGTAGCCTAAAACCTTTAGATTGCTCCATATAGATTTCCTCATCCAGATCACCATAAAGATAGATAGTTTTTACATCAATACTATAGATATCCCAATCTTCAAGAGCAACAACAGCTAGAAATAAGCATGCTATTTCATAGTAGACAATTAGAGAGAATAATTCATCAAAGTTGATTCCCTTGACCTAAGAAAATTCTTTTGCAACAAGTTGAGATCTATAACAGCTATCAGACTTAATGTTGAATACCCAGTTGTTATGGGATGCTTTGGACAGGAACCATTTTTATTTTCTTTTTCTTTTATTTTCTGACTTTATAGGAATTTTGTTTTTGTTTTT
>Ga0157357_1000956_pt1 | contig 12258 bp, 10 predicted proteins | sample AttcapACBM1_FD_111485 | JGI IMG/M metagenome (GOLD analysis project Ga0157357, IMG submission 111485) | Fungus gardens microbial communities from leaf cutter ant in Botucatu, State of Sao Paulo, Brazil - Atta capiguara ACBM1 | ecosystem: Host-associated > Fungi > Mycelium > Unclassified ... | reverse complement strand
TCGATACTCGCACGGAAGTATTCATTGTCGATACCATGTTCTCTTGAATCCATTTTAAACAGGGGATTGCGTACAACATACTCCACAAAAGGACCTGCATATATCTGCTGTAGGACCGAGCGAAGAGAATCAGCTTTCGGGTCTGTCAGGATGACGAATTTGTAGCCTGAAACTGTCTCATGGAGATGTAATTTGTACGTGGACGTCCGATAGCTTGTAAACGACTCATCTCTATTGAAGTGACGATACATTTGAGCATCTCAGCGGTCCAACATGAAAGGTCGATACTGACCGTCCTGACAGCTTCTTGATCATGTTCCTTAACGAAAGTACAACTCCGTATACTAACTTTGCTTCCTCGTCAAATGGAAGATCTGAGGTCATTGTGGATGGTTGTGACTGCTGAACCGAGGGCGGAGGTGTGGATAGTACTGTGTTTTCGTTAGACGTGACGATGCCGGTCGATGATATCAACGTATTCCGAGGGCTGGTATAATGTAATGTATTGACATTTGACTTTTCTACCATCGTTGCAGATGTAACAGCCTGAGAAACGGCGGGCAAGATATTCCCTTCAACGGCTGGTCGTGGGCGCTTTGTGCGGTACCAATCGTGGTAGTATACACACTCGCAGTGACTGCTTTAGAGCTTGTAGTTCAGAGATTCTTTGAACACGAATGTTGCGCACCGGTCGAAGATATAAAGGCTGTAGATTGTCATCGTGGGCGAGATTGCGAAAATTGGAGGAACAAGTCAAGTGTTATCCAGTAATACGAATGATGAATAATGAATACTTAGTCTTAGTGCCGCATTGATACATGGATTAATACATGATGGGATGTCCACTGTTGCAGAACATCCTGGTGAGTATAGATCAAGTCAACGTTAACATATGTTTTACTTGAGTGGCGCAGACGTAGATAGATATACTAGCGGAAGACGATAAATCGGGACGGTAAAATATTCTCTACTTTTGCCCCATCGTTCATCGTGGTTTCGGGGTCGTGCATCTACATCAGTCCATTGCACCTCAAGACCTATGTCAGCCAGATGGATTTCAGTCATCCGTGAGCAAACATCATAGAATAGAGGATCTGCGCAAACGTCAGCTGCCATAGTAAAAACGTATTGATCTAAATTCAGACGAACTCGTTGCTCCAAGGCCATTGAAGAAGCTGAAGCGGGCACCAGGACCAGAAAGAAGATTGGGGATGTGCTTAAAGAATTGATGTAGATCTCGATAATTTTCCGAGAAGGTGTCAGTGTATACAACATCAAAGCCCCCGAAGCCGATAAGTTCTTTCTCCACAAGATCCTGCCATTTCCCTTCAAGTATTTTGACACCCGGCTTCGAGTCCCAACCATTGTCTTTCATATATCGTAGCACATCAGGATGAGGCTCGATGATAACATGTTGCGAGGGCGGTGAAGGAAGCGCCTGGAAAAGTCGATCGATCTGTACAGGAATTGGATGAGATCATGTCCTATGGCATATGTTTTTGAACACTCACGATTCCAAGGCCAAATCCTACGTTCAAAACTCGAAGATTATCTCGTTCAGGAATGGAATCATAGATGATTTGCACCGTCTCTGTCATTATAGGTGTCTCCCAACCCATCATCACACCGATATCCTCTCCATTGACATTGACAAAACAAATGTCCTGACCAAACTCGTCTTTTGTGTAACGCATTTCTGACGATAGAAAGTTCGCTGAAGCACCAGCTGCAGTCTCGTCGATTTCCTGAAATATCATATTGGTGGATGGATCAGGCGGTGGTTCGCCTCTCGATGAGAGCAGATTGAGCAGGAGCTCTGCAAAGTTTCAGCAAAGGATTAACATTGAACGATCGACGTTGTACCAGTATACCTGCGCGAATACCCTCATTACGGATGGCATAGTAAATCTCGTCATCGTTGTAAGAGAGGGCGATATCTCCAGCTGTATTCTGTAAATAATCCACTTGTAGAATGGCCTTCTGCATGAGCAGTCTCCATGTAGCTGGTGAGAGTTTTCAGTACATACCTGCATTCCAGACGGCACCTTTCTCAAACAGGAACTGAACGAGTTCGAAATTCCGAGTATAAACAGCTGCATGCAGTGGCGAAATGCCTTCTGCCTCATTTTGGTACCATACAGGTGCTCCTGTCTCTACAAGTAACTTGATAGTCGCTGTAGGATGATTTTGAAGGATAACATTGATGAGCTCTTCCCCGAGTTGAGTTGCAGTCTCTGAGATGTCTTCCATCTTCTTTTCCATCTTCAAGGTCAAGCCATCCGTCACAAATTTGATATATCACGTGACTTCGAGAATCCTGATATAGAAGGAATTCAGTAAGTCATTGGGAGACTTGCATATTTTCCAGGGAGTTTGACGAGGCAACTTCCGGAGAGTCGAGCAGAACTGCTCCAACAGGATAGAACCGAGTGAGTTTCCTCGGTACCATCTGACACCTGAAAGATGACATACTCTGATAGAGTGAAGCCACAGGCTCTAGTTTGCTGCTGTGATGTTGCGCCGTTCTTGTCGCGAGCCAAGGATTCATCGATAGAATTTTCAACAGAATCCTTTCGCGTTGGTCAAATTGCAAATGAGAGGGACAGAAATGTTCCTGAATCTTTGTCTGACCAACGGAAGTATTATAGACTTCAATACTTTGTGATAGGGATGAATGGAGAAAGTGATAACATACCCAATAATAAGTGCTTGACGCCTCCAATATTGGAGGCGCCCAGAATGACGGTTAGATATGCGCAGTGAACAGAATCCCCCGTTAGTCTGTTTCAGACCGATAGTGGCAGCAACAGCGAGAGTTGTGAGGTGCTTCATCGATAATTGCTAGATTTCTGACCTAACAAGCCACTTCAATCTAGTGAAGCTCAGAACTGATTGCAATGAAGACAGCGCTGGGCATGAGGCTAAATGTCGGATCCGACCATAGGGTGTTGGACAGAAATTTCAGGTAAGTGACTCGTTCAGCACAGAACCTGAGGTGCTTGCAATTTTCCCTTGGTCTTCTCAGCTTCCTATTAAACAAAATCATGGAGTGGTGTAGTTCCCAAGTAGCTCTCTCCACAAAGACTGTAGAACTTGCCAAATGGTATCGTTGTATGATGATGGGTGATATTGTCTATACAATTACATCCTCAATCGTGGCAGATTTATCCGTTGGATGGTGATCCAGGCTGAGAAAGATCAATTAGATAGCAAAATATTATCCCTATCTGATTTCAGCCATTAAAACGCCAACTTGAACATGACTAAATTTACACTCGATAGGCAGAAGGCAGGGTTTGGGCTTCAAGCCTAAATTCCAGGCTGTCAGAACTTGAACTCAAAATGAGAACTTGGACTATTCGTACCTGATTGAATGGTGAGAAGTCTCAGAGGTCTTCAATCGTCTTCATGAATCGTTATTTTGACTTGCTCAGCGACTGGCAGCAGAGTGGGAGTTTGAGGAATGCTAAGAACATTGTGCGATGCTTGTTCCTCCGATGCTTCATAAAATTGGAGGTCCCCGTCCTGTTCATCACCACTCCCTTCTCCAGGCTTCTTAAAGACGAATTCATTGCCGTCGACCAAGCGCCGTTTTTTGAGGGGCACCTCTGTAGTAGATGTTCCGGAAATACCATCGGTTCTGCTAACTTCTTCAGATTTTCCCTGACCTTGTTTCGCTCTTTCTTTTTTCTTCTGACGCTTTTCCCTGTTCTTCGCAGTCTTTGCTTCAGCGGCTTCTTGGGCTTCTCTGCGTTTACGCTCAAACTCGGCAGTGAGAGACTCCTGGATTTAGATTAGCAACATCTGCAAGAGAGGACGAACTAAGCCGCCCACTTTCTGTGCCTGCTCGTCCATAATCTTGAGACGCTCATATTCTCTGCGCCTTCCAGATTTATAGACGTGGAATTCACCACTACCTGCACCCGCACTCGAGCCTTGCACGTTCTTCATCATTTCGCGTGCGGGGCGGACTGATTTTTCCTTCGGAGGAAGGGGCACGTATGCCGGCTTTGTTGGATCCTTGAGCAGGCGGTCGAGCTGTGCGCGCTGTTTCTCGACGGCTGTGAGGGCATGACGTGGTGGATTGGAGGAGGACGTAGGAGTGGAAGTCATGACTAGACTAGCTATGAATAGCACCGGATCACATTCTCTCTGCCTTCATGACGTCGAGACGAAATTCCTCCTCCGAGCTCGCGGAAAATCTGCCAGACTTTGTCCCCCTTTCGCACGACAACCCCTTTCTCACCGCTACAGTGTTCAACCCAGAGGAATTTCTACTTTCACGCGCAACCACAACCCTTCCCGAACTACGGGCAGAATTGCGGGACTACCTATCTACTCTCAAAGAAGAACTCGTGCAACTCATCAACAATGATTACGAGGCCTTCATAAGTCTAAGTACGGACTTGCGAAGCGAAGGTTCGAAGCTGAAGAGCCTGCGCGGTCCGTTGGGTCGTCTACAAAGCACCGTATTGGTATGCAATCTAATTTCAGCTTGCATCTGTCTTAGAGGAGTCTAGGAATCAAGGACAGAATTACAGGCAATACAGGACAACATACAAGAGAAACTCAACAAGCGCTCCACTTTACGGGAAGAAAAAGTATTGGCACCTATGCCGGCACTATTCCTTCGAAGCTCATTATCTATCCAGGCCCTTTTACATTTGCTTCTCAAGATATCGGAATCAGTGACACGTCTGGAATCTCTACTCTCGATCGCGTCGCCAGACCAAGAGGACAGCGTTTCTCGGGCCAATCTTACGGATGATACAAGCGAGGAAAGGTATTGCAACTGCACCATTCACGTCAGCGTACTGCTTATAGTCGAGCCCCAGAGGTAGAAGCAACCGAGCAAAGCATATAGCACGAGTGGCAGCAGAGTACACGCAGCTACTTTATCATGCATCAAAGGCCCGGGAAGAAAACTGTGCTTTTATAGACGAGCTACAATGGGTTTGTGAGATATCCTTCTCTAGGAGTAGTCACTTTTCGGCTGAACAACGTAAACGCAGCGTATCGATCGCATACAGTCAACTTTGTCGTCTGATCTCGATCATCTATTCGCAGCGTTGCTGACAAGCACGCGAGATACCCAATCTGATGGACGATTATTAGAGATCGAACGACTGAAAATCCTCACTGACCTCAGGGAATGCATTCGTACATATGATGCTCTTGGTCTCTGGCGTGACGCAGAAGATCTGCTAAGGCGTGAGGTCGTCAGGCCTTTTCTGAGGAAGGTGTGTACACCACATTTCTTTCTCATCTTCTCTCTCTTGAATCCATTGTAGACCGTCTACCCTAATGTCTTGGAGGGACCACGGTCTCCTTCTGTTCCGAAGACTCCCTTCTATTCTGGAATCCTGCCATCTTCAGGATTCCCCCTTCGGACACCGTATACCCCGTTCACTGCATCTCACCAAGATCTTGCGTCATCTCACATGCCCATTCCACCTGCTGCACCGCATATCATATTGCTAGAGGATATTGACAATCCCCTTGCGCAAATTTACAATCAGATTCTGCGTTTTGTCTTCCGTCACATTAAGGATATCATGGAAATAGCCGAGAGAATTTCAAACGGTAAGGTACCAAAGGAAAAGATATCGACCAGTGAGGTCATGAGGGCGGAAGACACTGTAGTGGGATTTCAAATACTAGCCCATGTTGTCTGGGAGGAGATTGCGAATGCCATTATAAACGATATTGGGGACGCAGTGTTTGCAACAGGTCGACCAGATGAACTCCGGAAGGTGAGCATAGTAAATAGCCTACCAGAGCTGGTCTGAGTGATTTACAGAATTATGACACCACCCAAAATTTCCTTCGATGTCTAGAGCTCTACGCTCCTTCGGCTCAAGCTATTCACGCTATGAGGAGACATAACCTTTATCACGAGTTTGACCGGCGATGGCAGCTTCCCGTCTATTTTCAGCTTCGTTGGAAAGAAATAGTTGTCAGTCTTGAGGAAGCCTTCAGTGAAGTTAGTGTTGAACCGTCCGTGATGAAGGGTAAGTTGTCTTCCTTCCAAGATTCTTCCAACATTGTCTGTTTCTTTACTCATTCATCTCCAGCCGAAACTGATTTCTTGTTGGGACAGACCGTGTCGCTTTGGAGGGCGGTCACAATGTGCTGGAGTCCTGAAGTCCTCATCCCAGAGCTTAGTCACAGATTCTGGCGACTGACACTGCAGGTAAGTAACAAGTGTCTCATCTTGTCACAAGTTCTTACTCACTACAAACAGCTTTTGAACAGATATGCTACTTGGCTTCATTCAGCCTATGCGACTATCGGAGAAAGCAATCCTATGTCTCTTCCAACAACATCAGCTAATCCCCCTAATGAAACTACATCTGTAGAGAATATTGCTGATGATGAAATCCTCTTACAACAATACGCTGCCATGATAAGTGACCTCAGATTGTTGGAGAACAAGATCGACAACTTGTGGCAGCAGGAAATCAGAATTATACTTCCGCCTGGGATAGTGGAAGTTGCCGGTAGTGATGGACCTCGGGGTGAATTTCTATTGTAAATGCTTTTCAAACGCCATTGACGTTTTTTTAGAGGTTTTGAAGCGAGTTCTTTCTAAAATGACCGCAACCATTCAGCGAGCATCTGCCCAGATTATTTCTATTTTGACTAAACATTGTTGCGAGGCACTGCTTCCCGTTCGATCAATCCCATCTCAGTTCCGTGCCATGTCGCACAAGCGACTCCCGACGGAGCCAAGTTACTTTGTCCAAACCATCTTCCGAGCCATTAAACTCTTCTTTGCAATCGGTTCCTCTGATGGCCCAGGCCGAACCCTAAAAGATACCTACTTGAAAGGGTACTCACAGGAAATTTTTGACAATGTTTCACAAAGGTAAAAGACTTACTTATCCTGACAGGTACATTGTACTAATACTAATCAACAACACAGGTACATTTCATATTTGGCTGCCATGAAAAAGACGGAAGAGTCACTTCGGAAGCTCAAAAAAGGGAAAAAGTCAACATTCTCATTGTTTGGCAACCCCCAAACCGATGATAGTCGTGATGAGGAACGTATACAAGCACAGATGATTCTAGATGTGGAAGCCTTCGGTAAAGAAGCACAGTCTCTAGGGATAGAACTTGAGCAGAATGAACACTATGCCATACTTAAAAATATCGTCTTGGTTCATGACCGTAAGTTTCCCATTTTTGTGTTTAACAGTAAGTTACTTATTTTACTCTCAGAAGATGCATCATGAATTTGATATGTTTCGATCTCGCTATGGGCAGGGTTCAGGGGTTCTCAATGATATGCGTAGGCCAGATCTGTATCATACTGTTGATCAACAAATAGCACTGAATGAAGTAGACACCATGGGCTTAAGGTTCATGAAATCGGCTAAGTGATGATGATTTTCAGAAGCGAGGCAAGGAAGACACCCGGAACATTTCCAATGGGGTTGTTCAGAGCCCCAGCAACGACTCCAATCCTTACGAGGCTCCATTGGCATGAGTGATCTAAATGAGGAAAGAAATTTATTGATCCATTAAAGAATTAAATATTCGTACTCCACAAATATCACGTCTACGAGTGGGCCATCAGAAATTCAAAAATTTATTTGAATCACTTTTGGTTTCAATTTACAGTAGCGACAGCCGGGTAAAACTCTAGCAGGAGACCGGTGCTTGTGAGGGTCTGCAATGCTTCTTGAACTCCGAGAGAAACATGCTTCCCTGTGCTCACCCGTAGAATCTCTAACTGCCTAATCTTGGAGTTGGGATAAATCCGCTGTCGTGAGTTCAGCATCTTTTTCAGAGAATCGAGTGCCGCCTCCTCGTTTTGCACCGAGCTCCAATGTGGTATCCCAACTTCGAGCAATCGAAGATACGGCAACAATGGCCGCTGTTGATAAGCATGATAGGTAAGGGCGTCGAAAAGCTCATTGTGACTGAAATCGTTGAGCAAATGAAAATGGGAGACGAATGGGGTCAAGCTGAAGACCGAAAGTACATTTTTCAACTGAGACATAGGACTTGATATCGCGAGTTTTTCCAGGCGATTAATTGTGGAAAGGAAACTCGTATCAAATCCAAGTGAGCGATTCCACTCGAGTATTAACTCTCGAAGATTGGGGAAGCTAAAACCTTCTAAAGTCAGGGGAGTGTGAGATGATCGCATATTTTGTATGGCCAGGTAAGTCAGGGATGTGAAGGTGATTTTAGTTTTAGACAGTGGTAATCGCGAGGAGGAACCAGAAATCACAAAGGTGCCAGACTGTATGTTGATGCAACGTGGGAAGATGTAGTTCCATGAATCAAAATCAACGTCGGCCAGTGTGATGTGTGTGAGCTGTGCCCACGGGATGGCCAGATTCAATGCTGTATCGACAGAAAGGTGAGCAGCAAAACCAAGCCGTTGCAAGAGGGTGGAATGAGCGAAGACAGTCGAAAGTACGGGAAAGGAATCGAACGAGGATTCCCCGGACGTCACGTTGACACTGTCAAGCTGGGGAAATTGAATGTTTTGATCGGACATGCGGAGAAGTTTGCTCAGCCATGAGGAAGATAAACTCAATTCTCGGATACGACCATGTACTTGACCCAAAATAGAGTCAAACTGCGATTTCCATTCCGGGTGGTCGAACATCAAAGGCAAAGAGGCTGTCAACTGAATCGACAAGGGGTAATCTCGGGAGCATCGAAGAAACTCAATCGTTGGAAAGACTGGGCCCTTGACAGAGGATGGAGGAATTTGGGACACTAAATCCACTATGTCAATGGTGACCTTGCTCCATAAGCGAGGTGACTGCAGCACGGCGTCACGCCAAGAGGAACACACCAGACAGAGGACTAGCGGAGCTTCTTTGTATGAGGGGGATTGGAAAGGAGGGACACAATGAAAGAAAACCTCCTCCAGGATTTCGGAAGGAAGCTGATAAATTGAACTAAGTTTGGAATCAATAGAAGCATTACTGGAGTAATGCATGTTTCAAGACCTGGTAATTGGTGTGAGTCAGTCAAAGTAAACTTGGGAAAGGGAAAGGGATAATGACTACCTGGGGGGTGTGAATTTCTAGTGCTGTTGACAATGGGTTAAAAAGAGACAGATGAGCGATATGAAGTAAATTGATGTGGGTATTGGCCTCGAAGTTCGGAAATAATCTACTCTACACCATTACCGTTGTCTAGTTTGACGTTAGCGCTGATGACGGACCTGCTGAATCGCCGAAGGGCAATCCACAGCGCGGGAGACTGGTCTCATATATGTAGAAAAACAGAGTTGGACTGACAAGTCAGTTTTAGGGAAAGCTTCTGAAACTGTTTATTAATAAATCCCCAAAGGATGAATTTCGTTGTGTTTAGTGTATACCTGCATCAAATTGTTCATGTCACCCCTGACTACGCCTTGCAAGGAACACTTGATCCACAGGAGATGCATCTCCTTTGAGTATGAATACCAGGATGTTGTTGCGAAGCACTCCGCTTAGTAAGTGTATGGCCCACGATCAGTAGTCTTAATTAGGTAGTAGATGTAAAATTTACACGTAGGTTGACCTCCTACCAATACTACTCATCTTTTGCCGTTGCTCCCTTTCAGCTCTCCATAGAAGTGTACACCACAGGTAAGTAGTTGTTAGTTGTCCACACTGCACCATACTGCTGTGCACTTCCTTCCAACAGATGTAACATAATACTTCTCTAGTTCTAGCCTGGTCAATCATATACCTTTATAATTTTGGCCACTGAGTTGATAGATTTTCGTAACAAATTGTTATTGCCCGATGATATCCACTCCTATATAATAATATCTATAAATAAATATACACTAGTTGTGTAGACCATTTCAGAAATATCTATCTTCTACACCAGATGAGACTTACATTAATCCAGATAAATAATTTTATTCCAGTTGTTGTTCTTTTTTCTATCATGTCATAACATTGTGAATTTATTTTTTCTGAGGTAAGAACCTCATAACTATTAGATGTGGTTCTTGCTTCTGGCAGAAGTTCACAATTGGTTGTATAGGGCAGATTAAGCATTGAGTACTTGTCTGAGAACAGATCAATTATTTAGAGTATAGATCAAGTATTGTAACTTATCTGTATTAGTAAACATATACTTAATCTGACATAAATGTATGTGAATGACTGAGAATTATTTTTTTAAATCTGATGTTCTTTATATGTAAAGAATGTGAACTATATAGTTCTGGTCTAAACATCAGCCAGCAGTCCATCTACTGGATTTGATTGAGTAATCATACTATGGATAAGGGAAGAAAATGGTAGATAGTATTAAAAATGGGAATAGTCATTTTTGTGATATTATATCTTAACCAACACTCCCCAGGCATGATAGCTACTTAGTCTATCATATCTATATACTTTTCTATATCTTCTGGACTACAAAGACTTAAGTTCTTATAAGGTTCCTTATAATATCTCTCGAAAGTAGCTTAGTCAAAAAGTTAGTTATGTTATTTTCATTTATGTTACATCATATTCTGACTATATCTGTTCTAACTCATAGATAACCTCTTTTCCCTTATCTGCACTCTCATCTAGTACAGATTACTTATCTCTATTTCACCTTGAATGTCCTTACTGGTCTTTGTTAACTTTATAAACCTCTATTTTCTAATATCCAAGAATCATTAGAAATCAGAATAACTCACTTAATAGTCTTCATTCTAGATAACTACCTTAGATAGTATATCTAGTATATAATCTGGTAGTTTACACTATATTAGTTATTCTGAAAATTAACAAAAACTAACACTTATTTCTAGTATTAGTGTCACATCTCATATTTCAACCTTATTTGTTCCAATCCACAAATAATCACTTACCTTTCATCCAAGCTTCCAACCTCTTTCAGTATGAATCAAACCCATTTATTTTATCTTGGATGTTCTCACTAGTCCAAGATAACTCCATAGATATTCCTTCCTTAACATCTGAGGATCACAAGTAATTAGAGTAACTCACTTAGCAATTACATTCCAGATAGCTACTCTAGGTATACTAACTAGTATATAATCTGGTAATTTATACTGTAGTAGTCATCCTGAAAATTAATTAAAACTAGCATTTCTCTTCTAGTGTTAGTAATGACATACTTTACCATCTTTTGGTGGTTTTCCAATCTCTAAGTTTCTAGTTTTTGATCCAAAATATGTAACTAGTGTGACTTATAAAAATGCAATACATAAGCTAAAGCTAAAAGATATTCTGTTCTTTCTGTTTTCCATATTCTCAAATAACATAAATCAAATAACATAAATCACTTAGTTCTGGACTTTTAAGATATTACTTCTAGATCTTAGATAATAAGATATGAACCATATCTAATAGAAAAACAAGATAAAAGATTGACTACAAATAAGAGGCTAGATTGTGTTACTATTTGTAACTATATCAGTGATTTTAGTACTTCTCAGTATAATACTCTCTTTATTTATTTATTTCCCTTCTTAATGTCTAGTTTATTATTTGATAAAAGAGAAATCTTAACTAGAAGTAGTATTTATTTTACAGTTCATCATCCTGAACTTTTTGAATATTCAATTTGCATATATGTTCATGTTATACTAATCTTTCAAATTCTTTTTTGCTCTCTTTATCTCTTTTTTATCTGATGATTCACTCACTATATTATTTGTATAAGTACAAGTAATTGTAAACTTTTTTCTATTTCTTCATATTCTAGTTATCAATTCTATTTATAACTATTTATAGCTGTTATATACTATTCTGAAGACTGTCTTCTGTAGTAGTAATATTTTATATAATTCTAGTAAAAGCTTATCTTTTATGATAGCCATACTTTCTACAATATGTCTCTATAGTACAATTCTTTCAGAACTTTTTGAGTATTCAGTCTTTCATAGTAGAAATACTCTTATTGAACTTGGCTTTTTATAGTAGAGTTCTTCTATTGATTTTTTTTAGTGTTTCATTATTGAAACCTTTGCTTAGTGTTATACTTTAAAATCTTCAAGTATCTCCTATTAATTTTATATATAAGACTAGTAGTTATATTTGTAATTTGCTAGTTTGATAATCAAATATTCAAGTAAACTCAATTCCAGTATTCAATAGCAACATACTACATTAGTACTCATTATTTTTAAAACTTCAATCTATTTTCTAAAGTTATAACTACATAGTAAACAGATAGTATAGTATATAAGACAAAGTTAAGATTATTCTAGAAAGTTTGTATTATATTATAAACTTAGGCTCAAGTATAAGAGCAAAAGAACAATATTGTATT
>Ga0157357_1000955_pt1 | contig 12267 bp, 13 predicted proteins | sample AttcapACBM1_FD_111485 | JGI IMG/M metagenome (GOLD analysis project Ga0157357, IMG submission 111485) | Fungus gardens microbial communities from leaf cutter ant in Botucatu, State of Sao Paulo, Brazil - Atta capiguara ACBM1 | ecosystem: Host-associated > Fungi > Mycelium > Unclassified ... | reverse complement strand
TTAGTTGTATATATAGCATAGATATAGTCCTGTATCTTTACGCTTTACCAATTCTATCTCCCCTTATCCTTTCTCAAGTCTTTGCCTTAGTTGCAACCTGAGCTCAAGCTTAAGGTCGTTACAATATAATGGTAAACATATTGTATAACATTATTGTTCTAGAACCTTTTATATTTTTCTGTGTAATATATGATTATGTGACTGATTGTGACATATGACAAATATATGACATAGTACTATATTGTGTGACAGTTTGTAATGTTATGCTAAACCCTAATTCTAAGTCCAAAATAAGAAAATAAATAAAAATAAAAATAAAAATAAAAATAGCCTATATTGACCACTTATACAAACCTACAAGTGTTCCTTAACTAACTTCTACTGGAGATTTATCTATGGATTTTCAGATATTGCTTGCTCTCTTTTTGATATTATAGAAAGTAATAGTACTTGGACCTGAATTTCCAAGCAGTAAAAAGTCTTTATTACACTTAAAGATACTATCATTATAGTACTAGTGTAAGAGGACCAGCTCTTCTGAGACTTTTCTCTTTCACATTTTTTAACTAATCTGTGTTTTATGACCCCTTCCCACATCTGCACTCATCTGCTCATCCAATTTCCCACACTCTAGTTAAAGCTGTAATATCTAAGACTCTTTGCAACTTAAGTGATCTATCAACTATTTAGGTTAGTGGTTGCCACAACACAAAAACAAGCCTGGTGGTCATTGTACCTGGCATGATTTAACTTCTTACTGCACCACTATCCAGAGAAGTCTATGAGTAAGTCTGATACACTGTCAAGATAAGCAAATCACAATATAGATTCCCAAAACAATCAGGATGTGGTATTGCTCAAACTGGAATTTCAAGTATGAAAGGGCATATGTTAGAGCAACTGAACAAAGACTGTAGAGTTGTGTAAGATTTTTGACTTCAGGAAAACCTAAGTATGATCTCATTCCACAGGATCTGTACTCACTCGCTTTGAGAGGATACATAAAAAACATGCATAGTTTACTCTCAAATGATTGGCCCTACTAAATTAACATGACAACTTACGAGAATGTGCTAGCTGTTCTTTGACGATGATTATAGAAACAAAGAAGTTGAATCTCTAGGCATAGCGTTCCAGCGACATTCCAGCTTGTTCCATCTTTTGGTACAACAAACAAGACCTTTTACAAGGCAGTAAATATCTCAGAGAGTTCCAGAATGTGGAACGCGACTGTATTTATCTAAAAGGCAGTGACACGATTGTAAGTCTAAGTAGAAATAGAGTGTACTAGTAAACTCACCTCAGCGGGTTCCGGAATGTGGAATGCGACTGAGGTGGGCGTCATGCGCTGTACTGAATATATATACTACTCATCTGAGATAACAATAAGGAAAGAAACTTTAAGTGAGGCGGTCCATGCATTGGTCCAAGTGTGTTGCTATGATGATCCCTGTTCGACACCTTTGAGCAAGGGCTGGCTCTATGGAAAAAGCACCATCCTAATCAAGTTGAAAACAATATAAAAGAGTCAGAGAAGGATGAGATAGTTCGACTCTAGATTCATCATCTTGAGGTTGTTCCGACATCCACTATAATGATTAACCAATAGAAAAGCAGGGTGCGTCAATTGACTAAGGAGGAAACCAAAGACATCAAGTACTAAAGCGAGAGCAACGAGAATGCAATACACGAACAAGCAAAGATGTATCCATCAACCATCCACCCCTGAAGATCAAACCCAAAACTGAAGAAAAAGAGACCAAAGCACATGAAGTCGAAGTGTACACACTAGATTACTACAATCTTTTTTTTGATAACGTTGCAGAGCTCATGACAAGAGCAGCAAGCTGGGAAGACAAAGACAAAGAGACAGACCAAATGCACATGAAAGTAAGAGTGCTCATACGATGAGAGGAACAAAAAACAAAGACAGCAGGTGGCAATACTCCTGCATGACATATTGCATCTCGATACCCCGCTTCCTGACTTGCATTCCCACTAAAGACTATCCTTCAATATCCCTCCCAGTCGCACCATCCCTTGTGTTATCACCACTCACCAGTCCCGTCGCTGCATCTGCCAATACTGATACTGATACTACCCAGGGGATACGGACGACTGCTGGTGAGGTGGTGGGACCTGCTGCAAAGGGGGTGGAACAGGAGCGGGATACACGCCCAGGTAGGAATAGCTTTGAGGCGATAATGATGACGACGGGGGTGCTTGCTGAGGGGGAAGGGGTGGATAAGATCCATAAGGTGTGTGGTGTGTCCACACAGTTAGCGAGGACAGAGGCAAATGTCCAGAGTGAGAAGAGTGAGATAATGAAGATGGATAAGCGGCATAAATTGAAGGGGATACTCCAGAGGCAGCTGGTCCGTGAGGTGTCGGATAAAACAGATGAGGTTGTGGTACGTGAGGGTAATAGCCCACTTGTGATTGCGTTTGCGGGTTTACTGGCGATTGAGTTTGAGATGACGAAGTTGCAGTTCCAGAGGTTTGTGCCTGAGAAGGATCAGAAGAAGCTGTTATAGGCGGAACAGCGGCTGCTGGCCTGGAAGGCGACAAATCTTTCGCAGTTGACGACATCTGAGGTATTAGGGCAGACGGTGGATACCCCGCGTACATATATTGACCTGAGTGGACAGACGGAGGTGGTATTGATTGACCTGAAGGATAACCAGGCTGGGGCAGGTATGTTGGTATATGTGAAGATGGTTGCACATATCCGTAGTACGGCGCAACGTCGAGCGGAGGATAAGGAGCTGCTGGTGTAACAATAGTGTGAACTGGGGTTGAAGTGGTTGGAGGTGAACTGGGACCAGCGAATTCTTGAGGGGAAACCTGTGCTTCCTGAGGGCCAGTCGGAGTTGGTATCGTGGTGACATCTTGCTGAAGCTGGGAACCATCCATAGACTCAGGCAGAGACTTCATTACCAGTGTCTTACGTTGGCGTTTAGGAGCTAGGGGATTTAGTCGACTATACGGCTCAAAGCGTTTGGTCCGCTTAGACGTAGCATTCTCGGACCCCTCACGTCCAGCGGAAAGAAGAGGCAAGCCAGTCAGAGGACCGGTGAGGAGCGATACAGAAGTGTCAATATCGTCAGGTTCGCCTCTGTACCGAAGAATCCCATCTGCACACATCTCGACCTTGGGTGGATTTCGGAAATGTGTCTTGTCGAGATACTCTGGACTGATCTCCAGAGAAGCGAGCTCAGGAAGAGACGATGGTGAACGTAAGCGGCCGCTTTCAACATCTTCTACTTTGTAGTAAGAAATGAGGTGTTGGGAAGCACCACCAATGGATAGAGAAAATGTCTAGATCAGATTAAATCAGTGCTATGCTGTGCAAAGGATAGGAGCAAGCAAGAGATGTCTACTTTTTTCATCAAACCATCTTGTTTGAACCTGTACACGTTCGTCAGACTACCGAGAAGAGTGCGTTCCCGCTGTTTATTGACGCCTAAGTGGCCTGGGTCAGACCTTGGGCGGCTGAGGGTGCCATCAACTTTGATGTTGTCAAGCTCACTGATTTCGCCTTCCTTCGCAGATCTACCTCCATTCCCTCGTTTGTCAGTTTCCCGATAGAGGAGGAAGTTGCCAAGTATTCGACTTGGACTCCAGAAGAGACCATCGGTCCACCGTTTGATTCCACTCTCGTCCTCGTCGAAAACGAACACAGAACCTGATGTAATCATCTTGCGCTCGGAGTCGATGAGACGACGAGTTACGCGAGGAATAAGACCTCTACGGGCGGCCTCGAGGATGAGCAAAGCATCGCCAGTGGTTTCTATCCAGCCAGACCAGGGAGGCTCGGCCCATGTGGGAATAGGATTGACATACTGAGTTGACATGGATCTGTAGAGACACTACGAACATTGTAGACCACGAGCGATGCGGACAGCGAAATGGATGATTGACATGGCAAAAACAATATGAACAATAAAGTTTTTGATGAGACTTAAAGTTGGCTCACCTTGCTGGAAGATTTGCGGGAGGAGAAATTTGATAACGGGAATTTGGACCCCGCCGACCCAACTCCGCCCTTTGTTTGTCCGACCGTACTACTTCTATCCACCTCGGAAAAAATAACAACTTGTTATTCTCGCGCCTTCCTGCACATCCCAAATAATCCCGCATACACTAATTCGCTGCTAGATTTTCAAGTTTGCGACAGGTCAAATGATATCGCATCATCTATCAGCGATGTGACTGGAGCACACTTGTATTTTATTTCACTCTACCAGGACACTGGAGAACAGTGCACAGTCAGCGGCTTTTCGGCTTTCTCTCTGCCGGCGTAAATCCGCTTGACGTCTGGCCATGTGCATGCTGTGGGTCGACCGCATTTATCTCACCAGCTCCGAAATCTAGTGCACACATCTGACCACAGCATGTGAAAGTCTCCGACATGGGCGGGCAAAGCGATCATTGAAAAAAAGCTGTATTGGTCAAAGTACTCTTTATTCAGAAGCGAGTCAGGGGCCCTGTTACTTGACTTTGACTTTCATTTTCATTGTGTCAAGTACAATTAGTCACTTGGCGTCTTAAGACTTTCAACTTTGAATCCGTACCTGAAGCCTAGATGGTGAATGTAACGATCGAGCTGTGAGAAACAATTCCGAAATGATACATCCTGCCCAGCCAAGTTACCTGCGATCGATCCAAGAGATGAAATGCTGCGAGTTAAACAATTACATGTCCGTTCTTCAATTGTTCTTCAATTTTTCCTTTGAACCTGTGAAAAGTCTGTTGACATTGACCATCAAGTTTTCTGATTACCACCAAACCTTGAATGTCTTGCGTCTTGATACACTGTTCCGTTTGATCGCAAATGCCATGTTATAATCTGTCTGAACCTGACAGGTCCATTTTTTCACATTTCGGAATTAAAAGTTCCATGTAAGGATCGTTACTCACGGATTGGATTAACCCATAGTCCATTGTTAGTTGATGGGGTCCTTGAGGACATCACAAAAATACCATTCACAACTTCACTCTGTGGGAACTTTTCCATAAGCGGGACGATTTCGCTATCCACGTCTTCGTTCCTGAGTCTTATCCGAAACTGCGTCTCTTCTATTTCTCGGAGCACATTCGCCAGTTTTTTGGTGAAATAGATTAAGTGTGGTGTACCGAAATCTAACCTGACCAGCGCTTTCATGTTCGTTACGCGATAGCCTACAGCTTTGACGAGAACAACGGCCTGGGACTGTCTGGAAAGGAACACGAAACTGTTTCAATTCATACACTCTTACGAGCTCGGGGGACTATCTCGAGGGACAAGCTAATCTCCCTACGTTAGTCAAGACACTCATTGAAGACTCGAGTGCCTGTGGCGCATAAACCCCATTGTTGTTGCAGTTCAGAGCTCAGAGGTTCAAGATACCCCTCGCACGCGTACATTTGCACACACGTTATATTTGCGTCAATACACATGGAACCTTGGCTCACTCGCCTGGTTGATGCCTGTCAGTCAGTCGAGGCTTGTAGCCCTGCTGACAGTTGACGCTTGCATCTATCATGACAACGAGCCTCCTCGCTCTGGGCAACAAATTAACGATTTGATCATACCAAGGTGATTAGGAATTCAAAATGTCTCATGAATATTTTCTGTTACGGAGTGCCAGAAGGTCAACCGACAACAAGTTCCCATCAGCTTCGCTTCGCTTCGATCGAAAGAAAGAGACAAGAAAGAGACCATTGTCCCACCTATAACCGTGTTGGACGTTCCATCAGAAAAAAACATGCTTATTAATAAATCCCTTTCCAGTTCCCATGTACACGGAATCCGGGCTTACATGCACCGTCTGGGGCATGTTTGAATCCAGAACTGGCAAATGGCCTTCTTTAACTCCGAGATTTCTGTTCTTCGGTGAAGCTCGATAACCTCAATGTTAGACCCATTCATCTGATTCACTATCTTTGTCCCGTATCTTTATTCGGAGACGCCGGTAGTTTTGAGTCCACAATCCAGATTCTGGGAAATATATTTCGACCCCATCACCCAACTGTATAAAGCCGTGCTGGGTACACTGTTCCTATCTTTGTTCGTCGTCCCCCGTCTGTTGGGACCATGGGCTTATTGACACCCTCTATGTTGGCTTTAGCCTTCACTTACACTCCCGTACGTTTCATCCTCGTCGTTGGCCCTTGATACTAGGGTCTTGCATTGTGTTCCTTTTCTGTGATATTATTGAATGTGTATTGACCATCTTTTCTTGCGTTGTATAGTATGTGTTTGCTTCCACTCATTTGCAGAACCTCAATGCATTTCACCACCGCCGACAATCGGTTCCAGCTAAGTTGCCCGGGAACTGGACCTCGCTTGGATGTTACATGTACGCCATCTCCTCTTTTCCGCTCCTCGTTTTGTTCCTTGCTTCTTTTGTTACCAGTCGCGCCCGGCTGCAGTGTTTTCCTACTTCTGTCATTATACTTTGTGCCCAGTTTACTAATAAGTTTTCTTATGACAGCGATGAACTTGATGCAGGTCGTACACTTAATGCTGCGAACACGGTTAATGGAACCTCGATGACCATCGAGTTCTGCATTCAGTTTTGTGATACGGGGGGATTCATTTACGCCGGAACTGAGTTCGGTGTGAGTGCTCATCCGTTACTGCCCCTCCCCCCCTCATCTATTCTCTCTTACACCTTTGTCCACCGCTATGCCCTATATGTTATCGATTCATCATCTTGGCTATCGCCCACACTATTGATTACTGACTGGTTCTCTCTTATTAGGACGAATGTTGTACGTATTTCATTTCGCTTCGACTCGCTTCTTCAAAGTCCAAAAAGGCTAATCATTCTTCCTTTCCTTCCTTTCCTTTCAACTTGTCTGCTTTCATTTTCCTTTGACCCCCTTGTATCCTATTCTCTTTTTGCCTTTGGCCTCGCTACCATTACCTTTTGCCTTATCATGCGCTCGTGCTTCTCTGGTCGGTTTGATGGATCCGACTGGACTTGTCTCGGTTTCTCACCCAATATGACTCATCTATTTGTGTTCTGATATCATTGTTCCGATCCTCTGTTTAATTCTTGATTCCGTGTACCATGCTGGCTTTCGGACGTAATACTGTTTTTGCCTTTTACTCTCCCCTTTAATTGACAGACTGCGATAATTTCATCAAGAATGGCGGTACAAACACCACTGCATCGGATTGTAACACCCCTTGTGCAGGGGACTCACTTGAGCTCTGTGGTGCAGGTGGACGCCTCAACTTGTTCTGGAGTGGTGAAGCTGCCCCTCCTCCTCCTGCTGCTCCACCTGTCATTGGGAACTGGGTCTCATTAGGGTGCTGGACGTAGGTATTCTTTCCCCCCCTCTGTACCTTACCATATACTTATATTTCCTCTCGTTCCCTCGCTATAACGGTTGGCTGATCCGTGAATTTTTGGCGCTCTATTTTTGGATTCTTTTGCGCCTCTTCGTTTCTATCAATCGATCTTTTGTGATCTATTCTCATGGTAATTCTGTTGACTTTTTGTACCCCTGATGGTTGGGTACTCGGGATTGTTCATTTCTTCGTCACGGAAACCTCTGGAATCCCGATACTTCCTTCTGCGATTTGTTTATTTTGGGACTTGAACTCCTGATGGCGGTTGACCTTTGGACTATGGATACAGCGATGCTGTAGATGGTGCCCCTCGCTCTTTGTCTGTGGGAGTGGACGTCAGTGGTTCTTTGACAAACGAGCTTTGTACCGCCGCTTGCTTCCAAAATGGTTACGGTCTCGCTGGGACTGAATTTTCTGGGTAACAGCATCTCTCGTTATCTGGTCGATGGATGGGAACTGACAGATAACCTTTCTTCAACAGGGAATGCTGTATGTTTCGTATAAGCTTTTCATTAACACTAACTTACTTGTAATCTTGATAGATTGTGGTACCACTTTAAATGCTGCTGCGGTACAGGCAAACGACACTGATTGTTCTATGACTTGCAATGGAAACTCGTCTGAGACATGTGGCGGTCCAAACAGGTTGAATGTATATAATTATACGGGTACTGATTTGCCCACAAATAATGGAGGAGGAAACGCAGGTGATGGAGGACCTGCTACTGTGTTCCCTGTTCTCAGTGGTTTACCAACCGGCTGGGCGTATAATGCTTGCTGGATGTGAGTCATTTTTCTAAAGTAAACAACACGTCAGGGATTCGTCACTAATATGATTCGGGCAGTGATGATGCAGATGGGCGTATTCTACAAAATCAGATCCCCGATGATCAGAATATGACAGTTGAACTTTGTGTCCGGGATTGCGCTGCTCAGAACTTTACGGTTGCTGGCCTTGAATTTTCTAGTACGTTCTTTCTGTTCCATAGACTTAAGCAAATTATTGATGAACAATGCAATGCTCAGCACAATGTTGTGAGTATTGGCTTTCGAATGGTGAATGGGTCCTGTCATGTCTGCTTTTATTTCCAGTCTGTGGTCCCAACTTGGTTGCTGGTGCCGTCATTGCGGATGAGTCCTCTTGTAACATGGCATGTGGTGGCAATGCAACGTACGTGATTCTCGTATGCATCATAATTTGACTGCACGCCCCATGTTTAGTGAGGCATGTGGTGGTGCCGCCCGTACTTCTGTTTACTCTACAGGCGAAGTCGTAGCCTTCCCTGTTCCTTCTCCGAAGAAGGACAATCTGCCGGGAAACTATACCTATGCCGGTTGTCTACAGTGAGGCATTTATTTATTTGGTCTCAAGAAAATATGGGAGTTGATGTTTTGTGACAGTGAAGCACAAGATTCACGTATCTTGCCATGGATGCTTGAATGGCCCCTGAATATGTCTGCTACTATTTGTATGGAACAATGTGCGGCATTTGGCTATCCTGCCGCTGGTGTTGAGGTGAACAACTTGCTTCTATTGTATTCTATTGCCTATTCCTGATTGTGTTCGTGTCTAGTTTGGTATTCAATGCTGTATGATTCGAAGTTCACGTGGGCTGTGTCGAATTCGATACTGACCTTGCGATGTAGTCTGTGGTGACATCACGGATGTCACAAACGCCAATGGTATCATTGGAGACGAAGCTGATTGCAATATCCCCTGCCCGGGTGATCCCTCTCATCTTTGTGGAGGTGGAAGTCGTCTCAACTATTATACGTGGCAAGGAGACCTTAATATTTGGCATAAGCCCGCCGTTACTGGTTGGTATGAGGTAAGTTTTGCCTTCCACGTGGGCCTTTCTATCTAATGCTGATTCCGCATCGGGTAGTTCTTCGGTAAGTCCTGTAAGGTGCCCTCTCTCAAAGAAGGCTTTTAACAGATTCGCCTTCTGCAATATTAGTTCCTGGGTGAGTTTATTAATCGAGTTCTGTCCCAAAAATCGAGTTTTGATGCCGTATCAGTGTTATTGTTCCTTTGATCGCTACTGTCGGTACCAACTACAAGGTCAGTTTCCTCGAGAAACACGGAACAGGGTATGTGACTTTAATCGAATTCTGCTATTATTACTCACTCAAGTGACTATAGATTCCCCAACTCTACTGGTGCATTTGAACTGGATCTCAGCTTGGTCAGCGATTTCGATGCGGCATGGCGGGAGCTCAATGGTGTCAAGACTGATGTTTTCTGTGCCGGAAGTGTTATTCTTCCCGACAAAATTGGACGGCAGATTAACGTTGGTGGATGGTCGGGCGAGTCGACCTTCGGTGTTCGTCTTTTCACTCCTAACGGTGCTCCTGGTGTCAATTCGACTGGTGACTGGGAGGAGGATTATCCTGCTCTTGCATTACAGGTGCGCATGCATTGGGTATATCGTATTATCATTTTGACCGATGGTGCACAGAGAGGTCGCTGGTACCCCACTGCCGCTGTTCTCGCCAATGGCTCTGTCCTTGTAATAGGTGGAGAGATTGGCAGTAATGATAAACCTCAGCCCAACCTTGAGGTCTTGCCTAAGCCTGAGGGTGGTGACACCGTAATTGACCTTCCCTGGCTCCAGAGGACAGATCCCAATAACTTATACCCCTTCGTCTTCGTCCTCCCTAGTCAGAACCTCTTCGTTGGTATGCTCGAGTCTTTTGCAGTTGAAATGGTTCTGATGTACTCTTCTTAGGGTACTGGAACGAAGCCCGTATTTTGGAACCCGTCAACTTCAATACAGTTCAAGAATTGCCTAACATTCCCGGAAATGTGAACAATTTCCTTGCCGGTCGTACATACCCATTGGAAGGGGCTGCTGTTCCTCTCCCTCTTCATGCTCCTTACACTGAACCTTTGGAGATTCTTATCTGCGGTGGCTCTACTGTGGGCGCTGCGGAAGTCTCTGATAACTGCGTATCTATTCAACCCGAGGCAGCTCAACCTCAGTGGGTCCTTGAACGCATGGTAAGTGGTCTAAATCGATGGTCAAGGCAAAGTGTTCGCTCACGAAGTCGATGAAGCCTTCCAAGCGCGTTCTTGTGTGCATGGTCCCCCTTCCAGATGGTACATACATGATCATGAATGGTGCTCATGCAGGTGTCGCTGGATTTGGTCTGGCTAACGATCCTAATTTCGGCGCTGTTTTGTACGACCCAACCCTTCCGCGCAATCAGCGCATGTCCATCCTCAACAATACAATTGTGGCTCGCATGTATCATTCTGAGGCCATACTAATTCCGGATGGACGTGTTCTGATTTCTGGTTCTGATCCGCAAACAAATTTCCCCAATGGTACTGTCGAATATCCGGAGGAATTCCGCATTGAGGTGCGTATCCCATATGCAACGAAAGGCTGGAATTAACAATTGTTACTACGTCTGATAGGTCTATGTCCCGCCCTACCTTGCCACCGGCCTGAAGCAGCCTACTTTTGATCTCAGTGAAAATGATTGGAGTTATAATGGTCAATACAAGATTACCAACGTCCACCTGTTCCAGGGATCTATGTCTGGTCTTCGTGTATCTCTCCTTGGAGGTAGGCCATGATAATACTTTATGGTGTGGTGTCATGCTAACTCAAAGATATTCCTACAGCTGTATCAAGCACCCATGGGAATTCAATGGGCGCTCGAACAATTTTCCCTACCTTTTCTTGCACAGGCACAACCTGCACCATTACTGCTCCACCTAATGCTGGTGTCAGTCCTCCAGGCTGGTTTATGTTGTTTATATTGGATGGACCTACACCTTCAGTCGCTCAATGGGTCCGCATTGGTGGTGACCCATCCCAGCTTGGCAATTGGCCAGATATACCTGGTTTCACTCTTCCTGGAGTTTAAGGCAGACTCTGAATCGGATTCCACAAACTATGGGTGATTATTTCGTAAACTTTTTTGTTATTTCTATGTTATACCTAGTGTTGGTTTAAAAACGTGCTGGACTTTTTTTTTGTTATTAGTTATTGTTATTTCTAAACATTAGGCGTCTCTACAGCTCGGAGAAGTCCACTTTGACGACGGATTTCTCTCTCTCTCTCTCTCTCTCTCTCTCTCTCTCCTCCAAGCTATCTTAATTTTTATCGGCGATCATTACACCAGAATCCGCGATTTCGTCTATTCGCAAACAATTGATTGAGATCTCGAATGTCCCAGGGAGAGCTGTTAATATTCTTATTGTTAGTGCCATCAGTAGGTTAGGATTGGTACACAATTTGTACATTTTCGGTTCACACACACATGAGGTATACCCTGATGGATTTCGTCTGTCACTTGAGGGCGGCTGCTACATTCCAAATTGAAGGATGGTGGTGGTGGTGGTGGTGGTGGTGTGAAGGGTGTGATGTAATTTTACTTAACAATGTTGAAACCTCAGAAACACACAGCCCTGTATTCTGGAACATGATAGATGATCGATCGACCCTGTCTTTTATCCCCATCTCTCTCCCCCCACGCACGATAGCAGGTGAATCGTAATCGTAATTGTCAATTTTAGGCTGGGAATGGCGGGTGCCTGAAGTGACAATTCACTAACGGTTGTTAAACAATTCACACCATCAAGGGGGGGAAGCCTCATCCCACACAATGGATACATACAATCAAAATCTATCAAAATCCCCCCGTATTCCTACGATCTTTGAGATACTCATCTCAACTTGCTCACTTGCTCACTTGCTCACTTTACGATGCTAGTCCTATTCGGTGAACAAACGATGCGGCGGCGGCGGCGGCAAAAAAAAGGATGGCAGAAGTGATATGTTAAATGGTAAAGTAAAAAAAAAAAAAAATTCAGATATACAAAAAATTCTCGAAACTCTAGTATTCAATGTATTAAATGACCCTTGGTTAAAGGGGGGTTCAAAAAGGATTGGGGGGTGGGGGGGGGGGGGGGG
>Ga0157357_1000953_pt1 | contig 12274 bp, 7 predicted proteins | sample AttcapACBM1_FD_111485 | JGI IMG/M metagenome (GOLD analysis project Ga0157357, IMG submission 111485) | Fungus gardens microbial communities from leaf cutter ant in Botucatu, State of Sao Paulo, Brazil - Atta capiguara ACBM1 | ecosystem: Host-associated > Fungi > Mycelium > Unclassified ... | reverse complement strand
GCGGATAGCAATCATTTGGGGCTTTCCAGCACAACTTAGTTTGTGAAAATCAGTCCACTGGTTGTAGAGATACAAGCTGAATGAAGTTTGTGACAATCAGCTTTTAATATCTCTTTATATTTACTAGTGTATTAGACTTCCTCTACATATTAAAGCTTCCAGACTTCAACAATTTTTAAATCTGTCTTTACTCAACTAGTATTCAAGTAAACTCTGCATATATAGCAAAGTCTACTTCTAATCTTTCCAATATTTCTTTTAAGTATTATAAATTTACTAATATCTTTAGTAAATTCAAAGCTGAAGTTCTTATACTTTATTGACCTTATGATCTCAAAATAAATCTGGAAGATGCATGTTGCAGCAACCAACACCAATGACAGCAAAGGTGTACAAATATATATAGAACTAGTATATAGTTGTTACAAACTTAAGCCTAAGAGTTAGATAAAAGAAAAAATCTTGTATAAGGGTTTAAATAAGAAATCTTAATGAAAATCCAAGTACAAAGTGTTTACCTTATATATGCTAGGCTACTAGTCTATGTTACACTAACCTTAGTCTACTCTAAAGGCCATATATATTATATATTATTGATATATAAAATAACATTATTGTTCTAGAATATTCTAGAATATTCTATATGGTATGTGATTGTGTGACTGTGATTAGTGACAGCATTATGTAACATCATGCTAACCCCTAACCCTAAGTCCAAAAATAAGAAAATAAATAGAAAGAAAAATAAAAATAAAAATAAATAGAGTTTACCATCTTCAACTTTAATAATAGTATATATTGTAGTAGAAGGTCCTCTGTTGAGTTCCTCTTATAAACTCTAATATAAGAGTAATGAAGGTTTATACCCTACAATATATAATCTATTCTAATATCTATAATATATTGATAAGTCTACTATGTCTTAACCACAAGATAGATATGCTATAGCTATGTTTTCTGACATCATCATACTAGAATCTTCTGCTATCATCTAAACCTATAGTGTTATCTTATGTGACATAGTTATATGATTCTCTATTGCTAAATAAAAGAAACTAAGAACTAAATAAAAATAAAAACAAAAGAAATAAAACCCATAAAAAACTATATCAAAATAATAGAGTCTAAAGATATATAATAACAGTGTACAACCTCTAATTGGCACTATTTACTATTTACTCTTTCTTAACATCCAAGCAAGAGATTCTAAATAAATTTATTAGGGAAAACTTGAATATAGAATTTATCTGACTAACCTTCTTCACTTCTTGTCTCCTATTTAAATTTTCTATTCTTTTGTTTCTAATTCTTCTATTTATTTTTCTTATTTTAGACTTAGTAAAAGAAGAAACAATGTAACATTACTGTTGTGACAACCACTAACCAAAATAGTCAATAGTGCACTAAATAGTCTTATATAGATGTTTTATAGTCTGTACTAATGATAAATAACCCTATCCTAATATCCATGTGACAGCTATAAGTATACAATGTGTACATCATAAAGTAAACATATTATAGACATTGTAAGAGAACTAGTTTTTCCAAGACTTTTCTCTTCTACATTTTTTAGCTAATCCATATTCTGTGATATTTTCCTACATTCACACTTATCTGCTTGTCTGATTTCTCATATTCTGGACCTCTTTAGACTACACACCAATACTCCCAACTATCTGGATATGTTATTTAACATACTTTCTTGCTTTTTCAAAGTCTTTCAGTATTATCCACACATTTGCTTATCCACTTTTCTATGCTCCAGAAGTACCTGCTAAGTACTCTGGCTCTCTTTCATTTCAGTTTCTCTATTTTTAACTGTTCCCAATTATTTAAGTATTATCATTTCTTACTTATGCAATTAGAATTCTAACACATTAGAATAGACATATTATTATATAAAGTGGTCATTACCTTCAAAAATCTCTATTCTATTCTCTTAGTATTTCTTAAAAATAAGTGTATAGTTTAGTAATTATTTAGACAATAGACTTAGAATTTCCTAGAGATTTGAAGTGCTTTACTCTTCTGCTCAGTTATCCTAATAGCAGAACAGAACCTCCAATAGGACCTTGAAACATCATTGAAGTCTAGTGGTCTTAGATCATCTACTCTTATATTTTGACCTCTTTTATCTTTTCTCACTTTTTATTCTATGTCAGCTCCAGAACAACTCTGGAACTCTGTTAGCATGAAAAAAGCTCTAGGTTTTTTACAATAATATATACAAGAAGTAGCTGAGTGCCAGGATGGTTTGGAAGTTTCAACTAATAATATTCTTGCTAGTTTTGTAAATCAACTCCAAGATCTATGTATTTTAATATCAAACCTGTTAGAAATAAACCAGTTACTAAACCAGTTACACTAAAAGTGTGCAATATCAAACTTAGCTTTAATATCTGGCTGGTATTATATATGTACTCCATACTATACTCCTGACACTTATGGCCAATATATAGACCTTAGAGTAGGGTTATTTACTGTTAATATGAACTATTATACTTTAGTATATAGGATAGTAATATACTAGAAACTTCTTGGCAAGTTCTCTTGTAATCTCCATAAGACTCTTGTTCCATAAGACTACTTAGTATATTATTAGCCATATTAGTTAGTGGTTGCTACAACATGAGTTCACTGTCTTTGATTCTGATATTACCTCCTCAAGATTTTTCCTTTAGAGAAACAGACTTTTATCTCTGCTAATTTCTTTCTAACTTTCTCAGATATTTTTTTTTAAATTTTCTATTGTTTCATCCATATAATGTCTTTGTTGCGTCCTTTCCTGGTAGTTTCTCTTGGCTAAAGTCTTATTCTTCTACTACTTTTAATTTTTCTTACCTTCTGACTTCTACACTCATTCTTCCTTCAAAATCTGCTACCACTTTCTTAGTGTTTCCTAAGTCTTTCTCCCTTTTCTATATGTTGTATTCTATTATAAACCTCTTCCAACCCACCAAGTACTTTGTTACTTCTCTTATTTTCCATTTATTCAATATTATTTTGACTTCATACTTCTATTTTGACTTCATACTTCCCTTCTCTGTCAACTTGTACTGGTTTTGGTTTCTCCACCCTCTGTTTTTTTACTAGGTCTCTGTATCTTACCACTTGACTCATGTTCACTACTAAATGAATTTTTATTGTAGTTTTTATTTGAACTACATTAGTAGATACTATTTCTTTAATCCCATATACCAGTCTACTAATTATCTTGCCAGTTGTTCTTTGAACACTAAGTCTTTCATACTCAACATGACTTTGTCCCCTTTCTTCTATGCTTCTGCCTCCTAATTTCTCCTGTTCATCTGTCTTTTCATTTCCTCTTGTATTTTCTTTAGCATTACTTCTGCTTCTTTCTAGGTTCTCTTCATTATTTCTACAAGCTCTGTTACTTTCTCTACTTTTTCTATTCTCCTAATTTTTGCTCCCATGCTTAATTCTTTCCCATAGTTTGCTATAAAGAAAGATACCTTGGTTGTCAAGTAAGTTTTACTATTTACTACAAACTTAGCAAATACCAGCTACTTAGTCTAGTTCTTTTATCTACAATTTATAAAGAACTATAGATACTGTTCTAGTTCCTGATTTATATACTCTGTTTGCTTATTTATTTGTGGATGAAAGGCCATTGACAACCTTATCTTAATTCTGTTACAAATTTCATTTAACTTGTATCTCTACAACTAGTAGACTAATTCTCACAAACTAAATTGTACTGAAAAGCTCTAAATGAGAGCTATTTGCATATATGTGGTATGTACAAAAGTAACAATAGATTACTAAGATATTGGACCATCAGTAACTACAAGTTTTATTATCTCAGGAACAACTAAAAAGATTCCTATGATCAAACTTGTGCTGGAAAGTGCTCATCAAATGGTTTTCAATGATATATCATATATTATATAGAAATTAGTATTCATAGAAATACAAGTATATCAATACAGTAACATAATTAGTTATTTTCTAAAATTAGCCTAACATTTATTATGATAGATGACAATCTTACCAGATATGAGTTTTTATCATGTGATAAAAACAGCTTACATATAGATTACTATTATTTTGTATAAATACTTCTTTATGTTTGAGGATTAGATCTCAGACTTAACAATATTATCAATTATTATCAATTATTATCTCTTATTATCATTGAGATATGTATTGGTCTTCATTATCACTGTCATTATTATTGAACTTCTGAATTGTTTCTAAATCTCTAAGAGTATACTTAAAGTTCAGATATCACAAATATTTGATTTTTCTTTTTTATTCTTTTATGTCTTGGACAATGAAGAGGAATGTGACTGCAGTCACATGAAATGTCACATGACATTATATCATAGGCCTAGAACATTGTAGAAAGGACTGGAAGAAATGATGTTAAAGTACATGTTTATAGTATATTGATCTCATGATATACTTATGGATAATATATATAGACTTTAGGATAGGGTTATTTATCATTAGCACAAACTATGTGTTAGTAGTATATATAGTATAGAAGTATATTGGGAACTTCTTGTCAAGTTTTCTTGTGATCTTCATAAGACTTTTGTTTTATAAGACTACTTAGTGCACTATTGATTGATTGATTGGTAGTTGCTATAATACAACTCCTTTGTCAACTCCACTATGAACTGTAGTTCTCTATCTAATATTATACTTTCTGGTAGTTCATGTAGTTTCTATATATTGTCTCAGAACAACCTAACTAGTTCTTCTACTAATGTTCCTTCTGTCATTGCTACAAAATATGTTATTTTAGATAGTTTGTCACATACTACTAAGATTGCATCTTTCCCTGCTACCAATGGTAAACTAGTGATGAATTCTGATATCTCATTTGCTATTAATTTCTTTGCTAGTATTTCTGTTCTATTTATTATTCTCTGACATAAATCACATCCATCCATATGTTTTCCTATATCCTTGGTTACCCCTGGCTACCAATATTTCTCATCACCAGCTTTGTTATCTTCCATTGTTCTCTATATCCTACTACTGGTATATCATAATGTAACCAGATAATTCTCAACTTCTTTTTTGATATATAGATCTTTCCTTCTTTCAAGACCAGCTGTCCTTCAATTTGCTATTCTTTGTTTATTTTTTCTATAATATCTACTTCTAGTTCTTTATTATACTAGCCCTCAAATACATTCCTTATTTATTAGCTTTTTTATTTTCATTATCATTTTCTACTCTTACTTTCCAGTCTAGTCTCCTACTAAGTATATCTGTTTTATTGTTAGGGAGTTAGTAAGCCCAAAGAACATCACTATGAATTCAAAGAACCTCTCCGCAGTCATAAACACTGTTGCAAAGACAGTCCCTTGGGATCAAATCTGGACCAACAACAATAATCTTTTTGAAAGGATACACAATTACTGGGATGCAAAGATATATTAGTTGCTTTTGTTCAATAGTGTTGAGTACAGAGGACTCACATGATATGTGTACCTCCTCGCAGAACGATAAGCAAAATCATGAGCTTCAACATTTCAAATTGCGTCATAGTACATGGATGTGCTTCCGACAGACTTGATTCATCCGGTTAAGTTATGATTTTGTGAGTAAATTATTTTGTTCGTCAGAACTCGCTTATAGGAGATGTTTACAGCTTAGGCGGGTGCAGGAGAATAAAGAAAGGGGCGTCAAGGGTCTTGAAGTCCTTGAGACACAACTTCCATATCGATTATTAAGACGAAGATTATCAACCTTCGTTTCGTTTGAGTTCTACTCCTGGGGGAAGCAAACGAATTTTAAACCATAGAAGAGATAACCGTCCTTGACACACTTTTTAGGTCCAGACAGGAAAAGGCGTGGCGGTCTGAAGGTAGCATTTCGAGAGTAGAAGGATTGAAGCCTTCCGCAATAGGAATTAATTAAATAAAAAACATTCTACTTGCGCTTTAAGGCAATCATGTTCTTTTCAGGCCCTCCCGCAACTTTCTTCTACCCTCTTTAATGATGTCATCCTTATCAATGAGTCCCAATGTATAAATTCTGTCCTCAGGCATACGTGACAACTGCGACACGCTTCGTATCCTTGGTCGTCTCTTGACATACCACTCCCACGCATAACGGATAATTGTACCATCTGCGTCATACGGTGTAGGAATTTCTGAGTATCCGGGGCGTGCGGTTGGATGGCGGACATAAATGGCTGAACAAGTAGAAAAAGATGTTTCAATATAAGCGGGGATGAAGAGGTGAGGAGAGGCGTAATGAGGGAGGAAGAATGGGGTGTCATGATTCGGGTCAGGCTTCTCAATTTGGGTATATCCATTTATGTCTTCGTAGCCTTTGTCTGGCAGTGCCTGGGGTTTAATGAAGCGAATTGCAGAGGGATCTACTGATATCATGTCCCCAGGTGCCAAGCGAGTGTTGGGGTTGTTGTGCTAGAAGTCTGTTCAGCTATACAAGTGGAGGAGTTGGCCAGGAATTAACCGACCTTCTTCCCGTTAAGAAGTACTTTCCCATGAATAACTAGTCTCCTAGCCTCATAGATGCTCTCAGCAAAACAAGACCTGAACACCACAGTGTCAATCCTCCTCTCTATCTCACTGAACATCAAGCTTCCGACAGGCGGCATTCCCCTCTTCTCAATAGCCTGTTCGCTCTCCTCGGTACGTGTCTTTCGCCTGGCATATTCTGCAAGACTGGCCTCATCGTCTCCTATTTTTATAGCACGACGCGGACGAACATCAGGTATCGTTTCAGGTAGATACCACCGTTTGAAAACCTTCTCGTTGATGTAGTCGCCATGGTAGGCTCGTACGAGCTTTTTGGACAACCAACGCTGTTGAAAGAGTGTTTCTTTCGCAGGAGAAAATATGAAATCAAGCCCTCGAGACTTTGGTCCTATTGTTCGGTTCCAGAGATTGAAGAGGTTTTGAGGTGACCAGCTCTACAGACGTTTATGAAGCATGAAGCAGAAACCTAGGTCAATTGGCGATACGGCGGTTTCGAGATGAACTCTGTCTCACCATACGAGGAAGCACTCTCTTGAAATGAAAAATACCTCTATCACGCATCTTTCAGAATGCGCTCACTAGCAAAACAGCTGAGAGTGAACGATAGTGGAACTTTTCAAAAGCACGTGATTTATACAACCATCAAAAGCAAGGCAAATATTACTTCCCAACTTGATTTTAAATCATGAATTTGCCATACACATTATATCATACTACACATGTAATTCTTGACATTGGTGTTGAAGCTCATAACACACTGTATTCTTCGTTGTTCTGTCTTTCTTTGTCTATTCCTCTGTGCTGCCCTCTCAAACTCACTATGAATTAATGTATCTTGATTCACTTGAGACTTCATCCAAATATAGCTATTCTTCCAACGAGCACAGTTTGCTTATGAATATTTGTAACATGACAAAAACACTTGAATTTTTCTACATAGAAATAAAATCTAGTTATAAATAGTATATAAAGAAAGACTCTTGATTGCATAAGTAACTTGTTTCTCTGCATGCATCAACTTTTTCATACTCAGATGCACCATCTGTTTGTCTACACTCACAACTGTCAAGAAATATTAGTTATACATAAGTTTAGATCTGTCTCTAGGCTATAGCTTAAACAAAGACTTAAGTAAGAGAAGAGAGGATAGCTAATTGGCAAAGTATAAGAATATAGAAATGTTGTGGTAACTACTGTTAGAGTTATGGATAGTGAACTCTATTTCATTTTCATTTTCATTCTTATTTCTACTTTCTAAAAACTCTTTTCTTTTTTTTATTGGAATCCAGGGTTAAGACATGATGGTCACATGTCACAGTCACAGTCACAGGATCATGAGACATAGAAAAGGATGTAGAACATTCTGCAACAAATAATGTCATATCATATAACAACAATAGCCTATTAATCTTATAGCAAGTATATATACTTTAGAGTAGGATTAAGTGTAGTGTGTGTACAGACCATGGTTTGTGGTATATAAGGTAGACTAGTCTGTACCTGGAACTCTATCAAGTTCTTTTGTGTTACTCAATACAAAAGTAGTCTTTTGCCCTTACTCAAAGGCTTAAGTCTTAACAATTACAAGTTAGAGTTTTGTTAATCTACATACATATACTAATTCTAAAGTACTAACTAAGTTCTTTTAGAAAATTCTATAATGTATTTTATAAGGTCACATGATTGTGTGACAGTGATAGATATGACATCCTATATAACAAATATATTGTACTTTATAATATTTGTAACTATCATGTTATATTCTTGGGCTAAGTCTATATAAGAAAACTAAACTATAGATAAAGGAGAAAAAAATACTAATAAATGACTAAGTCTACTCTACCAAATTCTAATATTGAGTCTCAGTCTTGAGTCATCTTAACTTGTAGTTGTTATGATATAATTTAGTTATAACTAGAGTTTAGTATTAATAGTAACAAAGACTATAGTTAATTATTAGACCAGAGATTTACAAAGTATCTACTAGTTTCTAAATATAAGAAAGAAGTGTTTGAAACACTTGGAAACTTGAGTAATGTTATTACTACATAGTTTTACAGTTATCTATATTGAGTAAAGTTAGTATTTAAGCCTGAGATAAATGTTTGATCAAATAGTTCTGTGAAGAAATATTAACTATATGTAGGGTTTGACATAGGATTAACTCTACTATAAAAGACTGAGTACTCATAGAGTTTGAAGTAAGATAATACTATTATAGAAAACAGGTTATTTATAAAGGTAAACTTTAGTATCACAAAATAAACTACTCACTTATTTATGTACAGATGTCAATAATGAAAAGATGAATATTAATAATAAATAATAAAAACTGATGATATTAAGTCTGAGATCTAATTCTTAGATACAAAAGTATATATACAAAAGAGTAATAGTATGTGTGTAAGCTGTTTTCATTACATAATAAAAACTCATATCTAATGGGGGCTGTTATCTATCATAGCAGATGTTAGGCTAATTTTAGAAGATGACTAATTATGTTACTACATTGATATGCTTGTATCTTTATAAATACTGATCTTCATATAATATATGATATATTATCAGGAATAGTTTGATGAGCACTTTCCAATGCAAGTTTAATCATATGAATCTATTCAGCCATTCATAAGATATTAGCTAACAAAAATTTTATAGTTACTGATGGCCTGATATCTTAGTTGTTTGTTATTGCTTTTGTATATCCTATATATATGCAGATAGCCCTTATTTGGGGATTTCCAATGTAACTTAGTTTGTAAAAATTAGTCTACTAGTTGTGGAGATACAAGCTGAATAAAGTTTGTGATATTTAGTATATATACTCTAGTTATTGGTCTGTATGTTATACTAATCTATCTTAAAGTAATGACTAAGATATATATCATGTTTCTCAGCTAAGTCAAAAATTGAAAAATAAAAAAATATCCAAGTCTACACTAATAAATTCTAACTATTCTGGTACTATTTTTACTTTTTCTTTCTTTATCTTAATTTTCTCCAGTCCAATTACTACTTCTAAGAACTCTACTTTCTTAACCTTCTACTTTTTTCTTCTTTTATTTTCACTATCACATTGCTAATAAAACTTATTGCCTTTTCTGTGTTAATCAAGTGATTGGTAAGTTTATTAGCCTAAAGAACATTACTATCATGTTATGGCTTAGGTCTGAGTAAGTAAACAAAAAACTCTTGTATTAAACAATATAAGAGAACTCAATAGAGTTCCTAATATAAAATAATTTATCTTATAAATCATAAACTATAGTTTGTGCACATCTATAACTAACCTACCTTCAAGTCCATACATTATCTATAAGACCAGTATACTATAGCCATACTATATGATATTTGTTTTATATATTCTATGACTTTCTTCTAGTTATATAATAATTGTAAAGAAAGCTACTTATTAATAAACTCTATAAACTTTAACTTATGTCAGAATTGTAAACAATGGACTTGGTTTTATTTTATCCTTATTTTATTTTTCTATTTTTCTTGTAATTTTAATTTGTATTTTGGTTTTTATTTTAATTTTATTTATTTGGACTTAGATGAAGAAGTTTTATATAATATTATATATGATGGTCAGTTGATACTTCTTTCTCTCTTACCACCATCTTGTATAAAGTACCTATAAGAGAATTAGTGAATATATTATTTCCTACAAATTCTTTACTCATTTTATCTATCCTAAACTCTTCAAACATGAATATGGACATTAACACTCCTAGGGAAAAATCAGTTTCCTCAAGCAAGAACAACTCATTTTAATGTATTCTCCATCTCTTATCATAAGAGGATAGAAATCCAAAACTTCAATATATCCTGGAGCAGAAGAAGGTAAGATGGTTAACAAGGCAATTAACACTAGCTCCAATGAGGGGGCACTACAGGTTAACAATGAGGCACCTGCTCTTAACTTGCCATGTTTACAAGAAGAAGAAGAAACAAATAGTGCTACTAACACATGTAATTCCCAGAAGTTTATGAATGTTCTAATCCCATATGATATTAATCAACCAGTCAAACTAAATGCTTGGGATGGGGAAGCTTACTCCATTTCTATTTTTGGTACTATAAAGTTTCTCAAAATCAATTTCATGAATATGTCAACTTTGTTATTATACATGACTAACTTTATTAGAAATAGAAATATAGAAAGTAACAAGGTAAACAATGTTAATCATCTCCAATGCTTTGGTTAGGTGTCCTGGGAATTTATCTTGTCCATTTACAAATCAGGTTAGAATATACTAACAACTAATGAAAACAACAGAATATTCAGATAGAATGTAGTATCCAAATTCTCTCCTGAACTCAACTGTATCAAACCTATCAAGAGGGCTAAACAATTAAAAGACAAACAGGTAGAAGTAGTCAAACTTTCTCCTCTAATTCCAGCAAGACCATCCAAGAAAGTCTTGGAGAAGTCAAAGTTCCTCAATAAGAGAGATAAAAAAGCTAACAAATCTGAGAAACCCAAGACATCATATGCTCAAGCATTAGCTCTAAGTGTTGGTGAAATTCTAAAACTCAAGGAGAATTTCCCCAGTTTATCCACCAAGAAAATCAAAAACATTCATAGAGCAATTAATGATTCTGGAAAAAGTAAGCCCAAAATCAATATGACAACCAAAGATCCTTCAAGAAAACAGATTATTGTTCTCATGGGCAATGATAATAAAACTAAATTTATTGCTTCTTCAAGTATACACATCACTAACATTAACAGTGTGCTCAAGAATATCAAATCCAACATCATAGTAGACTTTGTTAGAACAGATTAACATAGTATTATCATCATAATGAATAAGGTTGCTTTTACATCAGACTTACAGACAGTTGAAAATTATGTCAAAAATGTTAATCATTTAGATCTTAAAGACATGAAGATACTGTACCTTCCTCAATCCAACTCATATCTAAAAATCATAGATATTCCATACTTGATAGAAAATACCAAAATGCCCATCAACTTCAGTGTTGTTGAGTCCATATTAAAAAACAACCACATCTTCAACAATGTTTCACTTGCTTCAAAGCCTTGAGTTATCAAGGCATCATCCAAGTTAGATATGACTATTATTTGGTTGGACATATCCAAAGTTGTAGTAATGTTAAACATCTTATTAATAGATGTTTTAATATTGGGAGCTATAATTCTACCATTTGTGGTACAAACATGAACCCAGATATCTCCTAATGCAAGAATTACTGGAAATAGGAACATACTACTTTTGTATGCAGAGCTTGAGGATCAAAATACATTAAATACAATGGGCCTTATAAGATTGAACACCACCATCACTTTGCCTGGTGTTGTAAAGCAAACTTTAAAATCAATCTACTGCACCTCAAAACAAAACAAGGTGAACCATGCCCTCATATGTTTAAATGCTTGGATTGCAAAGGCAAACACCAAGCAGATTCAAATCAATGCCCATTCTGGAGAAATTGATTTAACAAGGAATAACATATGAAAAACTCTGAAAAATCAGAAAGAACTCAATTTGCTCAACTATAAGTAAGGTTTAGGTATGATTATTAAAAGTATCAAGCTTTTCTTGCAAAATGTTTGTAAGAACAGAGTCCTAACTAATACAATATTGGAGACCAACAGAGACTTCAATATTATTTTCATTCAAGAACCATCTTAGTCAACTATTCATACTATTCCTAATTCATTTAACAAAGAAGGAGACAAAGTAGTAAGTACTCCTAACCACCTAAATTGGATTACTTTTTCTAGAAGTACATCAGATGAAAATGACTATCCTAGAGTCATC
>Ga0157357_1000951_pt1 | contig 12280 bp, 11 predicted proteins | sample AttcapACBM1_FD_111485 | JGI IMG/M metagenome (GOLD analysis project Ga0157357, IMG submission 111485) | Fungus gardens microbial communities from leaf cutter ant in Botucatu, State of Sao Paulo, Brazil - Atta capiguara ACBM1 | ecosystem: Host-associated > Fungi > Mycelium > Unclassified ... | reverse complement strand
TGATGGATAAAAGGGGCGGCTATAATAAGGCCGGCCATGCCGATGCCTATGGGGAAGAAGAAAAATACGGGCGGGCGCAGCAGCCGCGCCGCCGCCTGCCGGCGCGGCGCAGCAATCAGGCTGCCCGCCGGCCCGGCCGCCCCTATGGGGACGAGGCTTCCGCCGCGCCGGCCGATAAAAGCGCCGACAGGGCCGAAACAGATCAGCCGGCCGCGGCTCACAGGCACGGCAACATAGCCGCCGCCGCTGCGCCGGCTTCAGTGTTGAGCTATTTTCCTGACAGAATGTGATCGGAAAAGATTTACTTCAGAGTCTTTGTCTTGGCCGTGCGGGGGAGGGCGCTGCGTCTCTGTTTTATAAAGAGCCTAAAGCATGGCCAGGAGTTGGTCAACCGCCGAAATCTCTTGATTATGCTCAGTGGCAAAGAGAGCTATATTTTGCGCTATAACAGCAAAACTGGCTAAGAACGAGCCTTTATTTGTGGCGCAGAGATTAACTTTTATCCTGTTGTCTTTGCCGTAAATTTCTGCATTGGCCATTTGTAGCATTTGGTCGATAGCTGCTAATAAAGGAGCAAAAAGAGCGATATCAACATGACCTTCGCGAACGGCCTGGCCATAAAGGGCAAGTGTGATAGAGGCTGTCGCCTATACGCCCCTCTGTTTGACAGGCAGTGCCACACGCTATTCCCTGATAATTTTATAAAGGTTTTTTATTTTTGCCCGGCGGGGCTTTTCAACAGGAAGGCGCGCAGGGAATCACGCAGCAGATCATAAGCGACATCGCCGGTGCTGCCGGTAAAATAGCCGCCGGCCGAGGCGGAATCTGTGCGCAGGCTGTGATAATAAACGGCAAACAGCTTGTTATTCCGGCGCACCAGCGTGATTTGAAACAAAGTCGGCGTGTCAGGATTATCTTTAGCAATAATTTTATACCGGTAAGAGCGCGCCGCAATATTAGCCTGAGCATAACCGGCCGCCGAATTGCTCTCAATATATTCCTGCGTAGTGCCGGCCGGTATATCGCCGGCTTTTATCTGCATATTCAGATAGGCATTAACATAAGCTTCAGCCAGATTGCGGAAGGCTTCTTCCCGATCGGGGCCGCTAATAGCATGCACGGCAAACAGCAAATAGCTGAACGGCCGGCCGTTTTGCAGTTTCTGGGTGAAATAAAGCTCGTAAGGTAAAGTGGAAACCTTGTTATCCGTGCCGGAAACTTCCAGCCCTTTGGGGAAAGACAGCTCAAGATTGCCGCTGTCCAGTTCCACTATGCGGCTGTCCAGTTGGGCGGGGTCAAGCCCTATCGGCTTTTTATCGGCAAATTGCATATTGGCAACAAAGTCGGCGGCGACATCACGCAGGGCAACAACCGCTCTTTCCGCTTCGCCTTCATTTTCCGGCAATTTGGCCATAAAATACTGGCCGACAAGATTGTCGCCGCGCGCATAACAATAGGCCAGCCCGGCTGTTTCCGGTTTGCCGTTATCTCCCAGCTTGACCCCCAGTAACTGGGCTTCCTTCAGAGTATCCGGCGCATAAGAATGAATAATGCGATAACCGTCATTGGCCATATACCACATACAGGTATGATAGGCCGCCGGCGGACTGCGCAGGCGATAGGAAAAAATAATATCTTCATAGGCAATATTATCTTTGCTAAAGCTGACCTGGCCAATGGGCAAAACCCGGCCAATCTGCCCGGCGGGAATAGGCTCTGTCTTATAGGGCAGGGTTTTTACGTCTGCTTTTTGCGGGATATAGGTTTCAAAATCAAGACTCGGCGCTTTGAAAGAGAAAATCTGGCGCTTATAACCGGCTCTGGCGGCATCGGCCTTGCTCATAGGCTGCGCCTGTAACAGGGCCTGCGCCGCCGCGCCGCCGCCAAAAGCGGCAAAAAGCAGGCCAGACATCAGCAAAAAAACAGCGGAACGAAACGGCACAGACATACTCCTTATAGGCCGGCGCTGCGGTTGAGCAGTGCGGCGTATCGCCCGGTTTGCGCCGGCGGCGCGCCTTTATGCGGCGGCCTGCCTGCCTGTGCGCGGCTCTCGGCCTATCCCTGCTGTTTGCGCGCGCTGTCAGGGGCCTTTTGCGGCCGGCATGGCGGCGCAGCCCCGGCCGCTATTTTACGGCCAGGGGCGCAGAACCGCAAAACAGGCACGGCAATGCGCCGCAACAGCCCGTCCTTTTGTAGTCGTTTTTTTTACGCGATGCAATCGCCGCGGCTGTGGCAAGGGGAATGTTTTACCGCAATGCACAGGCTTTTCCGGCGGCTTGCCGCGCTCAGGGCATCGCACAGGAAGGCCGGGGCAAAAAATAAAGCAGGCCTAAGCTGAGCGGCAGGGGAAAGCCGCAAAAAGCCCGCCTGTGATAAAGGCCGGTGCCGGTAAAGCGCGGCGCGCAGAAGGCCGCCTGTTGCTGTCTGCCTGTGCGCGGCTCCCGGCCTTATCTCTGCTGTTTGCGCGCCATTAGAGGCCTTTTGCGGCCGGCATGGCGGCAAGGAGGCGCAGCCCCGGTTTCTGCCTGCCAGGGGCAAGAGAGGGTAAATGCGCAGAGCGGCCGGAAACGCATAGCGGCTTTCCGGTTTTCCGGCCGGAGATTCTCCCCGGCTAGTATAGCCTTCGGCGCATGGCTGCCCGGCAGGCGGGGCATTGATGCTCAAGACGCTTTGCCCTATGCGCCGATGTGCAGCCGGCTTATCTGGTTTTTGCTGTCAGGGGAGGCCGGCAATAAAAAGCCCGCCCTTGATAAAGGCGGGCAATCATAGATAAGCAGGCAAAACGGCAGCAAAAGCACCGCCTGCCAGAATATGCGCAACATGAGCTGCCCTGCCGCGCCGACACTACAGGGCATTTTGCTGCTGCGGCCTTGCCGGCCGCAATAGAATAACACCGGCGGCACCAGTAACCATAAGGCCGCCGCCCGGCTGCTCGTAAACACAGCGCCACCCCGCTGCCGCCCGCAAGCAAGCGCAGCACCGCCTGCGGGCAAAGGCGCCGGTTTCCTGCCGCCGCCTGCCGCCCGCGGCACGGCCTCAGGCCTGCTTATTGAGTGCAGGGCGCCTGATAAATGCGGCCTTTGGAATCACGGTAATTGCATTTCCGGCTATTATGCTTTTTGTTTTTTTCATGAGCAATAAGCGAGCCGCCGGCACCGCCAACCGCTGCGCCGATCAAGGTGGCCTCTGTGCTGTGGCCGATAAGCTGCCCGGCTACCGCGCCGACAGCGGCGCCGCCGCCGCCCCATTCGGCATAGCGTTTTTCATTCTGGGTGCAGGCGGCTGTCGCAAAGCCCATTGCGGCAACAACAGCAAGAGCGGAAAGGCGTTTCATCATATCTTGAATCCTTATCAGAAAAAGGGTCATTGCAAAGAGTAAACCGAACCTGCTAAAGCGGACAAGACCCCGTTATCCGCTTTATACCGGCCTCAGAGTAATTTAAAGAGCGCGACTCCCGGCCAAAGCCGGGGTTAATCTTACCATGTGTCCGGCAAGGATAAAACATTATTCGCTATAAATTAAGCTGTGCCAGCAAAATTCCATACCCTGTTTGCAGGGAAATATGCACTATTCCACAGCTTTCATTCGAGAGCGTATGAGAAGAGCCTGCTTCGACCGCCTGATTGGCCAGATTCCAGCGGGCGCCGCGAATCGTCAGCCCTGTCAGCGGGCTGAAAGCAACAAGGCTGAACAGGCTGCCCGGCGGCAGCTCAAACCGCTGCTCCCCCGCAAGCAGGGGATAGCCTTCATTGATGCCGTCTGTCAGCAGGGTTTTGATGTTTTTTCGAGCCAGAGCAATGGCCAGAGTGATATGCAGCAGGCTGTGATCCAGCCTTTTGCCGCCAAAAGCGCCGCACAAAACCAGCTCTTCCGCTCCTTGCCGCAGGGCGGCCTCAACCGCCAGCGCGCCGTCTGTTTTATCTTTATCCGGCGGGAAGGATTGCCGCGGCACGGCGCGAAACTGCTCCTGCAAAGCCGGCTCAGCCGAATCAAAATCGCCGAGCCAGAGCTGCGGCCGCAGCCCTAAAGCCGCCGCGTGCCTGATGCCGCCATCGGCGGCAATACAGGCGGATCCGGCAAGCTGTTGTTTGAGCCGGGGAGTTGCCGTCACAGTGCCGTCCAGCAAAATGGTGCAGCGTTTCATTGGTTTTCTCACAAAAGCGCCGGCCGGCCGCGCCATAGCCCGGCGGCGGGCAAAGGAAGCCGGGGGCAAAGCCGTCCGGGCTTAAAAAACAGCTTTATCTTTGCGGCTTTTTAACCTATTTTTATTACAGGAAAAAGCCCGTTTGGCATAAATTCTGCCAGCTTTGCCCTGCCTGCGGCAGAGCAAGGCGGCGCGCCCCTGTGTTAAAGAGATAAAATGCGTTTATTCCTGCTCAATCCCCGCCGCCTGGCGCGCCGCTTATTGTCACCGGGGCGGCGGCGCGGCCTTGTTGTTCCGGGTTTGAGCGCCTGCCTTATGCTGCTTGCCGGCTGCACCATGCTGGATTACAGCCGCGCCGATGGCGGCCTGGCCGCGCCGGCGGCGCAGCCCTGGGCGGTCGACAGCCTTGACGGCAATAACAGCCTGGCGCGCCTGGGGGCAGAGCAAAATCCGCGTATTTTAACCAGTTACGGCGGAGAATATCGCGATGCCGGGCTGGAGCGCATGGTGGCAAAAATTGTCGGCCGCCTGACCGCGGTTTCAGAAAGCCCGGGGCAAAGCTACCGGGTGGTTATTCTTGATTCGGCCAATATTAACGCTTTTGCTTTGCCGGGCGGCTATGTTTATGTAACCCGCGGCCTGCTGGCTCTGGCTAATGATTCCGCCGAAGTGGCGGCTGTTATTGCTCATGAAATGGCGCATATTATGGCTAATCACGGCCTTTTGCGCGCTCGCAAGGAAAAGGAAATCGCTTTGTCCGACCGGGTGGCGACCGAAGTTCTGGCCGGCAATCAGCGCGATGAAACCCTTATTCGCAGCCGGTTGAAACTGGCCGGCTTTTCCCGCGGGCAGGAATTGCAGGCCGATAGTATCGGCATTCGCATGGCCGCGGCGGCGGGTTATGACCCATTCGCCGCGCCGCGTTTTTTGCAGGCGATGGAAGATTATAGCCGCTTTCGCGATATATCGGGGGCAAAAGATGCCAGCCTGGATTTTTTATCCAACCACCCTTCCGCGCCGCAGCGGGTGCGGCTGGCGGTAATGGAAGCGCGCAAACTGGGCGCGCCGGCAGTGGGCGATACGGATCGCCCGGCCTTTTTGCGCGGTATTGACGGCATGATTTTCGGTGATGATACCATCGGCTCCGGCCTTTATCTGCGCGGCCGCAGTTTTATCAACAGCCGCGAAGGCTTTATGTTTTCTGTGCCGCCCGGGTTTTCCCTCAGTTACAAAAACGGCATTGTCACCGCCGCCGGCCGTGATGACACGGCTTTGCGTTTTGACAGCGCGGCGCTGGAAAAGCCGCAATCCGCCCGCGCCTATATTGCCGGGGGCTGGGTTTCCGGCCTTGATAAAGCCAGTATCAGAACCGGCAATACCGGCGGCCTGCCGGCGGCGCAGGCGCGCGCGCAAAATGCGCAATGGCAGTTTTCCGTGCTGGTATTGATGGGGAAAAATCGCGTTTACCGCTTTTTGACAGCCGCGCCGCGGCACGGGCATGATCCGGCGGCGGCCGGGCTGGAGACAGCCAACAGCTTTCGCCTGTTATCCCCGCAGGAAAGGGCGGCGGTCAAGCCGCTGCGCCTGCATATTCAAAGAGTCGAGGCCGGCGATACAGCGGCAGGTCTGGCGGCCGGCATGCAGTTTAATGATCGCAGTCTTGAGCTGTTTCGCCTGATTAACGGGCTTTCTGCCCGGCAGGCTGTTTATCCCGGCGCTATGGTGAAAATGATTCGGCAATAAAGCTGCGCCGGCCGGCGGCGCGCTTAAACGCTGCAGGAACCGTTTATTATGCCGATACCGGCCGTCAAAAAGCGCTTTTGCCGTTTTTTTGACGGCTGCGCCGCTCCGGCGCGGGCGCAACCCGGCGGCAGCCCGGCTTTTAATCGCGTATTGTGCCGATAAAGGGCAGTTGACGGAAGGCATGAGCGGCGTCCATGCCATAGCCGACAACAAATTTATCCGGGCAGGTAAAGCCGACATAATCAGCCTTTATCGCGGTTTGCCGGCGCATCGGCTTATCGAGCAGGGTGGCGAGCATAAGCCGGCGCGGTTTTTGCTGTTGCAGCAGATGAGAAACATAATGCAGGGTTTTGCCGGATTCCAGAATATCGTCAATCAGCAAAATATCGCGCCCGGCTATTGGGCTTTGCAGGGCGTGCAACAGGCGGACAGGGCCGCTTGTCAGCTCATCGCCATAGCTGGAAACGGTGATAAATTCCACTTCCGGCGCGACATTGGCGCGGTAAAGCGCGCGGATCATATCGGCGGCAAAAACAAAGGAACCTTTTAAAATCGGCAGCACCAGCAAATTGCGCGGCGCGGCGGCGGCAATTTCGGCCGCCATTTCGGCATTGCGGCCGGCGATAGCCTCTTCGCTAAAGAGAATATCAATGATTTTTTCGTTGATAATAGGCATGACAAAGCTATCCTTCACCCGCTTTACCGGGCTTTTATACGCGGCTTGGTGCGCTTATGCGCATAATTTACGCAAAAAATAAAGCCCTGTCGGCGCTTTTGCTGCCAAACCGGCAGGAAAAACATAATATATCCGCAATTTTGGCCAGAATATCCGGCCGGAGCTGTGTCACATGCCGGCAGGGCGCGCGCCGGCGGCCGGCGGGCTGGCAGGGTTTGACGCCCGCGTCTGTAACTTGTATGCAGAGCGCCGGCGGGGCAGGTTTCAGGCAGAGCGGTTTTGCCGGGCAAAGCAGCAGGCGGAGGGCGCAGGTGATACGGTTTGAAAATGTCGGTTTGCGCTATGCTGCCGGGCAGGAGATTTTGCATGATGTCAGTTTTAATATTCCGCCCGCTTCCTTCCAGTTTTTGACCGGGCCTTCCGGCGCCGGCAAAACCTCATTGCTGAAATTGATGTTTCTGGCCTTGAAGCCGACACGCGGCCTGATTACCGTTTTTGGCGAAGATACTTCCCTCCTGCACCGGCGCGCCCTGCCGCGGCTGCGCCGCCGTATCGGCCTGGTTTTCCAGGATTTCCGCCTGCTCGATCATTTGACCACTTTTGAAAATGTCGCCTTGCCGCTTTATGTGCGCGGCGCCAAAAGGCGGGAAGCGCGGCATGAAGTGGAAGAGCTGCTGCATTGGGTAGGGCTGGGGGAGAAAATTCATGCCTTGCCGCCGGTGCTTTCCGGCGGGGAAAAGCAGCGCGCCGCCATTGCCCGGGCGCTGATTGACCGGCCGGAAATTTTGCTGGCCGATGAGCCGACCGGCAATGTTGACCCCAAACTGGCTTTGCGGCTGTTACGGCTGTTTGTTGAGCTGAATCGCCTTGGCACGGCCGTGATTATCGCCACCCATGATTTTTCGCTGATGGATAAGGTTGATGCGCGGCGCATGATTCTCGATAAAGGGAGGCTGGACATTCATGATTAGCAGGGAAGCGGTTGAGAAAGCGCGCCGCCGCCCGGCGGCGGCGGCCGGCCCGGCAGCGGCGGCGCCCGGCGGCAAGCCCGGCAAAGCCCGGCCGGTGCGGCTGCCGCCGGTTATCCCGCAGCAGGATATGCACGGTTTTGCCTTGATAATCGTCATTGCCATTATGAGCTTTCTGGCGGCTTTTGTGCTGTTTGCCGCGCATTTTGCCCATCGTTCGGCGGCGGCCTGGAGCGCGGCGCTGGCGCGTGAGGCGGTGGTGCAGCTTATGCCGCGGCCGGATCAGGATATGGAGCAGGCCTTGCGCAAGGCGGCCGCTCTTGCCGCCTCGTTTAACGGGGTGGCGGCGGCGCATATTGTCAGCCGTGAGGAAACACAGGCGCTGCTGGCGCCCTGGCTGGGAGCAAAAGCCGATATTACGGCGCTGTCGGTGCCGCGGCTGGTGACCTTGCAGCTTGACGGCCGAACCCCGCCGGATTTTGACGCTTTGGAGGCTGCTCTGCGGCAGAATATTAAAGGCGTGCGTTTTGACCGCCAGCAGGCCTGGGCCGACCGGCTGGCGCACGGGGCGCAGCTTATGCTGGGCGGCGCGCTGGTTTTGCTGGCGCTGCTGCTGACAGCGATGATTCTGACCGTTATTTTTGCCACGCGCGGCGCTCTGGCCGGCAATATGCACATTATTGAAGTGCTGCATTTTATCGGCGCGGAAGATCGTTTTATCGCCCGGCGGTTTGACGGCCATTTTTTCTTTATCGGCTTAAAAGGCGCCTTGCTCGGCTTTGCGGCGGCCTGCGGCCTGTTTGTCCTGCTGTTTTTTGCGCTGGAAGCGCGGCGCGCCACACCGGAAGGCAGCCAGATAACCGCTTTATTTGGCCGTCTGGCGCCGGATTGGGGCATGGCGGCAGAAATTGCCGCCATGATGCCGGTTATCGCTCTTGTGACCGCCGCTGTCAGCCATTGCACGGTTTTGCGCCGCCTGCGCCTGATAGATCGCGCCGGCAGCGCTTTCTTTTCCGGCGGCAGTTAAGTTAGCCCGGCCGCAGATTTAGCTTGTGAAAAAACGCGTTTAATGCGACTATCCCCCGGCAAAGGCTCTGTTACATATGAAGGGTGGAAAGCTCAGGAAGTGTCTATGCAAGGGCAAGAAGGGGAGGCCGGGCCGACACCGCCCCCCGCAGCGCGGCGGCTCAAGCCGGCCTTATGGTATGGCATTGCCGGCGGCAGCGCGGCGCTGGCTGTGGCGGCGCTGCTGTTTTTGCTGGGTTTTGCCTGGTTTGTCGAGCGGACAAGCGCGATAGCGCCGCCCGGGGCAGATGTGCCGATTGACGGCATTATTGTTTTGACCGGCGGGCGGGCGCGGGTAGAAACCGGGCTGGCGCTCTTGCGGGCGCGGCGCGGCGCGCGGCTGTTGATCAGCGGCGTCAGCCCGATTATCCGCGGCCGGGATAATTTTGCCCGGATTTTGGGAGCAGATCCGGCGCTGCTGGAATGTTGCGTGGATCTGGGGCGTGAGGCGCTTAATACCAACGGCAATGCGCTGGAGAGCGCTGCCTGGGTAAAAAAATACCGCTATCATACGGTATTGATTGTCACCAATCGCTATCATATGCTGCGCTCACTGGCAGAATTGCGCTATAAAATGCCGGAGATAAAGCTGCTGCCCTTTCCGGTAGAGCAGGAGGGGGGGATTTTCCGCTCATCAGAAAATTTTCGCCTGTTTTTTTCTGAATATATAAAATTTCTGGTCGTCCGGCTGCGCCATTTTACCGGCTTTACGGCCTGAGCAGAATGAGCAGAGCTTGCATAATAAGGATTTTCGCATGGCAATGTGGTTTGGCTCAGTGAGTTTTATCCTGATAACGGCTTTATGCGGCTGTTTGCTGGGCTTTGGCTTGGCGGCAGTGCTGCAGGGGCTAAAAGCCAAAAGGAAGCGGCGGCAGGAAGATACATAGCGCGGCTGCGCGCGGCGGCCCGGCTTTTGCGCATAATGCCTTCAGCCTGACCTTGTGCAGCCGCGGCGCTGTCCGCTGTCAGGAAAGACGGTCTTGCCGCCGCCGGAAGGTGAAGAAGGGGAATAAAAATAGAGTGAAGCGGGCAATAGGAGTTGCGCCGCAATTTCTGCAAGCCGCCGCGTCAGCGGCCCCGCCTGATAAAATATGAGGAAATTACCGGATAAAGTTCTTGCCGCTTCAGGAATTTCTGTATATAGCTGAACCGGTCGCGGGGACACCGTCCTTGCCGCCGTAGTTTTGCAGCCGGGCCGGCAGGGTAATGCCGCCGGTATTTTCTGTTATTTTTTTGGGGGGGCTGATGGAAAATTATTTACTGCCCGGGGGGCTTTCGGCCGGTAAAAGCGGGGCAGGCGCTACGCGCCGGGAATTTTTGCTTGCTGCCCTGGCGGCGGCTTTTGCGGCGGCCGCGCCGCGCGGCGCTCTGGCCGCCGAGACAGCCGGCCTGACTGCGGCGCTAGAGCAATTTATCCATATTTCTCAGACAATTACTGAAAGTGATGATTTGGATCCGCAACTTGCCGGGCGCTTTTTTGTCGCTTTTGCGCAAGGTGACGCGCAATTTGCGCCGCGGCTGGCGCAGTTGGTGCCGCTTGCAACTCCCGGCCTGAGCGCGCAGGATTTTATGGCCAAAGCCGAGAGCGCCGGTTTGCGGGATTTCCTCTATCAGATTATTACCTCTTGGTATACCGGCACAATAGGGGGGGATTATCGCGGCATATTAGTGGCGTATCAACAGGCGCTAATGTATCGGACTGTCCGGGACGGTCTGACCGTGCCGACTTATTGCGGCAATGGCCCGATCTGGTGGACAGCGCCGGTGCCCGATGAAAGCAGGGCCGGCCCCGGCCTGCTGTAATTTCCCGACGGTTAAAATAGCGAAAATCATGAAAAAACCTGTATTTACGGCCCAAGGTGATGCCTCTGCGGATATTGTTATTGTCGGCTCCGGCATTGTCGGCGCGTTAATGGCCAATGAACTGGTGCGCCAGGGCTATTCCGTGCTGATATTGGAAGCCGGTTTGCGGCTTGAGCGGGCGCAGGTGGTGGAAAACTGGCGCAATATGCCCTTTGCCAACCGCGCCGGATCGGATTTTCAGGGCCTGTATCCGCAGTCGCCCTATGCGCCGGCGCCGCTTTATTTCCCGCCTAATAATTATGTTCAGGTCACCGGCCCCAATGCGGCCGGTTTTCAGCAGGGCTATTTGCGCGCTGTCGGCGGCACGACATGGCATTGGGCGGCTTCATGCTGGCGCCATCACCCGCATGATTTTACCATGCAGTCACGCTATGGCGTTGGCCGTGACTGGCCGATAAGTTATGACGAGCTGGAGCCGTGGTATTGCCGGGCGGAAAATGAAATCGGCGTGGCCGGCCCCAATGTGGCGGCCTTGCAGTCACCGGCTGAGCGCAGCCGGCCTTACCCGATGGATATGGTGCCGTTTGCGCATGGCGATGCCTATTTTGCCCGGGTGGTGAACCCGCACGGCTACCGGCTGGTGCCGATCCCGCAGGGGCGCAGCACGCGCCCGTGGCAAGGGCGCCCAACCTGCTGCGGCAATAATAATTGCCAGCCAATCTGCCCGATTGGCGCCATGTATAGCGGCATTCACCATATTGAGCGCGCCGAGCACCATGGCGCGGCGGTGCTGGCCGAAGCGGTGGTTTATAAAATGGATACAGACGGCAATAATCGGGTAACCGCCGTGCATTGGAAAGACAGCTCCGGCGCTTCGCATAAAGCCGCGGCCAAAGCTTTTGCCCTGGCCTGCAACGGTATTGAAACACCGCGCCTGCTGCTGCTGGCGGCCAATGGCGGCAATCCCAAAGGCATTGCCAATAGCTCCGATATGGTGGGGCGCAATATGATGGATCATTCCGGTTTTCATTGCACTTTTCTGGCTGAGGAACCGGTATGGCTGGGGCGCGGCCCGGCGCAAAGCAGTTGCATGGTCGGCTATCGCGATGGCGCTTTTCGCCGCGATTATTCCGCCAATAAAATGATTTTGAACAATATTTCCCGCGTGACGGCGGCAACGCAGCAGGCTTTGCAAAAAGGCCTGGTGGGGCGGGAGCTGGCGGCTGAAATTCGCTATCGCGCTGTGCATGGGGTAGATATTTCCATTAGTCTGGAGCCTTTGCCCAACCCGGAAAATCGCCTGACGCTGAGTAAAACGCGCAAAGACCCGCACGGCCTGGCCTGCCCGGATATTTATTATGATGTCGGCGCTTATGTGCGCAAAGGCGCAGAAGCCGCGCATGAACAGCTCAGGCATATTGGCGCGCTGTTCAATGCCCGGGAATTTGCCATTAGCGGCAGCCTTAATGCCAATAATCATATTATGGGCGGGGTGATTATGGGCAAAAGCGGCAAAGATGCGGTGGTAGACGGCAATTGCCGCGCTTTTGACCATGAAAATCTGTGGCTGCCGGGCGGCGGTGCCATTCCTTCCGCCAGTGTGGTGAACAGCACTTTGACCATGGCAGCGCTGGCTTTGAAAGCGGCGCAGGATATAGGTTTGCGCCTGAAGGAGTCGGCATGAAATTTCTTTTTGCCGGAATGAGGGCGGTGCTGCTTGTTCTTGGCGCCTTGCGCGGCCTGAGCGCTCAGGCTGAGCCGCTTGATACGGCTTTGCTGCGCCAGGGCGAGCAGGTGGCGCGCACTGCTGATTGTCAGGCCTGCCACACGGCGCCGGGCAGCAACCGCCCCTATAGCGGCGGTTATGGCCTTGTTTCACC
>Ga0157357_1000949_pt1 | contig 12285 bp, 2 predicted proteins | sample AttcapACBM1_FD_111485 | JGI IMG/M metagenome (GOLD analysis project Ga0157357, IMG submission 111485) | Fungus gardens microbial communities from leaf cutter ant in Botucatu, State of Sao Paulo, Brazil - Atta capiguara ACBM1 | ecosystem: Host-associated > Fungi > Mycelium > Unclassified ... | reverse complement strand
CATGTTACAACAATGTGTCTACCTCATGTCTACTCCACAGTGACTGTACAAGACTGTGCATCCTGCCCTAATGTCCATGTATCCTACATGTGGTAGCAATATGGTGTACATGCTCCCTGACATTATTGTTTAGGCTCTTCTAGCCTTGTAGACCCTTCTAGACCTATAGACCCTTCTAGGCTGCTCTAGGTCTATGACATCATCTCACATGACTTCCAGGTCACGTGCCCTTTTCCCATTGTAGACTAATAATAATACTACTGTCCTATTTCTGTCCTAACCCTAACCCTTCCTAAAGTCTATCCATACTTTCGTCTTATAACACATAGATCAAAATGTATTAAATGCAATGGTCCATACAAAGCTGAACATCATCAACATTTTGTGTAGTACTGCAAAGTGAACTTTAAAATAAATCTGCCAAAACTTGAAATCAAGCAGAAAGAACCTTGTTCATACAGTTTCAAATGTATCAATTGCAAGGACAATCATTAAGCAGATTCCAACAACTGTTCTTTCTGGAAACACTGTTTTAACAAGGAGTAGCATGCTAAAAAATATCAGAAGCTTTGTAAAAACAGAAGCAAATCAATCTACTCAGTTGTAAATGAGGCAAGTTTATTATTTTGAAAAATCTTTGCTTATTTTCATAGAATGTCCACAAGAATAGAATACTTACCAATATAATAAACAAAAAAGAATTTGACATCTTCTTCATTTAAGAACCTTCTTGGCCCTTTATTTAAATCATTCCAAGTTTAATTAACAAGAAAGGAGATAAAGTTGTAGTTGCTCCAAATCATCTAAATTGGCTGACCTTCTTTAGATAATTGCCCAATGACAATGAACATTTAACAATAAAATTCAAAAATTGCATCAAAGAACAAAAGACCCTGGGATCTCATGAATTGGGTAAAAAAAGTGAAAATTGCCAGCAATAGAAGTATTGCAATATAACAGACATCCCTGTATTGAACTCAACAATTTATAGTAGGCTTTATATCAAACATTCAACTTGGCACAAAATTATCAAATAAATCCAAGTCTATGAAACTCTATTAAGACCTACTATGGAGTGGCTGTCTTTCTCTAAGGAAGAATTCAAGAATGCCATCAATAAATGCAATAATTTGTCCTCTCCAGGGCTAGATCATGTTTTATGAAAACACTTGAAAGTCATTATAAAGGACAATAAATGTCTTCTTAACATTGTTAATATTGCTAATGCTTACATCAACATAGGATAATAGCTGTCACACTTCAAGATATCCTCTTTGATTATCATCTCCAAGCCCAAAAAAATAGCTTATGACTTCCCAAAAATGTTCTGCCTAATTTTTCTCCTAAACACTTTGGGAAAACTCATCAAAAAAGTCATCAGTGAAAGACTTCAATATCAATCTATTGCAACAAATTTTGTTCACCTTTATCAACTAGGTGGTCTAAAGCAATGTTTGACTACAGATATGGATGTTCTTCTTACACATCTGATTCATTCAAGAAGGATCAAAAGTCTTTAAACAAGCATACTAGCCTTTGATATTGTCCAGTTTTTCCCATCACTTAATCACCAACTTCTTCTGTTAATCCTAGACAAAGCTAGTTTTAATTCTAAATTTTTGCTTTTCTTTTCTAATTATTTAATTGGTAGGAAAACTCAGTATATGTGAAACAATTTTGTTTCTCCTCTTTTTAGCATCAATGTAGATGTAGGACAAGGCTCTACTTTTTCTCCCATCCTTTCTGCTCTCTATACTTCACTCATTTTCTATATTTTTGAAAAAAAACTAAAAATCTTAATATCCCTGTCTTATTTCTTTCTTTTGTAGACAATGGACTTTTCATTTCACAGGAAAAAACATTTGAAAAAACAAATTCTCTGCTTTTCTATAGCTATAACATTATCTCTTTACTTTTTAACCAGTGTGGACTTGTCATTGAATATGGGAAATTCAAAGTCTTCTATTTTTCAAGATCTCATAGGAACTTTGACCCTTCTTCTCTTGACCTCAGTATAATAGGAGGTCTTGTTTTACAACCAAAGAATACTTGGAGATATCTTAGTTTTATCTTCAACAGAAAATTGCTTTTTTGTCAACATATTAGCTTTTATTCCAATAAAGCTCTTTCAACCATAAAGAGCATGAAAATGTTGGGAAACTTGACTTGGGGATTACTTTCCCATCACAAATGACTACTCTATAAAACTTGTATTTTTCCTATTACACTCTATAGATTCTCTTTATGGTTTTTCAAAAATGCCCTATTTTTGTATTCTTTCAAAGAATTCAAGAAAATACAATAGAGAGCTGCCATTTGGATTATGGAGGTCTTTTGTACATTGCCTACTTAGGAAATTGAGGCTATCACCAGTCTTATTCCCATTCATTTACATCTTTAAAAAATCAGTAGTAGACATCAATTTAGAACCTCATTCCTATTGTCAAATCATGTGATTAAGTCACTATTAGAAAACAGATATGTGAAGAATTCTCCCTCACACTGCCTATCCTATCTTTGAAGAATATAACCACTAAGTAACAGTTAAAAATCAAGAGTTTCATAGCAGATACCAATAGTTGTCTTAATGGAATTTTTCTTTCTTTCAATTCTCTTAATCATGAATTTTCTTCTGGTCTCAGATTAACTGACAATTTTCCTAGTTGTTTTTCTTTTTATCAAGCAAACTATAAAGAAAGCAAAGAAGTTTACTTTCATAAACTTAACAAAATCTTTGAAAATACCCTAATGGATTCTAATTCAGTTGTTGTAATTTCCAATGAAAGTATTAAAAACAATGTCACTATATCAATATCACACATCCATTCAAATTTTAATGGTATCAAAAAAACCATTTACCACACTATTAATATTACATTGACTCAGGCTGAATTATTTGCCATTAGATGTGGGATTAATCAAACTGTTCAAATTTCTGAAGCATTCCACATCATAGTCATCACCAATGCTATTCATTTGGTAAGGCATATTTTCAATTCAACAACTTACCATTATTAAATACAATCAATAGCCATAGCTCAAGATCTCAGAGCATTTTTCAATAAACATACTATCAATTTTTGGGACTGTCCAAGTAATACCAAATGGTTTTATCATATGTTAGTTGACAAAGAAACAAAAAAATTCAACCTTACTCTCATTCTTCCATGCAAAGTGCCATGGAATTTCAGCAAGAAAGAAGAATATGATAACATTATCAGAAATTGGCAAATAATGTTTCAGGTATCCAACCTCAAAAAGAATCATTTTTTAGAACTCCTGGACAATAATTATCATACAATCACCTCTACCTATACAAAAGGAGGTCCTTGGATTAATCATTTCAGTCACTTGAATTCTCTATGTACAAGAGCAACTAGAGCAATCACAAATTATACCCCTATAGAAGAATATCACCTGAGATTTTTTTTAAAAGAAGACTTCAGCTGCCTATACAGATCATATTCTATTGAATCATAATGATACATTCTTCACAAATGTAGAAGATATAACAAATATTGGAATCTATGTAGGACTTCATTAAGTCATTTCATAGCTTTCCTAGAATACAACCCAGAAGCTTTCTCCATCCATGAAGATATCACTTAATAGAGCAGTTTGATCTGCCATTTACTTCATTGTAGTTTTTTTTTCTTTTCTTTTTTATTAGTCCTTAATGTAAGTAGTTACATTGTAGCTATCATGATCTGTCACTGCATTCCATGTAATAAATTGTTGAAGAAAAAAAAAGAGTCACACAATATGTTACATAATGTGATATCACTAATATATGATATAAAAGGCAGTAGAAGGTTTTAGTAGATTATAATGTTTAGAATAGGTATAGAAATAGTATGTACTGACCAAGCATTAAATATATAAGTAGTAGACAAATTCAACAGAATTTCTTGTTGAGTTCTTTTGTTATTTTTACTCATAGTTATTGTTAGATGTGGTTTACACCTTATTATCCAAGATCTATAGTGAGTCCTCAGAAGATGTATGAGTAAGTGGAAGTTATCTGAATATATAAAACATAGATATTAAATGACCTTTGGCTTTAGCTTATATACTACACCTCTAATAGTTATACTGATTGCATATTTCAGAAGGTTTACTCAGGGTCTTGTGAGGAATAAGTCTACTAGAAGATAGTAAGATGTGTTATCATCAATACCAAAAGATAGTATCAGTTTTGGTTGATTTTCAGGATAAGAGTTTACAGTATAACTACTAGCTTATATACTAAGTACTCTATCTAAGATAGTTATCTAAGAATGGAGACTGTAAGTGAGTTACTCTGGATCTGGTTAGTTCTTGGATATTGAGATAAAGATTTATGGAGTTGTTATAAAGTCTAGTGAGGATGTCCAAAATGGAGTAGAGAGAGGTGATTTATATCAGAAGAGATTTAGAAGTGTGGATAAGTTGGAAAGTATTATTCATAAAGTAGAATAGGTATGGTCAGATTAGGATATGACAACTACAAAACTTAGTATTTAAGACTAAGTAGATATTCTATAGTTCCCCAGTCTGGAAATTAACTAATATAACTAAGATAGCATCTCACTTTTCTTTCTGAGTTCTCTTGACACTTCTATTCTTTCTTCTGAAATTACAGCCACATAACAGATAGTAGCACAACATATAAGCTGAGACTAAGGTTGTCATCTGAGGTTTAGTCATAAGTTCATGGATAAGCTTCCCAGTTTGGTCCATAATTTGGGTACTTTACCTATTCTTATAAATAATCTCATCTATTTCTAGATAAGTTCCCATACTTAATCTAATCTCTTTCCATACAGCTAACTACAGATATTCACTTAAAGCAAAAATCATACTTGATATATCTAAAGCTTAATAGTCTTAGAAGTTATCCTAGCTAGACTAGGTATTATAGCTAAATCAGAACAAGTTTTTACTGGTTTTAAGACTAAACAATGTAAGAAGACCTACTTTTCCAATCTCAACACTACTGCCAAAGCCTACAGTGTTTACTTCCATAACTCTAACACTTTCTGCTAATCTCTATATAGTTTGAACTTGAATACTGTCTCTACTATCTCCTATCTATCACTCAGAGTAATCTCTCTTTCTTTTTAGACTGACATTCTAGATATTTTTGTCAGAAACACTTCTAATCATGCTGTTCTTATCATTCCTCCTCATGTAAGCTAATTTAGGAGTTTAGAATATACTTTATAGCTATATAGAATGTCTGTTGCCTCCAGGAACCTTATTCTGTTCTCTTAGGTTCTCCTAGAGATAAGTGGTGTAATTACAGTATATTGTGTTAATAAAACTTAGATTCTCTGGGAGATTATTAAAGTCTGAAAAATTCCACAGACCTCACTAGTCACTCTAACAACAGAATAGAATCTTTCTTTGGGGACTTTGAAGCATCACAAGTCTGGTAGTCTTAGATTACCTACTTTATGTCTCAAACTCCCTTCTCTTTTCTCATCTCTCAACAGATACCAGCTTCCAGTAATCATCTCATGACCTCTATCAACACCAATGAAGCCCTAGAACTTCTCCAGTATCATCTATAGGAGATAGCTGAGTGTTATTATACCTTAGAACACAATACAAATAGCATTTTTGCTAGTCTTATAAGCCAACTCCAAGACCTATGCACTCTTGTATCCAACCTCATTCCTGCACCTGTAGATATACTATCTCTCACATCAAGACCTCTATCACTTACCAACACTCCTATGCCCAGAAATCCCCCTCTATAATTCTTGACCTTATATACCACTCCTACAAGACTTTAGCAGTAATTAGTAGACCAGAAGAGCCTTCCTGAGCTTCTGTTTCTTGTATATCTACCTATCCACCAAACATTTCACCTCTAATTAAAAAAGAAAATTCTCTAAGCCCTAGTCATGTCTCCAAATGATCAGAAGGAATCTTCTATGAGAAGTTAACTACTGGTACTTTTTCTATCACTATCTGGCCTAAGTTTGATAGCAACCCTTTTAAAAGCACTTTTTTCCTATCAATACTACTGTGGAAGCTACCAACATATTAGAAAGAATGACCTACTATAAGGGTGCTGTACTGTGGAAAATTATCTAGATAAGTTTCAGACCTTGATCTCAGAAGCTAGCTACAATAACCTATATACTATAGTTATTAAATTCTGCTACAGATTTCAAGTAGCAATTCAGAACTAGGTCATAACCCTACCAGTTAGAAGACCTGAAGACACTAACCTCATTACTTGGTTAAAAGCTGTATACAGAATTAACTAGGCTAGGCAAGCAAATAAAGCCTTTCAATCAATACAGTAGATTGTTCCCCTCCTAGTCTTTTTCTCTGGAACACTATAGGGTTCTTCAGTTATTCTAGCCTCTAGACAACTGCTATCTGCTACATTACTACTCCTATAGCAGTTACTACCAGTCCTTTCTCCAGGCATTTCTATAAATATAGATACTGCCTGGAAACTCTGCTCTATCTTTACTAAAAAATGTTACTGTTACAGGAATCCAAACCATGTGGTTAAATAATGTCAAAATAGTTCAGTAACTAAAGTCTACAGGATAAGAGAGATTAAATAGCAAATTAAATAATCATTATGATTTTATATTAAAAGTAGTGATTTAAAAGATACACCCAAGATCCCTATCTCTCCAGTTCTCTTATTGTCCACTTAATAGGAGAAGAAGCTTTTTCTGCATCCAATTATTAGTACTCTTAATACCTACAGAACCTTTCTCTATTTCTGTCACATTCTGTTCCAGCCATATCTGTCCCAACCCACAGATAACTCTTTCTCTCTTATTCACACTCTCTAATCTCTTCTAATACAAATCACATAACTTCATTTCATCTTGGATGTTCTTGCCAGACTCTTGCTAACTCCATAGACCTCTATCCCCTAACATCCAAGGATCACTAGGAATCAGGGTAACTTGCTTAACAGTCTCCATTTCAGATAATTATCCTAGGTAGCATATCTAGTATATAATCCAGTAGTTTACACTATATTAGCTATCCTGAAAATTGACTAAAACTGACACCCTCTTCTAGTATTGGTGAGGTGTGTTCTCATCACTCTCTGGTAGTTTTTACTTACTAAGTCCCTCCAAGTTCACTTCCAAAAATATGCAACCAGTGCAGCTAATAGAAATGCAGTATATAAGCTGAAGCCAAAGATTGTCTTCTGTGTTCTTGAATAATACACTTACTAACATATTTGGACTTCTGAGATACTTTACTAGATCTCAGATAGCAAGGTGTAAACCACATCTAACAACTTTTTGATCTTTCTAGAAACTACTGATACCTCTCAGTTCTTTTCTATATGAACTCTCATCAACTTCAGAACTATTGGTATCTTCATCAACAAGAGCTTTGTTAACAAAAACTTTCTAAATACTTAAAGGCTGTTCAAACTTATATTTATCTATAATGTTAACAAAATTTAAAACAAGACTAGCCAGATATTAAAGGTAGTAGACATTGTTTTACAATATAAAACTCATGCAGAATAAATGCCTCTTTCTGTTACAACTTAAGACTTAGTAGCAAGTTGAAATAATTGAATTAACACAAGAGAACTTGATAGAGTTCCAAGTATAAAGTACAAAGTATTTATCTTATATACACTAAGCTAATGGTCTATGCTATACAAATTCTAACCTATCCTAAAGGCCTATCACATTCTATTCCAGCCATTTGTTCCAACCTATAGATAACATCTCCTCTTTTATCCATACTCTTTGGTCTTTTCTAGTGCAGATCACATCTATTTATTTCATCTTGAATATCCTTACTAGGCCCTTGTGTCACAAACTTCATTTAGCTTGTATCTCCACAACAAGTGAACTGATTTTCACAAACTAAGTTGCACTGGAAAGCCCCAAATGATGGCTATCTGCGCATATATGGGATGTACAAAAGCAATAACAAGCAACCGAGATATTAGGCCATCAGTAACTGTAAAAGTTTTGTTTGCTAATATCTCATGAACAGCTAGATGGATTCACATAATCAAACTTGCATTAGAAAGTGCTCATCAAACTGTTTCTGATAATATATAGTATATCTCATGGCAATAAGTATTGATAGAGATACAAGTATATTAATGTAGTGACATGATTAGTTATCTTTTAAAATTAGCCTGACAGCTGCTATGACAGATGACAGCTCCCATCAGGTATGAGTTTTGATCATGTGATTGCAACAGCTTGTGCACAGACCATCACTCTTTTGTATATATACCTCTATGTCTAAGAATTAGACCTCAAACTTGACAACATCAATCTACATCAATCTTTATCTTTTATTATCTGTATTGATCTTAATCATCATTGTCATCATTATTGAACTTCTGAATCACTCCTAAACCTCTGAGAGTGCACCCAAGATTCAAATATCACAAATAAATGAGTAGTTTATTTTGTGATATCTTGCTAACTCTATAGACCACTATTCTCTGATATCTGAGAACCACTAGTAACCAGAGTAACTTGCTTAGCAGTTTTCATTCCAAATAACTACCATAAGTAGTATAGTATACCTAGTACATAAACCAGTAGTTTACACTATAATAGCTTATTCTGAAAATTGACCAAAACTAGTACTAATTCCTGGTATTAGTAACAACATATCTTGTCACCTTCTGGTGGCCTCAATCCTTTTAAGTTCATTTAGTTCTCTTCCAAAATATAAATATATAACCAGTTATCAGATATGGTTCATACTAGGAGGTGAAAGCCTATAGGATTTGGCTTAGAAATGTATAGAGTATGTAAACTCTGTGAAATAAGCTTGGTAATATGGACTTGTTAGAATGACCTTAGCTTTAGCTTATATGCTGTGCCATCTGTCTACCATGTGGTCACAACTTCAGATGAATGGATGAAGTCTAGGATGGAAGTGAGTATTGATTTGGTATATTGCTATTGAACACTGAAGATCAAGTTCAATAAGAGTTATCTTGATTGATTATCAGACTAGCAAATTACAGTGTAACTACTAGTCTTATATACAAGTTGGATATATAAGAGATACTTGGGGTTTCAGTATATTACTCTAAGCAAAGGTTTCAGTGGTGAGACACTGATGGTAAAATAAAAGAACCCTACCATGAAATACTGAGTTTGATAGAAGTATTCCCATCATAGAAGACTGGATATTCAGATTGTTACAAGAAGAGTGGCTGTCATAGAAGATGGGCTTACTTTATAAATATTGTAATGATAGCATTGCCACAGAAACATATCTTCAAAATAGATGAACTTGATATATATAATATCAATACAACTTATAAAGGTATAGTATATAAGCTAAAGCCAAAAATCATTTGAGTTCAGTCTTCTGTATTCTTGGATAGTGCATAGTAATTGATCTGGACTTCCAAGAGATTTTATTGGATCTTAGATAATGAAGTATAAACCATGTCTGATAAAGCTATGTATATTACATACTATTAACATATAGTGTAATATCATTGCTCCAGAACCTTCTATGTGTTATGTAATTATGTGATCATGACTGTGATATGTGTGACCAATATATGACATTTATATATAATATTATGTTTTAACTCTAGCTCTAAGTCCAAAATAAGAAAATAAATAAAAAGAAAATTGATCAAGTTCATTATCTTTAATTTTGACACTTGCTGTCTCAAGTCTCAGTAAATAGGACCTTATTTTTATATATTTATATAGCTAAGGTCTTATAGCTCTGAGATTGACTAATAAAAGAAAGAAATACTTATAACTTGTTGCTCTGGTTGCCAAAATCTTCTAAAAGTAGACAGGTTAATAGTATGTGTCCTTGACATATATTTCTCTAATCCCTTTTCTGTAATAATAAAGAACTTGTTGACTTCTAATCTTTCAGAGTTCTCTTCTGAAGCTGATAATTATCTCTTTATGTTAAGAATACCCTCCAACCATGAAGTGTTGGATCTTTGTATTACAGTCACAATCTCTTAGCTTTTCTTCTCTGCTTTCAAGAAAGCTCATGTTACTGTGAGAATTACTCTACAACTCCTGCTACATATTCAGAACTTTAAGTTAGTGTTTGTTAAGAAAGACTTTGACAAATTTCTAGACTACTGCCAATGGGATCATATCATCAAATTACTACCTGATATAGAGTTCAAGTTCTCTAAAGTCTACCCATTATTATCTATGGAGCAGTCTGTACTTGACACCTTTCTTGCTGAAAACCTCTATACTGATCATATATATTCTTTAAAGTTTCTAATAGCTATGCTAGTATTTTTTATTAAGAAGAAGAACAGATCTCTAAGATTGATCCAGGATTATAAGACTCTTAATGCTATAACAGTGAAGAATAGATATCTTTTCCTACTAGTCTTTAAACTGGTATCCAAGATACTTAGTATTTTACAAAGTTGGATGTGTGCTAGGAATTTAATAATGTCTGTATAAAGTCTGGAGATAAGTTAAAGACAGTCTTCCACATAAACTGTGGTTTTTTTTGAACCTCTGATAATGTTCTTTTAAATGACTAACAGCCCTGCTACATTCCAGACTATGATGAAGAATATCTTTTAAGAACTTATAATAGAAGAGATCATGATAGTCTACTATCACATACCCTCTGATATCTACACTCTTCTGGTATAGATAACACTCTATTCCCAATCATTTATCAATCCAAGGACTAAAACCCTGTATTTCTCATCAATTCTATAGAGTCTGAATGACAACCTCTATAGTGCCCAACAACCTAGAGTATGTACAGTAGTAGAATACTATTAGATTACAATGTCTATATTTAAGAATGTAGTTACTATGTACTATTCTTTAGTCTGATAATCAACTTGAACTGTACTATACTTGCACTATCTGTTCAAACTTCTGACATTTGAAATTATGACCACATGATACATAGGCTAGGTGCAACATTATTTATTGAAGTCAAGGTTGTATTATTCATATAGCACCTACTTCCAGCTCTTTTTCCAAAACTTGCTCACTAAGTTCACCTTTTTGTTTTTATCTTCTATACTATCATAGATAAACCTAGCAAGTGCATATTGCTTTTAACATCTATCTAGATAATATTCTCATCTTTACTCAGATCCTAGAAGACCACTGTAAGGTAGTTTGTAGAGTTTTAGAGGTTTTGGCAAGATATAAGCTGTTTTCATGTCTGAAGAAGTGTGAGTTTAATAGGTCAAGTATCTAAAACTGGTGATCTTGTAAGATTGAGTAGTAATGTATCCTGTTAATGTAGCCAGAGTATGCAACTGTACAGATATGCATATATTTCTAGAATTTACTGATTTTTACCATAGGTTTATCTACAGCTTCTCAGACATAGCTTAGTTTTTTTAAATATTACTGGTATTAATACTACTTAGATATAAGGTCTGGAATAATAGCAAGCCTTCATTGTATTAAAAATAGTAATCATAATAGTCCTAGTCTTAGCCTTTTCCAACACTTTTATACCATTTAGAGTTGAAGCAGATAGCTTAGACTTCATGACTAAAGTAGTTTTGTTCCAATAGTCAAATGAGGACAACAAGTGATACTCTGTCACATTCTTCAGCAAACCACTGTCTATGATTGAGTGTAATTATGAGATCCACAATAAAGAGATATTGGTAGTTATCTAGGCTCTGGAAGAGTAGAGATACTTTTTAGAAGGTATAGAAATCCTGGTAAAGTCTAGACTAACTATATGTGTTATGGGATGTTTTGGATATTAACAATTTTTATTTTATTTTATTTTATTTTTTCTGATTTTATATAGATTTTCTTTTTCTTTTCTTTTTCTTTTGGATGATAAAGAGGCATGTGACATAAAAGTCACATGACATGTCACATGATGTGATGTCATAAGCCTAGAACATAGTGAAAGGGTCTGAAAGATAACATCAGGGCATATGGAGACAACATAGTGGCCTTGAGTAGGAAATGAGACAGACATGAGGATGTAACATGGATATGAGGGCAGGTTTAATTATTGTTAGCACAGACCACATGTAAAACATATATATAGGACTCTAATTTAGCAGAGACTCCTTGTCAAGTTCTCTTGTGAACTTCCCACTTGATATCTACTCAAGAGATTTACTCATTGTATAGTTATTAATCTTTGTGATTAGTGGTTGCCACAATAATAAGAACCTGAAGTACTTTATGATAGCCAAAAACTCAACTACAGACAAGTATAGTGGTTGTTATACCTCATCTGGTTTGACTTCAAGTTATATCACTATTCTAGCAGATCCATGAGTAAGTCTAATATCTTGTCTTGAAAGCCTGACCATGATACCAGCTTCTG
>Ga0157357_1000948_pt1 | contig 12302 bp, 9 predicted proteins | sample AttcapACBM1_FD_111485 | JGI IMG/M metagenome (GOLD analysis project Ga0157357, IMG submission 111485) | Fungus gardens microbial communities from leaf cutter ant in Botucatu, State of Sao Paulo, Brazil - Atta capiguara ACBM1 | ecosystem: Host-associated > Fungi > Mycelium > Unclassified ... | reverse complement strand
TTGCTTTTGTACATCCCACATATGTGCAGATAGCCCTCATTTGGGGCTTTCCAGCATAACTTAGTTTGTGAAAATCAGTTTACTGGTTGTGGAGATACAAGCTAAATGAAGTTTGTGACACAAGACATCAACTCTAATGTCATTCCCTATTCAAGTAGTCAACCAGTTGAACCTAACTTGTGAGATGGAAAAGCCCTTCTAATTTCCATTTTTAGCACCAACAAATTTACCAGCATTAACACAAGTAACATCTCCATATTCTTTCTTAAGATCACAAATTAAATTCAAAGAAGAAATATCTGTTTTATCTGATTTTGATCAAGCAGCCTAGACCCTTATTTCAGCTATATATGAGTCAAGATAGGACAATCTTAAAATTGATAAGCAGAACACTTTTTGTTAAGTGATGTCTAGCAAATTTACACTAAAAACCAAACAGATTAAATCTGGGCAGATAAAAACCAAGATTTTTAATAAAAAGAAAGTTAAAATCTCCATCATTCCTCCTCTGATTCTACCTTGCCCAGTTAAGAGTAACAAAGGAATAAAAAAGAAGGTTGTAAATAAGAATGCTAAGCCTACTAAACCCAAATCTTACATACAAGTATCAGTCACAAATATTAACAGCATTATCAAGATCAAGAAGAACTTCCCAAACCTTTTGTTAAAGAAGATTGAGAAAGTCCACAAGGCTGTCAATGATCAAAAGAAAATCAAATACAGAATCAATATAATGACAAAGGGCCCATTGTACAGACAAGTTATAATACTTATGGATTCTGACAACTCCACCATGATTCTCACCAAGTTATTAGTATATGTAGTAAACATCAACAGTGCTCTAAGAAATATCAAATCCAACATTATCACTGATTTCATCTATAATGATTATAGAGGACTTATTATTACTACCAACAATGTTACTTCTTCATCAGATTTCAATATCATCAAAAACTATGTCAAGAATATAAATATGATTTAATCTGAGAACATATCTTTCCTTCATCTTCTGCAATCCAAATCCTATCTAAAATTTCAATAGCATTTCCAAAACATCTATCAATTTAAGTTTGATTGAGCAAGTCATCTAGTTGACACACATTTTCAACAATATATGCTTTGCTTCAAAACCTTATATTATAAAGACATCTCTGAAATCAGACATAGTAGTTGTCTGGATAAATATCTGGGATACACAGAGTAAGATTAATATTCAAAGTCTCATTAACAGATCATTCAACATTGGCTCTTACATTACTACTATATATGCTACAACAGATGCAGGAAACTTTCTGACACATTTTATTCACTCAAACTGGGTTAAAAACCTCCACATAAGCACTTTGGCCTTTGACATAACTCAATTCTTCCCTTTTCTCAACAATTGACTTCTTCCTATGATTCAAGACAAAGTAAGATTCAATTCAAAAATTTCCTCTTTCTTTTTTGACTATTTAATTAGTAGAAAAACTCAATATAGATGGAACAAATTTACTTCACCTTTTTTCTGCTGCAACATAGATGTCAGTCAGGACTTAGTGCCCTCTCCTATCATTTCTGCCTTATATTTCTCTTTTCTTTTTCATATTTTCAAAAAAAGAACAAAAAATCTAAAAATTCCTGTTTCTTTTCTTTCATTTGTTGATGATAGTCTTTTTATTTCTCAAGAAAAATCTTTTGAAAAATCCAATTCTATTCTCTACTGTAGTTATAACATTATTTCCTCTCTCTTTAATCAATTTGGACTTGTTATTGAGCATGGATAATCTGAATTTTCCACTTTTCTAGATTATATAACCAATTTAACCCTCTTCCACTCAACCTCAGTTATTTCAGAGACTATCTTCTCATACCCAAAAATATATGGAAGTATCTTGGGCTTATATTTGATAGAAAACTCACTACTACAACCTTAAGCTAGAACTCATGTTGCACTTAAGCAAAGGTTGAGAAAAAGTTAAGGGGAATGAATAGATGGTAAAGCATAAGGATACAGGATAGTATCTATACTATATATATGTATTGTACATAAAGAAACAGCATGTAGTCTATAAAGTCCATAAGTCAGAATATATAAGGAGGCAGTAAAGAAATAGCAGGGCTAGAGCATCTACTACATGAGGCACTGACTGAGACTACTTTGGCACAGCCAATCATATTGTCACACCCTAAGCCCATCTCTATGCTGCATCTTTGAGGTATCAATCATAATACTCACACTCTATCAAGATATTAAAGACTATGCCAACAAAGTGATTTCAACTGTCAAGTATATAAAGATGCTTGGAAACTTGACTAGAGGTCTTCTCTCTGTCTAGAAACACACTCTCTACAGGATATTTATTTTATCTATAGCCCTATATAACTTTTCTATATGGTATTATAACAATACTCTACTATTATTTCTACTTAAAGAACTCAACAAGATGCAATATTGAGCTGCATTATGGATACTAGGTGCCTTTCATACCTTCTTTACCTTAGGCATAGAAGCCCTTGCAGGACTCATTCCCATCTACTTTCATCTTAGAAAACTCAGCAGAAGATCATAACTAAGAACAGCTTCTCTTCCATCTAATCATGCTATCAAATGTCTTCTCAAAAAGACATGCCAACAGTTTGTTTCAACACTATCAGTCATTGGAGAACATAACTCCCAAACAAAGGCTTAAAATCAAGAGCTCTATCATCAATACAAACAACTATTTAGATGTCATCTTTCCATCTTTCAACTCACTCAGTAATGAATTATCCCTGGGAAATAGGCTCTAAAGAACATTAACTCCCAGCTTCACAAACTTGACAGCATCATCTTTGAAGCATCATTAAACGGTAGTTTGGCTATAGTCATTTCTAATGCCAGTATTAAAAACAAGGTTGCCACATCTGTCACATATATTCACTTGTACAACAATCCTATTAGGAAGACTATCCATCATGCAATCAACATCATCAGCACTGAGACTAAACTCTTCATGATCAGGTGTGGGATAAATCAGGCCATTCAAATCTTTGAAATTTCTCATATTATTGTCATCACAGATGCAATTCATGCAGTACAAAATATTTTTAACTTGTTGATCCATCCATACCAGCTTCAGTCAATTGCCATATCAAAGAAGGTGAGACAGTTCCTTGAAAAGAATTCCAACAGCTCCATCAAATCCTGGGATTGTTCCTTTAAGGTTAGATAGCCTCTTCACTCACTTGTGGACCAGAATATAAGGAAATTCAAACTCAACCCTATCTATCCATGCAAAATGTCATGGGACTATAGCAGGAAAAAAAGTGACAATTGTATCAGTGATTGGCAAATATCTTTTCATATGACAGATTTGAAAGAGAAACATTTCCTCAACCTTGTTAACATTAACCTTGAACCTATTGTTCCAACATACATCAAAGAGAGCCCTTGGCTCAAATATATAAGCCTTTCAAATTTCCTATGTACTAGAGTGATGAGAGCAATCACAAATCATACCCCCATCAGTGAGTACCACATGAGATTCTTTCTGAATCAAGACTTCAGTTGCCCTTGTGGTAGATATCCCATTGAATCTAGACAACACATCCTACACAAGTGTAAAATATTCAATAATTACTGAAATCCAAGAAGAGATACTTTAGGTCACTTTGTATCCTTTCTCGAGTTTAATCCCAATGCTTTCAGCTTTGCAGATAGCATGACTTCATAAAGACTTGAACTTTTAAGTCTCAGACCTTCTTTCTATTTATTCCTTTTCTCTTTTTTCTCTCTCTTTCTTCTTCTGTTCTCTTTCCTTTCTTTATGTTGCTCTGTCCTATGTAACATAGCTATGTTGTAGTTACCTTGGTTTGTCTTCGCACACCATGTAATAAATTGCTGAATTTTTAAAAAAAATAATAATATTTCACTTAGTCAGTATGTCACCTGATCACATGTACAACACCCTGTGGACGTGTTTTTGACTTCTAGTCATTTACAGTTGTCCACAGCTTACTGGGTGATTCCTGAACTATTAGAGTGATTCCTGAGGCTGCTAGAACCTCTTATTCATCACCTGTGCTTCGTTTTAACATAATCATCAGCATTTTATGCTGTTGAGCTTCTCTCTCGAATCATACGTCATCACGTGTGTCATACGACCTTTGTTGGAGGCCATGGAGACCATGGCCAATAACATACCTGTTTTTTTAAAAAACAAGTCAGTCTGTCAGAGAAATTAAAATAGTCAGGTCGCACCCTAGTACCAGGGCCTTGAGGTACAAAGCAACGTATGCACATGCAGAGTTCCTTTTCGGAATACTCGCCCTTAGGCCTTCGATTCCTCGGGTACCAGGGTCCTTTCAAGAGAGAAATGAATCTGAGAAAGTAGTCGGGTATTATCCTGAACCTCACTCCATCATGTCTCCTTGGCTCACAGGACTCATAGCTATTGGCATCACACCGGAAGATCAGTCTCGAGGGGTCTTGGGCCCAGTTCACAATTGAAATCAATCGAAGACTGATACAGTTGAACCTCGTGAACGGCACTTCATGGTTCTTCCTTCGATGCAATTCATATACAGCCGATTGAAAGCCTATGCCTCTGAAACTTCTCTTCTCTTCTTTACACTCCCAAGATTCTCACCTCTTCCCGCGAACGCTTCGCTCTCATCTCGTTGTCAGATACTATCTCTGAATTAGTTACTCCGTTCTATGGCAGGCGGGCTTAGCCGATATAATTCACGGTGCTCCATTCTCGCAGACATGTTTATTTTTTCATGTGTCTCCGGATACCAAAATTTTTCTTGCGTGCCTGGTTGTAGAGTGGTTCATCTCCACACACATGTAGGTCCTCAAGGCGTCAATTTATGAAGTGGAGTCTAAATCAGGTAATTCAGCGAATCTCACGTTGGAATACCGCTCGGGATACCGGTAGGTCAGTCAGCCTCACGCTTGATGCTAGTATCATAGGCATTCGATTGAAATATGTACCTGCCTCGTGATGAGTTGGTGTGCTGGGCTTAAATCAGTGGTTTTTTCTCTTTTGAAAAATGACAAGACGATAATGGGGCCTGACGCATCCTCAACGCACGCTTCGATGACGTCCTCAAAGCACTGGCACCTGGGGGCCTTTTGATTGACTCATTATATAACGTATCACTACAAGTTTAGTTACCATGTTAGATAGTAAAATACCGAGAACTATGTCAGCCCGGCACCCTGGTAATTAGGCTGTGGTATTGTAAGATATACCTCTGCGTAAGTCCTTTCTGCCGCGGAACGATCGAGCAAGCTTAGCCTATTCAGGGAATTCGATTTGCACGGGAAGAAGTCCTGTTTTATCCTCAAGCAGTAATCGGATATGGTAGTGGACCTCAAAACGTGGTACATGTCAATTTGTCGCTCCGGATCTTTGCTCCATCGGTGAATGAGCTGGCGAAATCACTCGAGGATAAATGAAGGGATTTAGACAATTGTGTCAAATAACTTATGGCCCTGATAACTGAGCAGTAGTCCTCTACACAGTGTCGTGTTTCAAGCTTCAGTGGTAGTAATAAAGGGGTAGGCCCCTCATGAAGATACTCCCTTTCATCAATGTATGAAATATTTTGTTCAGTGCAGCGAAGTCTTATCGGGTCGGGTTTCCGATTGAATCCTTGCGGAATTCATTTCATATGGGAGCGAGATGGGGAATGGTTTCGACTACGGTCTCTGGTGTAGGAGATAGAGATAATACACAGGGCGGCAATAGTGGTAAACTTTCAGGCGCTATCATGTGGCAGAAGACAATTAACGGGAAAAATTTAAAAGCCTTGGAGGAATCTCGCCTGGTGGACTTCGGATATTAAGAGATGAATGTAGGGTATTTTGAGGGACAGCGGCAGAATAACACGCTCTGACCTCGTGACATCAGAGAAGACTGGTATATAAAGTGAAGGCTCCACAGAACACATCCTCATCAGGCGCTATGCCCGCCCCCGTCATCGACCCATCCCAGTTTACGAGTAAAATTGTCGAAGTATCTGGTCGTGTTCTCCTTCTCCTTGATACCCAGCGCTGTGTTCTAGCACCTGTGAACCAAGGTGGCATCCCAGACGTAAAGGCTGCTCGCTGTAACATTGAAAATATTCTATCTACCGCTCGAAGGGCCCAGACGCCGCCGCTCATCATCCACGTGCGTAATACAGGGGACCCTGGTGACATGGATGAACCTGGTACACCTGGATGGCAGCTTATCTATCCTCCATTATCTAATGAGCTTGTCATTGACAAACGAAAGAACAACGCTTTTGCGGGAACAAGCCTTGGGGAAACAATCCCAACGAGCGCCGAAATTATCGTGGTGGGATTCCAAACAGACTTCTCTATCCGAGCAACATGCAGTGCCGCCCTTGGGCGTGGGAATGAGGTACTGCTCGTGCATGGTGCACACAAGACTTACCCGAGGATAGAGGTCCTTCACGGCGGAGGGGTAACACCTGCAGAGCAGGTCGAGTTTGAGATTGAGGCAGAATTGACAGAAGCTGGTGTACATGTATTGGACATGGAGGACGTGGGTCACATCTTTGACAGTCGTGAATAGACGATCAGCACCGCTTCACCGCTTCAAGTCTGAAAAATCTCACTGGTGAGGTACATCCTGGGGCTGAACTCAACACACGATGCTGTGGGGAAGGGGATAGTTCAGTGGTACGTCTCGCATGGTTAGAGTGGATTCCTAATTCCGACCCCTGTGGCTTTTCGGACCTTAAGGTATCTCTAAGGTATCTCTGTGACCGTACTTATCATTGGTAGTGTTGTAGTAATTTTTCTTTTTGACACTGTTGGACCTTATAGAGTATTATCTTTCCTGACCGCTCTCTTCTGCATCACACGCCTCTTATCATTGTAGTTATACATACACACTCGCCTTCATCTTTTCGCACATCTGGCTTGGAATACAGCATATGCTTTGTACAATCCTTAGGGAGGTGCACTTGGACTTCTACTCTGTGACACATAGAGTTACTGAATAGCACCTTTCTGCTTCTGAGCCACTATATTTAGCATCTCCACAGTTAGATGTAATCATACACTGGAAGAATTTTAAGGCAGGGCTCATTGTTGTTTACCCTTATTCTCTTCCTTTTTCATCATGTAGGTATTGCAGCATATGAGTGATAACTCAACCATAATATACAGACAACCTCAAAGAAGTCAATCATTTATACAGCAAAATCTGTTGTGCAATAAGAGAGCTCAAGAAAGAGACAATAATCAATTCAAAGACATTACATTACAACTTCTTGACATGGTCTAGAACTGTCATCAAGAACCAGGACAGGTTATTGAAGTACAAGCTGTGCTCACTCACTTCTTCATTCCTACTTCATTATTACTCCTTATTAATTCTTTATTTCATATGCTGTCATTCCACACCTCTGTTATTTTTATAGTCTCTATAGTTACATCCAACATATCTTCATTACTATGTAAATAGGTACATACTCAAATAGTCAGTACTTATTTCATAGCTAGACTATACTAGGGCCAGTTTCTTTTTCCCTGGTCCTAGGTATGTCCTCAGTGAGTCTCATTGTTCCATCTACTTAGTTTCTTTTCCTCTGGTCCTAGTGACTCTCAAATACATTTGTTTATTCATCTTGAATTACTGTGTTTCTATCTCATCAGATTATAGGCCCCAACAGTGTCTATGCTTGAGATTCTTCCTCAGAAACTCATTGTTTCTCTAAATTAAATGGTACCAATTACTATGTCTGGTCTGACAATATAAAAGCAGCTTTACAGGCTCATCTTCTATGGCTCTTCATTGAAGGCTTAGAAGAATACTCTCCAAAACCTTTTTCTAGTCCTCCTATTGATATGAATAATAAACCTCTTATACCTACATTGCTTAAGTACAAGGAATGGACTACTTCAAAGAAGAAATACCTTGATTGGCTATGCTCTGATTCTGCAGCTATGGGTTTGATGTGAGATGCTATTAAGTTTAGCCAACATAAACATATAATTGGTACTTCAACTTCCAAGGAAATGTGGGATTGTCTCTACAATATCTATGTCACTTAACATCAAGGAATAAATGTGCGCTACTATTATCAGGAGTTGTACATGATAAAATAGGATGAACAAATTACCATGTCTGAACATATTGGCTCCTTTCTTCACCTCCATCATTATATCAACAATTCTAGACAAAAGTTGGATGATATTTATATAGTTCATACAATTCTCCTCTCTTTGCTGTAATCTGGAGTCTGGGATGTGGTGAAGTAGAATTTATTGGATAAAGGCACTACACTTAATTTGAACATTGTCACTGCTAAACTTCTATCTGTTCATGATTGTATGGAGAAAAAGCATAATATCAAAGAGACTGAGAAGAAGTAGAAGGCTGAGCAATTAGCTCTGTTTGTAAAGTCTTTTTCCAGCAGTGGAACAAGTAGTGGTTTCTTTAGAAAAAAGAAATCAAAGAAGGTCAAGTCTAAGTCCAAGCTAAGACCTGCTAATATGAGCTGTTACACCTATGGTGAGAAGAGGCATTGGACCCCTGAGTGTCCAAAGAAGAGAGAGAACAAGGCTAAGCAGACCAAATCTGATGGTTTTGCTCATGTTGCTATTAAGTTGTCTAGAAATTAGAAAGTTGGGAAAATACTTATAACTATTTGCAATTGTCATGAAATTGAACAATTCAATATGGCCTTCATTATCAACACTATTGATAATGTTCTCCTTAACTGTACAGCAACCTCTCACATGTTTTCAGAACAGCATTTGTTCTCTTTATACTATTCTCTCACCAATGACAAGTATATTACTGTAGGTGGACATCACTATGTTTCTGTAACAGGTATTGGATCTGTCACTCTCACAATGATTTTACCTAATGATATTTCAAAACTCACCTTCACTAATACCCTCCATATTAGAGGTTGATCTTATCAGTCTTGGAGTTCTCTACTATAAAGATGCTTCAGTTTGAGGCTGGGAAAAAGACTTGATTATCTCAAAGGATGGTGATGATTTGTTTTCAGCTATTCTTAGTAGCTCAACTGGCACACTACACTAGATTCAGTATACTAACTTTAATTGTGGAAGTGCTCACATCTCAGCTGGCACTTTTAGTATACATCTATGATATTATAGAATGGGGCATTTGAGTCTTCACATCATTGACTCTATGGTCCATCAAAAAGCTGTTCATAGACTTGATGTTTTTACACCTAAAGGATTTGATCACCTATGTAATGGGTATGCAAATGGAAAATCCCACTATTTACCACTTTCTGGATCAAGTGCTAGTTAATACTCTAAGATGGAGTTACTTGTCATAGATTTGACTGGACCTATGTCTGTTCCCACTTGGGATGGGTATTTGTATATGCTTGTTATTATGGAAGTGAGTTGCCATTATACAGTTGGTCATTTTTTAAAGGAAAAAGAGAAGGCTGGTATTGCCATCTAAGATATTATAGCCATGATAAAGTGCTAATCTGGCTTGAAAGCTCATTAACTCTGAAGTGACAATGATTCTGAATTTGTGAACAAAATAATGGAACAATTTTGTTAATTAAATGGTATTATTCATGAAACAATTGTCTAGAAATCAGAAAGTTGGGAAAATGCTTATGGCCATTTGCAATGGTCACAAAATTGGACAAGTCAATATAGCCTTCATTATCAACACTATTGATAATGTTCTCCTTGACTGTACAGTGATCTCTCACATATTTCCAAAACAGCATTTGTTCTCTTTAATAATATAAGCCTGTCTTCCATGACAGCCATCTTTCTTGCAACATGTTCTTATGGCAGTGATGCAACCATCTAGATATTCCATTTTCCATGATGGGGCTAGTCTTATCTGACTTGGTCTCTTATGGCAGAGTCCTTACTCCTATCAGTGTCTCACCACTGAAACCCTGAGTATCTCCTATAGTTCTAACTTGTATATAAGACTAGTAGTTACACTATAATTCACTAGTCTGATAATCAACAAAGATAACTCTTATTGAACTCAATCTCTAGTATTCAATAGAAACATACTAATCAGTACTCACTCACATCTCAGACTTCTTTCTTTCATCTGAAGTTGTGACCATACAATAGTCAGACAGTACAGCACATAAGCTAAAGCCAAGGTTATTCCACAAGTTCATATATCTTTGAGCTAACTTCATAGACTTCTATTCTTGGTGTGAACTGTGTCTAACAATATTATTAGACTTCCAAGTCTGCTGTCATTTCTGAGCAGTTCTATCTACTAAAATTCTCTATCAGTCCCATTTGCAAAACAACTTTTTTGTACTTCAAGTCTAAATAGCTTTCTCTTACTATAACTCCTCAACCTATTCAGGATTAACTCTGGTCCTACTACTTAGGACATTCTTCAACACAATTTCATGTTTCAGTGATAATCTTGCATATCCACCAAACACCCCACAATGTTCAAGATGTATTCATCAAAGAGGCTAATTATATCCAAGATCTCCATGTTATACTATTCAACCTGGTTGGACAGCTTCACCTGTCCCTGGCCCAAGTATCATCCCTGTGGATAACAAACCTAATTAGAAGAATGCTCCTACTACTAATCCTGTTACTAATCTAACATCTTGTTAAACATGGTTCGCACTTGAGGGTGAAAGTCCATGAAGTTGGCTCAGATATGCACAGAGTGTAGAAACTTCATACAATGAGCTCAGTGATGTAGACTTGTCAGAACGACCTTGGCCTCAACTTATGTGTTGTGCCTCCTACAAGCTGTGTGGTCACAATTTCAGAGAATGGTCTTGTAAGGAGTTGTAAGGAAAGGGATAAAGCACATTGCCATTGACACTGGAGATTTAGTGTCAACTTTAGTCAATTATCAGGCTAGCTATTACAAAGAGGTCACTAGCCTTAAATACATAAAGAGTAACTAAAACAGATCTCTGAGTGAGTGTTTCATTAGTGAAACACTATATAGGAGTTTAGATTTGGAGAGAGGAAAACTCTGCATAAAGTCCGAGTAAATTTGTGGAGTTTGAAGGAGATAATTAGGCAATAGATACAGATAAATATGACTGCAGATTTTGACTCAAATAAAGCAAAATAACTGTGGACTTTTGGTAGAAATAAGTCCATTATAAAGTACTAAACTACTGATGGAGTTTTGGACACAAATAAGACCAAATGACCATGGAGATTTAATGTCATATTGAAGTCAAACATGTCTCAGACATGTTTTGGAGTTTGGGATATAACACATCTAATAGACCTACTTCTTCTACTCACTTATGGTCAAAATCCTATAGGAGTAATAATACTAATAAGTAGTTGGCTAACATACTTGGTCAACTTGTAAACACTCTTAATACTAGTCAGACCCCTGGTCCTAATACTAATTCAAGAGGAACTAAAACCCACATCTCCAACACTTTTAGTGATACTAAGCCTGACAAGCTCAATAATTTCCTGTTTTAATATTATCTCTACTTCCACACCAATCCCACACAATTTGACATAGACATTGCAAAAATCAACTTTGTAATAACCTATCTCACTGAAGTTACTTAGGACTGGTTTGAGGTAGGCCTCAACTAGAAAGATTAGAGCATCCTATAAGACTAGCTCTCTAACTGGAACATGTTTGTTGATGAATTATGTCAACATCCTGGTTTTTCAGACCCTGTCAGTGAAGTAGCTAATATACTAGATAATCTCCATATAAAGCCTGGTAACAAGATTTCCACTTACCATGTGAATTTTATGTGCTGAGTCTCTTGACTAGGTTAGGAGAATAGTATTCTGAGCCACTGTCAGGCACAGTTCACACTGGGATGGAAGTCTGCAGAATGGACTCGGAGATGAGCAGACTTGTGAAACAACCTTGGCTTCAGCTTATATACTGTGCCATCTGTCTGCTATGTGGTCACAACTTCAGATGATAGAAAGAAGTCCAAGATGGAAGTGAGTGCTAATTGGTGTGTCACCATTGAATACCAGAGATTGAGTTCAATAAGAGTTATCTTCATTAATTATTAGACTAGTGAATTACAGTATAACTACTAGTCTTATATACAAATGGATAGTATAGGAGATACTCGGGGTTTTAGTGTTAAGACACTGATAGGGGTAACTCCATCATGGAAGACCAAGTTGAATAGGAGTATCTCTGCTGTGGAAGATGGAATACCCAGAGGGTTGCAGCACTGCCATAAGATATGTTGCGAGAAAGGTGGCTGTCATGGAAGGCAAGCTTGTATAATTTGGAGATGATATTACCATGGGGATATAATTTCCAGATGAGTGGGCTTGTATATGACAGTATTTCCCCCTTAGGACTGAGCCTTCA